>Ga0265339_10001867_pt1 | contig 15487 bp, 13 predicted proteins | sample 4CB219metaG_FD_202085 | JGI IMG/M metagenome (GOLD analysis project Ga0265339, IMG submission 202085) | Rhizosphere microbial communities from Carex aquatilis grown in University of Washington, Seatle, WA, United States - 4-CB2-19 metaG | ecosystem: Host-associated > Plants > Roots >... | reverse complement strand
AGTGCCATCACCACAATGACGACCCCGATGCCGGCGGTGAGATGAATTGCGTGGATGCCGGTCATGATCCAATACAGTCCCCAGAAGATCTCCGTCGCGGCGGGTTTCAAGGAGAAATCGGGACCGGGGATCAGATGCCTTTCGATGTCGCCATAATATTCCAGGCCCTTGGTGACGAGGAACGCGACACCGAGGGCGACTGTCGCTCCGAGGCATACGAGCGTCAACCGCCGCAACTGTGCGGTTGCAGCGCGCAGCGCAACGGTCATGGTGAGGCTCGAAGTCAGGAGCAGCGCAGTATTTATGGAGCCGTAGACGACCTCCGTATGCGAAGCGGCAATACGGAACGCCTCGGCGTTGAAGCTGCGATAGACCGCGTAGCTGCAAAATAGCGCCGCAAAGAACAGCACCTCGCTTGCAAGGAAGACCCACATGCCGAGGCCGACCGCTTCGCGCTGCATGCGAAGGTCTGGCCACGGCTCCTGCAGTGCGCCGGAGAGATCGGTCATCGCGCGTTCCCCTGCTCCGCGACCGGCGTCTCCTCACCCTCCTCGCGGGCACGGCCGATCTCGTGATACTGATACGGCGCGGAAGTGACGCGCGGCGGTCGCAAGAAATTCTGCTTCGGCGGCGGTGAAGGCGTCTGCCATTCGAGGCCGGTTGCCTCCCATGGATTGTCGCCAGCGCGATCGCCGTTGAACAAGGACCAGCTCAGGTATCCGAGCGGCAACAAATAGGCGACCGCGAGTATCGCCGCGCCGCCGCTCGACAACACATGCCAGATCTGGAACACATCCGGATAGACATGATAGCGGCGCGGCATGCCGAGCCAGCCCATGATGAACTGCGGGATGAAGGTCAGGTTGAAGCCGAGGAACATCGTGATGGCGGCGAGCTGGGCCGCGAATTCGTGATAGAGCCGGCCCGTCACCTTAGGCCACCAGTAGTGGATACCGGCCATGAAAGCGGAAACCGTTCCGCCGACCATGATGGTGTGAAAATGCGCGACCACGAAATAGGAATCCGTGGCCGCAATATCGATCGGGACGGAGGCCAGGAACAAGCCGGTAAGTCCGCCAATCGTGAAAAGGCCGAGGAAGCCCAGCGAATACAGCATCGGCGCCTCGAAGCCGATCTGCCCGCGATAGAGCGTTGCGGTCCAGTTGAACACCTTGATTGCCGAAGGGACCGCCACGATGAAGGAGAGGAAGGAAAAGACCAAATTGGCGAAGGGCGACTGTCCGGCGACGAACATGTGATGTCCCCACACCATAAAGCCGACGACGCCGATCATCAGCAAGGCATAGACCATGAAGGCGTAGCCGAACACGCGGCGGCGGGCGAAGCAGGCGAATATTTCGGAGACGACGCCCATCGCCGGCAGGATCATGATGTAGACTGCGGGATGGCTGTAGAACCAGAACAGGTGCTGGAACAGCACGGGATCGCCGCCGACGCTGGCATCGAAGATCGGCAGGCCGAACAACCGCTCCGCGCAGATCAGGAGCAGCGACATAGCAAGCACCGGCGTCGCCAGCACCATCACCATGCTGACGACATACATCGACCAGGCGAACAGCGGCAGGCGAAACCAGGTCATGCCCGGCGCGCGCAACAGATGGATGGTCGCCAGGAAATTCACGCCGGTCGCGATCGAGGAAAATCCGACCACGAACACACCGATCGCCGCCGGAACCACGCTCGAGTGAGAGAAACTGGATGAGAACGGCGGATAGAACGTCCAGCCCGTGTCCACCCCGCCGCTCAACAGCACATAGACCGTGAAGCCGGCGCCGATCACATAGAGATACCAGGACAGCAGGTTGAGACGCGGAAAGGCGACGTCGGGCGCGCCGATCATCATCGGCAGGACGAAGTTTCCCATGGTGGCGGGTATCGACGGCACCAGGAAGAACCACACCATGATGATGCCGTGGATGGTGAAAGCGCGATTGTACTCATCTGACGTCATGAACCAGCCGGTCGGGCTGATGAGCTCGAGCCGCACCAGGCCGATCGCGATGCCGCCGATGAAGAAGAACACCGTGATCGACAAGGCATAAAGAATGGCGATCCGCTTGTGATCGGTGGTCAGAAGCCACGACAGCACCGTATGGCCTTCGTCGAGGTAGCTGGTCGGCGCCGGTTCTTCCGCCGCCGGCGCAAACGGCAATGTCATTTCGCTCATGGCGAAGCTCCTTGCGCAGTATTCGTTGACGGCCCGGAAAGCGACTTGATGTACGCGACTAGCGAGATGACCTGCCCCGGCGTCACCGAGCCGGTGAAGTTCGGCATCAGGGGCGGAAAGCCGGCGACCCTGTTCTTGTCGGGCAGCAGAATGCAGTCGCGCAGATAGGCCTCGTCGGCCGTGACGGTCCGGCCGTCGGTGAGCTGCACGGCGCGGCCGTAGATGCCGCCGAGATCGGGCGCATGAACCGTCGAGCCCGGAGCGTGACATCCCGAACATCCTAGCGAATGGAACAACGCCTTGCCCTGATGCGCGAGGTCGTCGCCCTCCGGCTGCGCCGCGTTCCAGCGGGCATACTCCTCCGGGGTCACCACCACCAGGCGTCCCGCCATGACGGAATGATCCGTGCCGCAGAACTCCGCGCAGGTCAGATGGAAGGTGCCGGTCTTGATCGCGTTGAAGGACAGATAAGTATAGCGGTCGGGCAGGATGTCCTGCTTGAGCCGGAGCGCCGGAAGATAGAGGTCGTGGATCACGTCCTGCGAGGTCATGACCAGGCGCACATTGGTATGGACGGGCACGTGCAGTTCGTCGATCTCGCGCGCGCCGCTTGGATGCTGGATGCGCCACATCCATTGCTTGGCGACGACATGGATTTCCAGCGCATTCTTGGGCGTCGCCAGCGCTCCGAGCTGGTCAGATGCCGCCCACCAGAACAGGAACAGGAACGTGAAGAACGTCGCCGCAGTCCAGCCGATCTCGATCTCCCGATCGAGACGCTCCGGCGTCTCGCCGCGGGGCGCGCCGGAGCCCCTGTGATAGCGGATCAGGAAATACGAGATCAGCCCGGCAACCAGCGCGACCACGGCCGCCGAAATCACCGACAGCAATGTGAACAGCGCGTCGACATGCGCGGCATAGTCGGAAGCGGCGGTGGTGAATTCGGCGAGCTTCATGACGGCAGGCTCCGCTTGCCGCGCATCGTCATCAGCGAAATCCCGCCGAACAGAACCACAAGCGTCAGGCCCGCCGCGAAGGCGAGCATGGTGGTGATGCGTTCGGTGTAGATGCCCTTGACCGGGTCGTAGCCGTAACAGAGCAGATGGATGCGATCGGCCAGCGTGCCGACGGCGCCGCGCCCCGCGTCCACGATGGCAAGCCGCAAATTGGCACCGTCGAGACCGAGCGGCGAAAGCACGCGCCGCACCCTGCCCTCGGCATCGACGACATAGACCGCCGCCGGATGGGCATATTGGTCGTGCTCGGCATCGTAATAATAATGCAGCCCCGCCGCCTGCGTGACGGCGCGGATAGCGGCATCATCGCCGGTCAGGAAGACCGCGGCACGATCGAGCGCGCTGCCGCCATCGATGTGCTCGGTGCGCATCGCCTGCGCGGCCGCCGGCTTGTCCTTTGGATCGAGGCCGATCACCACAAGGCGGTAATCGGCGCCGGGCTTGAGCCCGGTCTTCGCGAGTCCGGCCGCCGTAAACTCCAGGGCCGGCCCGCACAGCGTTCGACAGGTGTAATCCGCGAAAATCAGGACGCTCGGCAATCCCGCGATGGCCGCGCGCAGGGTCGAGGCGCGGCCGCTTTCATCCACGAAACCGAGATCGAGCGGCAGAGTCGCGTTCGGCGCCGGTGCCGCCTCGACCTTCCTGATCTCGATGTCGACGATGCCGGCCTTGGCCGGCGCTGCCAGAGCGAAGACAGCGGCGATCAGAAGCGGTGCGATGGCCTTGTGCCCTGTCATTTGTTCGGCTCCGGCGCCAGTGGAGTCGCGCCGTTCGGGGCGGCGGAAGGTGTTCCACCGTGCTGGATTGTCGTCCGTTCGGCGGCGGCGGTGGGCGGTGAAAGGGCGACCTGCGGCGAGGCCAGCAGCGGCTGATAGGCGTTGGCGCCCTGTTTCGCGAGCAATTGCATGGCGCGCTCGATCGGCACCTGAACCGTCGCGTGCTGATTATCCGCCCACTGCCAGCTCTCGAGTTTCTTCTTCTGCGCCTCCGTGATGCGCCGCAGCTCGTTGCTCTCCGTCGTGTCGACGCGCGGTTGCGGGAAGGCCTGAGGGGCCGGCGGAGCCCTGCCGGGTACCGACGCGTGAAAGATGCCGAACAGGCCGGCAATCGCTGCGACCAGCAGGAGCAGCGAGCCCAGCGCCGACCAGCCCACGAATGCCATTCCGACATCAGGGGATTCCGGAACATATTCGATATGATGTTCCTCACCGGACATCGAGCGGCTCCCGCGCATAGGACGGCGGCCGGCGCGCCAGCAACGACGTCACGCCGATGATAAGGAGACCGATGCCAGGGATGGCCATTAGCGCCGGCACCAGCGCGCCCACCCCCGCCGACGGTGCGATGAGATAGGCATCATAGGCGATGACGCCGATCAGGGTGATAGCGCCGACAAGGCGCAGTGGCCGAAGCCGGTTGCGGAAGCGCGCCTGGATCAGGGCAAGCGTCGGGATCACCGCACCCAGAACAAAGGCGGCAACCGCCAATGTCCTCCACGGCCAGGGATCGCGCGCCACGAACCAGGATTCCTCACGCGGGATATCGCCGTACCAGATGACGAGGATCGCCATGAAGTCGATGTAGGTGATGCCGAGGATCGTCGCCAACAGCAGCGCGCCGACGTCGCCGATGGCGGGATCGTCTTCGGGTGCCGGCATCCACAGCGCCGTCCAGGCGAGCGCCGCGACCAGCGAGGAGATCGCGACGCTGGCGCCGAACGACGACGAGGTGAAGGGCGCCCCGAGCGACAGATACCAGTCGATCGACACGCTGCTGATCACCACGGCGTGGAAGACGAGGCCCAGCGCCGCCAGCAACTGGCCGCGCCCGCCGTTGATCCGTGGCAGAAAGAACGCCAATGCGGACCAGCCGGCCAGCGCGATCAGCGATCGCACGATGAAGGCCGGGCGATTGAGATAGACCGAGAGCACGTCTGCCTTCACCGACGGCGGATGCAGCGCCCACGGATAGAGCGCGGGAATGGCGATGAAGACCGGCACGGCGAGGAGAACCAACAGCGGCACGATAGCCGTGGCCGGCTCAGCCACGGGCGCAATGATGTCGCCCCAGCTTCCCGATGTGAGCCGGTGGATCATCATGAGCGAAAGGCTGCCCACCAGGATCTGCGCCCAGAACGCGAAGCCGGTGAGCCAGCCCGTTGCCGCCGCCTTCGGATTGACGATCGCGCACCCGACGACGACGGCGAGCGCCGCGGCGGCGCCAATGAATATGGCGATGCGGCTGCGGGGCGCGATCATCTGATGTGCTCCGCGGCATCGGGCACTTCGGCGACATTGGCGCGCCGCGACAATTGCAGGGCGCGGATGTAGGCCGCGATCGCCCAGCGATCGTGCGGCGGCACGCGGTCCGCATAGGAGAACATCACCCCGTAGCCATGGGTCATGACGTCATAGAAATGCTGCGCCGGCGCGGCCAGCAGACGGTCGATGTGATAGGACGGGGGCGCCGGGAATCCGTGCATGACGATGACGCCGTCGCCATCGCCGGCGAGACCGTGACAGGGCGCGCAGAAGATGCCGAAGCGCTCCTGTCCCCTGGCGAGCAACGCTTCCGTGACCGGCGGCGGGTCCTTGGCCGCTACGGCGCGCTCGACGTCGCCCTGCGCGACGACGCCTGCGGGAAGCGGTCGCGCGGTGGTGCCGTCGGGCCACAGCGTGGTCGGTGAATAGGTCGAGAGCTTGCGCTGTTCCGTCATGCTGACGTCGCAGCCGGCGAGCAGGCCGGCGCAGGCCACGACGGTCAGGAATCTCGCGGCCGCGCGCGTCATCGCTCGACCTCCCGCACCGAGATGGCGCCGAGGCCCGCGAGCATTTCGGCAGCCGCCGGTCGATCATCATCTTCGTGCGGCGGCTCGACCGCGAGCAGGAAGCGGTCCTGGCTTGCTCTTGCGAATGTATTGATCGCGAACAGAGGATGGCTGAGGTGCGGCAGTCCCGCCTCGAACAGGAACGTCGCGAAGCCGCAGATGGCTGCCAGGAGGATGCCGGTTGCGAACGGAACCAGCATGAAGGCCGGCCATGCATCGAATGGCCGGCCGCCGCTGTCATAGGGATAGTCGATGACGCCCGAATAGTATTCGAGACCGTAGGCCAGCGCCGCCATCAAGACGCCGCCGATGAACATCGCCAGCCGTATCTTGCTCCTCCCATGATCAAACGCGAAGGAGAGCTCCTCGACGGGATACGGCGTATAGGCATCGACCATGCGGTAGCGCGCGTCGCGTGCACGGCGGGCTGCCTCGACGAAGCGTCGCTGATCGGCGAATTCGGCGAGCAGGACGCGCGTCATGACGGCTCCCCTTCCGCAACGAGCTTCCGCACCTCGTGCATCGAGACCACGGGAATGACGCGGACAAAGATGAGGAACATCATCGCGAACAGACCGAGCGAGCCGAAGGTGACCATCCAGTCCCAGATGGTCGGCAAGAAGATCCGCCATGCGCTCGGCAGGTAGTCGTGCGACAGCGTGTTCCAGATGATCAGGATGCGCTCCAGCCACATCCCGATGTTGATGAGGATGCAGATGACGAATACCGCGACGACGCTGCGGCGAATGCCGGGCCACCAGAACGCCTGCGGGATCACCACGTTGCACAGCAGCAGCGCCCAAAACATCGGCGCGTAATGGCCGGCGAATTCGAACGCTACGAGGCTGCGGTCGGCGCGCTCGCCGCCATACCAGGCATTGAACCATTCGGTGGCATAGGACAGCCCCATGATGATCGCCGCCGCCAGCATGACCTTGGCCATCACATCGAAATGCGCCGTGGTGATCAGGGCCTCCATGCGGAAGCCCCATCGCACCAGAGCGGAAAGGCAGGCGACCATGGCAAAGCCGGAATACATCGCGCCGACCACGAAATAGGGCGGGAAGATCGTCTCCTGCCAGCCGGGCATCAGGCTGGCGGCGAAGTCCATGCCGACCACGCTGTGCAGTGAGACGACGAGGGGAACGCCGAGACAGGCCAACGCGAGGTGAAGCCGCTCATAGACCTGCCACTGCCGCCACGAGCCGCGCCAGCCAAGGGCGAGCGCGCCGTAGAACAGCGCCGGTCCCCTGCTCTGCGCGCGGTCCCGCATGGCGGCAAAATCGGGAATGAGGCCGACATACCAGAACAGGATCGAGAACAGTATGTAGCTCAGGATGGCCCAGAAATCCCAGATCAGCGCGCTGCGCCACTGCGGCCAGACATGCATCGTGTTCGGATAGGGCGTAAGCCAATAGAAATAGATCGGCCGTCCGAGATGGATGATCGGAAAAATCCCGGCGACGGTGGCCGCGAACAGCGTCATCGCCTCGGCAAAGCGATTGGTGGAGGCGCGCCATTTCTGGCGCATCAGGAGCAGCATCGAGGAGATCAGCGTTCCCGCATTGCCGATCCCGATCCACCAGACATAGTCGGCGATGGCGAGCCCCCACACGACGGTCGAGTTCACACCCCAGATGCCGATGCCGCGATAGAAGACGAGAAATATCGTGAGCAGGAATGCCGCGGTCATCACGAGGCTTATGCCAAATCCGATCCACCACGCGCGCCAGCGCCACGACGAGCGCTCCAGCAATGGCGCCGCGACGATGGCATTGACGGCCTCCAGGCTGCGGGCTTCCGGCAGCGTCCATCGCTCGGTCTCTCCGGGCTGCTCCGCGGGGATGGTGATCGCCAACGTCATGAGCGGGCCTTCCCATAGTCCGGATTGGGATTTTGCAGGCGCGCGAGATAGGTGGTTCGCGGGCGCGTGCCGAGCTCGCCAAGCAGCGAATAGGCTCTCGGATCGGCGCGCAGATGGCTTACGCGCGAACCCGGATCGGACATGGCGCCGAAATCGATCGCCTTTGTCGGGCATGCAGACTGGCAGGCCGTCACCACCTCGCCTTCGCGGATCGTGCGCCCTTCTTTTTCGGCGGCGCGCCTGGCGACACTGATCCGCTGGACGCAATAGGTGCATTTCTCCATCACGCCGCGGCTGCGGACGGTGACGTTCGGATTGAAGACGGCCTTGGTGATGTCCTCGCCGAGGTTGCCGTATTCCTGGCCGTCGGCATAACCGAAGAAATTGAAGCGGCGGACCTTGTAGGGACAGTTCGATTCGCAGAAGCGCGTGCCGACGCAGCGGTTGTAGACCTGAAGGTTCAGTCCTTCGCTGTCGTGGACCGAGGCGGCCACCGGACAAACCGGCTCGCACGGCGCATGCTCGCAATGCATGCACGGCGTCGGGCTGAAGCCGGGCCGCTCGTCGACCACATAGTGGTCGATCCGCAGCCAGTGCATGTCGCGGCCGACGGCGATCTCGTCAGGACCCACCACCGGGACGTTGTTCTCGGCCTGGCAGGCCACGACGCAGGCGTTGCAGCCGACGCAGGCCGAAGCGTCGATCGCCATGGCCCATTGGTAGGTGTCGTCATGCGGCGCCGGATAGAGGGTCGGCGGATTGGCGCCGGGGCGCTCGAAGCGGAAATTGTTGCTGGCCAGGTCGGCGAGCGTCAGGCGCGGCTGCAACTTCTCGGCCTCGCCTTCCAGATCGAAGAAGTGCTGGGTCTGCAACAAGTCGATCCGGCGCCCTGTCGTGGCGATCGTGACATTCCCAACAAGCCACGGTGTGTCGGCGCCGCGCAATGGATAGACGTCGAAGCCAACACCGGTGCCGATCGTGCCGGCGCTTTTTCGGCCGTAGCCAAGGGTCGCCGACAATACGCCTGCCGCCTGCCCTTTGCGCACCAGCACCGGAGCCTCGAGCGTGGCTTCGCCGCCTTTGATCTGCACCACATCGCCGTCACCAAGGCCGAGTTCACGCGCGTCGGTGTCCGCCACGTGCAGCGCGTTGCCCCAGACCTGGCTGGTGAAGGGTTTTGGGCATTCCTGCAACCACGCGTTGTTGGCTGCGCGGCCGTCGAACATGGAGGGGTCAGGCGCGAGCGCCAGTGTGAAGTGTTCGCCGGCTGTGGTTGGTGCAAGTTTGGGAAGGGTCGCTGATGGCAATGAGAGCTTCTCGGAGGCGGAATTCGCGACGACCCCGTCATTCAGGGTTTGCCGCCACCAATCCTCGAAATCCTGGCCGGCGGCCGCCGATCGCCATTGGTTGCGAACGACGTCGAGGGTGGATGAACCAGCCTCCCCTTGCAGCATCGCCAAGATTTGATACGGATCGCGGCTGTCATAGAGCGGAAGAAGCAGCGGCTGGATGATGCTGGCGGTACCGTCGAACGACCTGATGTCGGACCAGCTTTCCAGCACATGCGTGAGCGGCAGGTGCCATGTGCAACGCTGCGCGGTCTCGTCGCGATAACAGCCAACATGCGCCGTGAACGGCATTGAGGCGATGGCTTCGCCCAGGCCGAGCGCGCCGGGAGCATCGTAGACCGGGTTGGCATCAATCACGATCAATGTATCGACGTGTCCGCCGTGCGCGTCGGAGACGAGATTGCGCACGGATTCGCCGTGTCCCTCCGCGACGGGATCGACAGGCGCGATGAAATCGATGGGGGCTTGTAGCCGCGCATTGATCCAGTGACAGAGCGCATGGATCTCGGCCGCCTGCCGCGGTCCGGCGACGACCAACGCCGCCCCGCGCCGCGCTTGCAGGTCGGCCGCGGCGGCCGCCGCGAATGGCTTGGCCTCATCCGTCAGCGCGGCCGGCGCGAGTGTGGCACCCATTGCGCGTGCTACCTCGATCGCGACGTTGCGGATCAATTCGGGCCGCAAGGCCACGCGATGATCGGCGAGCGCGCCGGTCAGGCTCCAGTCCGGTTCGACCGAATAGAGCCGAAGCGAGTCATTTGCGACACGCGTACGACGCGCATCGACGATCTCGCGCGCCTGCCGAATCTGCTCGGGGCCGAAGCCGATCGGATCGGCGTCGAGCGCCAACACGACGCGCGCGTCCTTGAAGCGCGGCAGCGCAGTCGCGGGGCGATCGAACGCCAGCTTGGCGCCGTCGCGCATGGCATCATCGTCAACCGCTTCATACCGATACCATTTCATCCCTGGCATCGATTGCTTCAGAACTCCGAGCTGGGCGATCATGCTGGGCGACGCGATCCGCCCCGTCAGGACCGCCAGTCCTTGTCCCTGCTTGGCACGAAGCTGATCCAGGCGTGGCCGCAGCGCCGCTTCGAAGACGCTCCACGCCTGGATCCGGTTCGCGCTGTACGGCGCTTTGGAGCGATCCGGGTCATAAAGCGACAGCACCGCCGCTTCCCCATAGACGTCGGTCGAGCCGAGGCTCGCCGGATGGCGCGGATTGCCGTCAACCTTGATCGGGCGTCCCTCCACTGAGGTCACGATGACGCCGCGGCCATAACCGGCCAACGGCAGGGCGCTCGCAAACCGCAACGGCAGGCCCGGCGTCTCCCGTTCGGGCATCTGGACATAGGGCACGACCTCCTCCGGCGGACGGCCGCAGGAGGTGAGCATGGACGCGACGCCGGTCATGAACAGCTTCAATGCGGCGCGCCGATCCATCGCGTGATCCGACTGCCGGCCATACGTGACGTTGCGGGGAATTTTCATGGCTGGCTCATCGATGGCAGACCGAGCAGTCAGTAAGGTGCTTGTTGTCGAGATATTGATGGGCGAGGATGATTCCGCGCTCGGCCTGCTCGTCAGGAAATTTCCAGTTCGGATCGAAAGTTGCCGAGGCTGGCCGCATGTTTGGTGCGGGATCGCGATGGCAATCGAGGCACCAGCCCATGGTGAGCGGCGCCGCCTGTCGCATCAACGGCATGGTCGCCACCGGGCCGTGACAGGTGGTGCAGCCGATCCCCTTGGCGACGTGAATCGAGTGGTCGAAGTAGACGTAGCCCGGCAAGCGGTTCACCTTATTCCAATGGATCGGCTTGTTATCGGCAAAACTTTTCCGGATCGGGGCCAGCATTGCGGTCTGCGTATAGAGCTGCGAGTGACAGGTCATGCAGGTGTGGGTCGACGGGATCCCCGCGACCGGGGAGGTCTCAACGCCGGTGTGGCAATAGCGGCAGTCGAGGCCGAGGCCGCCGACATGATGCGCGTGGCTGAACGGCACGGGCTGATCGGGCGTGATTTCCTCGCCGGTCACATGCTCCGACGTCGATATCCAGTAAGAGAGACCGACTGCAAGGATTGGAAGCACCACGACGGATACCAGTGCGCTGCGCGCGATCGTGTCCGCGCGAGGTCGGAATAGGTGCGGCATGCATTTTTCCACCGCCGCCGGACCGGGCTCCGGTGCTCGGCGTTACAGAGTCCGAGAGCCAAACGCGATCGCAAAATCAAGGTTCCAATACGCGGCGACCACACGGCCTCAATCTATTGAAACGCTCTCCCACTTTCGTCTGATGCCGCCACGATGGAGAGCCCGCGCCAATTAATGCCTGCCGATCCCATCTTCAATCGCGAAAGCCCATTTTGATCATTCGACTTCGGGTAGCCGATCGAGCAACTTGTCGAGCGTAATGGGGTAGTCCCGGACCCGAATTCCTGTTGCATTATAGACCGCGTTGGCCACGGCGGCCGCGACCCCGCATATACCGAGTTCGCCGATCCCTTTGGCCTTCATCGGCGAAGACATCGGGTCCGTCTCGTCCAACATGATCACATCCTGCTGCGGGATGTCCGCGTGAACGGGAACCTCGTAGCCCGCAAGGTCGTGATTGACGAAGAAGCCACGTGCCCTGTCCACTGCGAGCTCTTCCATCAGGGCCGCTCCCACGCCCATGGTCATGGCGCCAATGACTTGGCTGCGTGCTGTCTTCGGATTGAGGATGCGCCCAGCCGCACACACGGCCAGCATCCGACGGACACGGATTTCAGCAGTGGCCGAATCCACTCCGAGTTCAACGAAATGCGCGCCGAACGTCGATTGCTGATGCGTCTTCGAAAGATCACCATATTCGATCAGGTCCTCGGCGACGAGGTCGCCGTCCACCGCGGCCTGTGCAAGCGGAGCGGAGCGATTTCCGGACACGACCCGTCCGTCCGAAAAGTCGACATTTGCCGAATTGAAGCCGAGCTTCTGCGCGACCGCCTCGCGCAGCTTGACGCAGGCCGCATAGACACCGGACGTCGAATTGTTCGCGCCGAACTGGCCGCCGGAGCCCGACGACACCGGATAGTCGGAGTCGCCAAGGTGCACGACGACCCCGTCGAGCGGCAATCCCATCATCTCGGCCGCCGTTTGCGCGATGATCGTATAACTGCCAGTGCCGATGTCGGTCATGTCGGTTTCGACCGTCACGATGCCGCGACCGTCGAGACGCACGCGCGCGCCTGACTTCATCAGAAGGTTGTTGCGGAAGGCAGCAGCCATCCCGATGCCGACCAGCCAACCTCCATCACGCGTCTGACCTGGTCGAGGATTCCGCGCGTTCCATCCGAAACGTTCCGCGCCAACGCGCATGCACTCGACGAGTTGCCGCTGCGTAAATGGCCGTTGGGGATTCTCCGGATCGACCTGCGTATCGTTGCGGGCTCGGAATTCGATCGGATCGAGATGGAGACGCTCCGCCATCTCGTCCATGGCAATCTCCAGCGCCATCATGCCCGGTGCCTCGCCAGGCGCCCGCATCGCGTTGCCTTCCGGAAGATCCAGCGTGGCGAGCCGCAGGGCAGTCATCCGATTTGCGCCGGCATAGAGCAGCCGGGTCTGCTGGACTGCGGTCTCCGGACGCCCTTCCGGGAGATTGCCAGACCAGCTTTCGTGGCCGATGGCGGTGATCCTGCCATCGCGGTCGGCCCCGATCCGGATGCGCTGGATGGTGGCGGGCCGATGCGTCGTATTGTTGAACATCAGGGGCCGCTGCATCGCCACCTTGACCGCCCGCCCCGCAGCACGTGCGCCTAGCGCGGCGAGAATGGCGTCAGCGCGCAGGAACAACTTGCCGCCGAAGCCTCCACCAATGAAGGGCGAAAGCAGGTGCACGTTTTCCTTCGGCATGCCGAGCGTCTTGGCGACATCGCCGGTGGTCCAGGCGATCATCTGGTTGGACGTCCACAGCGTCAGCTTATCTCCGTCCCATGCTGCGATCGAGGCGTGCGGCTCCATCATCGCATGAGCTTGGTCCGGCGTGGTGTAGGTGGCATCGAGCTGCACGGGCGCTGCGGCGAACGCGCCCGAGAAGTCACCGACCTCGGTTTCGGGCTTGCCGGCTTCGCTTTCCGGTGCCGTCTTGGCGGCGTCGCGCCCGGCAGCCAGATCAAATGATCCCTTCGCCTCTTCATAGTCGATCTTGATGAGTTCGGCCGCGGCGCGGGCCTGCTCGAATGTCCCGGCGACCACGACCGCGACGGCCTGATGATAGTGGTCGATCGCGGGTCCGCCGAGCAGCTTGGCTGTGTTGTATTTGCCCTTGTCCAGCTTCCCGGCGTTCCCGGCCGTGACGATGGCGATCACGCCCGGGGCGGCCTCTGCCTGGGACAAATCCGTCGACGCGATCCGTCCCTTGGCGACCCCGGCGCCGACGATGTAGCCGTAGGCCGGGGTCGAGAGCCCTTCATGCCATTCATAGGCGTAGGTCGCGGTTCCGGTCGTCTTGAGGGGACCGTCGATGCGGCTCGTCGCGTGACCGATGATCGTGAGATGATCGATCGGATTCGTGGTTGCGGGAGTATCGAATTTCATGGCTCAACCTTTCGCATCGGTGAGAACAGCGCCAAGCGTGCGCTCGACGAGCGTCAGTTTGAACGCGTTTTCCCTGGTGGGCCTGGCTCCATCGAGCAGGCGCGAAGCGACGGCCTTGGGCCCGTGGCGCAGCTCGGCCTCCGCCGCCTCTACCCGCCAGGGCTTGTGCGCGATTCCGCCAACGGCGACGCGGCCTGTCCCGTCGGGTTGAACAATGGCTGCGACCGAGACAAGAGCGAACGCGTAGGATGCGCGGTCACGAACCTTCCGATAGATGTGCGTGCCGCCGAGGGGCTTCGGCAGCGTTACCGCCGTAATCAGCTCGCCAGGTCCGAGCGCCGTTTCGATTTGCGGCGTCTCGCCCGGGAGACGGTGAAACTCCGCGATCGGAATACTGCGCGTGCCGCCATCCGAACGCACCGTCTCTATCGTCGCATCGAGGGCCCGCATCGCGACGGCCATGTCGCTCGGATTCGTGGCAATGCAAGCGTCGCTTGATCCGATCACCGCGGTGCTGCCGATTGATGCCGTCGAGTGCCGCGCAACCGCTGCCGGGCTGTCGTTTGTTGCAAGGTTGGTTGGTGTCATAGAAATAAGGGCAGCGCGTCCGTTGCAGGAGATTGCCGGCGGTGGTTGCCTTGTTGCGCAACTGGCCTGACGCGCCGGCAAGGAGAGCACGCGACAAGAGCGCGTAGTCCCTGCGAATCCGCCTGTCCGCGGCAAGGTCCGTGTTGCGGACAAGCGCGCCTATTCGCAACCCGCCGTCCGACAGTGGCTCGATCCTATCGAGGGAGAGGCCGTTCACGTCAATCAAATGCTTCGGGGTCTCGATCTGAAGCTTCATCAGATCAAGCAGGTTGGTTCCACCGGCCACGAACTTCGCGCCATCAATGCGCTCGGCGGACGATGCCGCATCAGCGGGGGACTTTGCGCGCTCGTAGGTGAATGGCTTCATGCATGCCTCCCGGCGACATCGATGATCGCCTCGGCGATGTTGGAATAGGCGCCGCAACGGCAGATGTTGCCGCTCATGCGCTCGCGGAGTTCAGCGTTGGTGAGCTGCGGATCAACGTTTAGATCTTGGGTCGCGTGGCTCGGAACGCCAGCCTTGACTTCGTCGATCATGCCCACAGCGGAACAGATCTGTCCCGACGTGCAATACCCACACTGATAGCCGTCATGTTCGACGAACGCGGCCTGCATCGAATGCATGTGGTGCGGCGTGCCTAGCCCCTCGATGGTCGTGACGTCGTCCCCCTGGTGCATTAGCGCGAGCGTCAGGCAGGAATTGATCCGGCGTCCGTCGACAATCACGGTGCATGCGCCGCACTGGCCGTGATCGCAACCCTTCTTGGTACCGGTCAGATGCAGGTGCTCCCGCAACGCGTCAAGAAGGGTCGTTCGGGTGTCGACGGCGAGATCACACGGCACTCCGTTTACGCGAATGGATACCTGCCCGAGCGATGGCGCCTCCGAAGTAAGTGATGGCGCTATCGCCGCCTCCTCAGAAGAACCTTGGGCATTGGCGCTTTTTGACAAGGCCACAAAGACCACGGAAGTCGCAGTCCCAAGCAGGAGGTGCCGCCGGGACAATTCGAGGGTACCGGGTTGGGGCATGATCGAAATCCTCTCGGTGCGCTGGAAATTAGCCGCCAACGAACAAGAGTAGA
>Ga0265339_10001859_pt1 | contig 15527 bp, 13 predicted proteins | sample 4CB219metaG_FD_202085 | JGI IMG/M metagenome (GOLD analysis project Ga0265339, IMG submission 202085) | Rhizosphere microbial communities from Carex aquatilis grown in University of Washington, Seatle, WA, United States - 4-CB2-19 metaG | ecosystem: Host-associated > Plants > Roots >... | reverse complement strand
GCGATCCGCCCGCCGCGGTCGAAGTGAGGCCGGAGGATCTCGGAGTACCGTGGCGCCGGTGACGCCGCCGCCGTCGCGGTGAGACTTGCCACAGCCTTGGCGCTTGCCACATTCAATCCCGGCAACGCCGTGCCAGGGCTTTGAGTGCCGATGCTTTGGATGCCCGGGCCTGGGACAACGCCTATAGGTTCCTTGTCCTCGACAGTTGAATTGTCCTGGACTGTTGCCTTGTCCGAGACATTCACCTTATCCTGGGCGGCCTGCTCGGCCTGTTTCTTCTTCATGGCTTCCCAAACGCTTGCCACGATCCGCTCCTCACTGTTGGCTGGGCGTTTAAGTCCTTCCCGTGCCAACGGCCTCCGTTCCCCTCATCCCCAAGCCCGTCACGATTGGTGGGCCCCCCGACCCACCAACCGTGCGGGCAGACGATGTCGGCAATGACAAGCCGCATCGTCCTCCGTCGCCAATCAGGACCTGGAGTCAACATTCGAATCAACCACCGCCAGCGCCTGCAGAGGGCTGTGCAGGAAGCGGCGGTACTTCTCGTTGTCCAGAACGCGGATCGCCGTCATCCAGAGCGAAAACGCAATGATCGCCAGCAGCACGATCGCCACAATCGGCGTCAGCACCAGCGTCCGCTTCCGACGCGCCCGACGCTCCTGCTGCGTCACGATCTCCCCGATCACGCCATGCACCGGCACGTCGAACTGCCTTTCCGCGCTCTCCGGCTGGCGAACCGTCCTATCGAAGAACCCTGCAAGGAACGTCATACCCGCACCGGCGCCCAGCGAGGCCAGCACCGCCCCCACCAGGATCATCCACAGCTTGGGCGACGACGGCTCGTAGGGCCTGGTCGCATAACGCAGCGTCGCCTGCCGTGTGCCTCGCTGCGATATCTCCGCATTGAGCTGCAACTGAAGGTCGTTTTGCCGAAGCTGGAACACCCGGATCTTCTCCGTCCAGTCGGCCTCTTGCTTGCATTTGTCGGCGTACTCCTGCGCCACACGTGTGTACACGGCCACGTTCTTCTGCAGCTCGTCCAACTCGCCCTGGACCTTCGCCAGCCGCGATGAAAGCTGCTGCATACTGGCCCGCGTAGCCGCCAGATCGAACTGCAACTGCATCGAACTGTAGGGCGGGGTCTCCGGGAACATTTCCTGGACCTTCTGAGTCCTGGGCGTCTGTTTGAATTGACTCTCCAGGTCGGCGATCTTCTTCTTCAGCGCCACGACGATCGGGTGCTTGTCCTTGAGACCACGAACGATCAATGCGTCGCCTAACTCCCCGCGGACGCGGTGAAGCTCCTCATCCAGCCGCTGGTACTCGAGATTGACGCTCATGACCTCGCGTGCGGGCCCGCTGGTCGGCTGCGAGGCCGGCTGATTCATTAGCAGCAGCAACTGTGCCTCGCGTTGGTGCGCCATGTCCAATTGCGGCTGCAGGCCCTGCGATTCGGTCAGCAGCATCACAACGCGTTGTGAATAGGCGCCGGGTTCGGGATAGCGGCCTGCGTTGGCGGCCTGGAAGGCCACACGATCAGCACGTACCCTCTCGAGTGTCTTCTCCGAGTCTGTGATGCGGGCGTCGTAATAGGAACAGCTCTGGGTGAGGTTATCCTTGATCTGCTGACTGACGTGGGTGCCATACTCCTCGACCAGGCCCTGCGGGATCTGCCATGCCAGTTCCGGGTCGCTGTCGGTGTAGCTCAACGCCACACGGTCGATCTGCTCGTTGCCCAAACGCCAGTCGATCCTCAGGTTTTGCGAGACACGGTCCAATAGCTCGCGCCGGGTGAGAGATTCTTCCTTGGATAGCTTTCTGGTCGAATCGCGGGGATCAAGCCTCTTGAGCTTGACCAGCACATCAACAATGCGGGCTTCGCTGATAAGTTCCTTCTCCAAGGTCAGCTTCCAGGCGCCGAAGGACTGAGACCTGCTCTTCATCACTTCCTCAGCCGCCGGGTCAACTCGGCGCTCGAACTCAGTGACGCCGGTGTACTGCAGCGGCAGCAGTTGCGATGCCAATAGCACAACGATGGCAGCCAGCCCCGCCGTCACCAGGAACAGCCTGATCCGCTGTCGCAGGAGGCGAAGCAGATCGCGGGGGCTTGTGATGCGGTCCATATCCCACTCCCATACGCCAGGGCCGCTGCCAGGGAGCTATACCGGAACGAGGTCGTCCGCCCAGGCGCCGCACCAACAGCGATACCGCATGGCGCGCGGGCGGAGAACTCATCGCGAATGCCCCCGACAACATTGCCCCGAACAGTAATGATTCCCTTATTTGATCTGTCTGGTACCCCGCCGTCCACGACCCCCAAGCACACTGACAGCCGGGCAACTATTGATTGTAGGGACGCTGGAAGCATCTTGGCGGGCAAACGTGAGTGTTATTTCGCAAAACAGGAGAGCGCGATTTCGCGGATTAAACGGATTACAGGATGGGATAAGAGAGAGGGATGCGAACACCCACTGCTTATCCTTTGATCTTATCCTTTAATCCGTTGAATCCGGTAATCGCGCTCTCTTGTTGAGCCTCACTGAAGCTGGGACACCAGTTCATTTCGCCATGCGGTCGTGGAACTTTGATAACGTGGCGGCCAGGATCCGGATCTCCATGCTCCATCGCCGCCGCTCGATGTACTCCAGGTCCGATTTGAGCTTGCTGCGAAATCCTTCGACCGTCGTGTCATACCCTTTGGTCACCTGTGCAAGGCCTGTAATCCCAGGGCGCACCGCCAATCTCTTGCGGATCTCCGGGTACACCTTCTCCAAGTCGCTGAGTATTTCCGGCCGCTCAGGCCTCGGGCCCACCAGCGACATATCGCCCCGAATCACGTTGACCAGTTGTGGCAATTCATCGACATGGCTGGATCGCATCCATCGGCATAATGGCATGACTCGCGGGTCGTCGTCCTTGGCCCAGATTGCGCCCGTGGCGCTCTCGGCATTAACGAACATCGTCCGAAGCTTGTACAGGCGGAAGGGCCTGCCATCCTTGCCCAGTCGGGTCTGCGTGTAGAAGATCGGCCCCCCATCGGAGACCTTGATCAACAACGCACACAGGGCGGCGACCGGGATGAACAGGATCAAGGCCACAAACCCCAGCGTGACATCCATTACCTCCTTGGCGAGTTCGAAATATCGCCTGGCCAAATGAGCCCCAAGTCCCAACAATCCGCCCCCAAGCGCAACCAGTGTCACTGGCTCCGGCATAGTCTCCCCCCTCGGATTCCCCCGTTACGGACGCCCCCCATTTACTGCAGCAGACCAGCCTCAGGAAAAGTCCTCAAGCGCGCACACTTCAAGCCGTTGGCACGCGATGGCATGACCCTGCGACTGGCACATCCTTTTCCCCCGAACTGCCCCTCAAAACGCGAAAGCCCTCGCTTTCCCGCTTTCTTGGTATTGTAGGCACCGTCAACCGCCGACGGTGGAGAACACACCCCTTTTGAGTGTAGTGTCTCATTACTAAGGATGCTTATCTCGGGCCGTCAAGAAATTCGAAATCCGAAACTCGAAATTCGAAACAAACGGCAATGATCCAAACAGCAAATTGCAAACGAACAAGGCACGTCGGCTTGACAATCGAGTGGGCTCTGCCTTTTTGCTCTTTTTTGCCAGCAGAGAAAAAGAACAAAAAGGCAGAGCCATCTTAAAGGATGCGCCTTCTGCGTTTGAGAATTGCCGTTTGGAATTTTGGATTTGTTTCGGATTTCGAGATTCGAATTTTGAGTTTTTGAACCGGAAAAGACATCATCAGCGTGAGACACTAAACTAGCGTGCCAGCCCCTCCAATTGTTGCACTATGTAATCCACCATGTGTGAGTCGCCTCGCGACTGGGCCAGTTGCCGACCCTTCTCGAACAACTCCCGCGACTGCTGGAGCTCACCAGCCGATCGAAGACACTTGCCGGCCTCCACGTACGCGGGCAGGTACTGGCCATCGAGTTCCAGGACATGAAGGAACGCTGCCTTGGCCGCGGCGAGGTCGCCCGCGCTAACATACTCCATGCCCAGGCTGTAATGCAGGAATGCGTCGTCTGGCGACGCCTGAAGCATCTTCTGGATGCGGGCTATTCGATCGGACATAATTCACTCTCTCTCGCACGCCGCCTCGAGGTGCGGCAGACGATTCTCCAAACTAAACACGTTACGCACGCCTCGGGATTCTATACAATGTCAGCAAGGAACGCACCAGAGAGAACGACCATGAGCATTTACACCAAAGTAGGCGACCAGGGATCCACGCGGTACCCTGACGGACGGCTGGCTCGAAAGAGCGAGCCGACACTCGTCGCCATTGGCGATTTGGACGAACTCAACAGTCACCTGGGCCTGTGCCTTTGCCAGGCTCGCAACAACGACTACGTCGAGATCGCCGACGCCCTGGCGCCCATACAATCGCAGTTGATGGTCCTGTGCGCCACCCTCGTGCACGCATCCGGGCACGGCAGGCCCCCGGCGCTTAACGAGTCCGTCGTGCGGCGCATGGAGAAGATCATCGATGAAATCTCCGCCGCACTGGAACCTCTAAAGAATTTTGTCCTGCCAGGCGGCAGCGAGTTGGCCTGCCGACTGCACATTGCCCGGGCCGTCTGTCGGCGGGCTGAACGTGACCTGGTAACCGCCAACGACTCGCAAACCCTTGTCGAGCCTGTGGGAATGATGTTTATTAACCGCCTCAGTGACCTGCTGTTTTGCCTGGCCCGTCTGGCCAATCATCAAAGCGGCGCCACTGAAGCCATCTGGAAGATTTGAAAACGATGGATTGCCTCCCCTACCTGACTAGCGACCTGCCGGGCATCGGCGGGCGGATTAAAGAAGACGTTACCGACTTCCGCGTGGATGAAGTTCCGCTGTACGTTTTGGCCGGAGAGGGCACGCATGTGTTCTTCAAGGTCACCAAGCGCGGCGTTCCCACACCGGCGGCCGTCGAACGCATTGCGCGTCACATGGGCGTGCACCCGACGGAGATCGGCTTTGCCGGACTCAAGGACTCCCAGGGCGTGACCAAGCAGCTCATGAGCCTGGAGCACGCCGACACCGAGCGGCTAAAGCAGTTCCGCGACAGCCAGGTGAGCGTGGAACTGGTCTCGCGGCACGGCAATAAGCTGCGGGCCGGGCACCTGCTGGGTAACCGCTTCCACGTCCGCATACGCGGCGTGGGGGCCGATCGCCTGGAGCAGGCCCGAGCGATCCTGGCGGTCCTGCAGGCCCGGGGCGTGCCCAATTACTTCGGCGAGCAGCGATTCGGCGCCCGTGGCGACACCGGCCGTCTGGGCGAAATGCTGGTCCGCAACGACGCCGACGCTTTCATCAAGGCATACCTGGGCCAGCCCTTGCCCAGCGACCCGCCCGACTGCAAAGCCGCCCGCGAGGCCTTCGATGCCGGGCTGTTCAACCGGGCCCTGGAACGCTGGCCTCGACATTTTTCCAACGAGCGGCGTGCCCTTTCGGCCTACAAGAAGCGCAAGCACGCCGGGCCGGCACTGGGGGCCATCGACAAGCGGCTCAAGCGGCTTTACGTGTCGGCCTTCCAGAGCGAGATATTCAACGAGGTGCTCGTGCAGCGCCTGCCGACGCTGCACCGCGTGTTCCCGGGCGACATGTGCATCAAGCCCAACGGCGCCATCTTCTACGTGATCGACGCAGCCGCCGAGCAGGCCCGAGCCGATGCGCTGGAAATCCACCCCACCGGGCCGATCATCGGCTTCCGCTCCCACCTGGCCGGCCCAGAGGGCATGACCGCGGCGGAGCCACAAGCCACCAGCCATCAGCCACAAGGGGACCGGCCGACTGAGGCTGACGAGGCTGCATTGGACACGGTGGAATCGCAAGGCGAGGATATCCAAGCCTTGGAACCCGCACCGTTGAACCAGCCCACCCAACCTGGCGAGGTAAATCCCGGACAGATTGAACGCGACGTGCTGGCCAGCCACCACGTGACGACCGAGGACTTCCGCCACGTTGGCGCCCTGAAGGTCAAGGGCACTCGGCGGGCCCTGCGTTTCGGCATCACTGAAGCAGATCTGCAGGTCGGCACCGACCCGCGCGGAGATTTCCTGGAAGTCAGCTTCTTCGCCCCCAGTGGCTGCTACGCCACCGTCGTCCTGCGGGAAATCATGAAGACAGAGTAGAAACATCAAATGCGGAATGTGGAGTGCGGAATGCGGAATCACTGGCCCCAGTGTCGGCGGGCTCAACACGACATGACTGCTTCGCACAAAGGTGAACCGTAACGAACATTCTTCCTGACCATATGGCAATGCAAGCGCCCGATAATTCAGCTCAACCAGCGAACAAGGGATTCCACATTCCGCATTCCGCATTCCACATTTGTTGGCGCCGAATCATGATGACCGTGCCACTCGCGACATTGCTCTTCCTCGCTGGCTGTCGCGCTCCATTGCCCCCAGTAGCAGTGGATGTGAGTAAGACCACGCCGGCGGTGGACTATTCGCGGCTGGACACCATCCTCCACCAGGCCGTGGACTTCGACCGCGATGTCCTGCCCGAACCGCTGAAGAAGAACCGCGACACGCTGGACGCACAGTTGCGTCTGCTGGCAGTCACCGGCCCAACCGCCACGCCGGCACTACTGCCCGCGCCGGCGGACCGCCAGGCGTACTGGCTCAACGCTCACGCCGCCTGGAGCCTCAAGCTCTTCCTCGAACAGGACACCCCAAAACAGCTGGATCTCAATGCCCTGCACCATCGGCCTTTCACGCTAGACGGACGAATGATGACTCTCCAGGCCGTCGAGCAGGAACTCGCTGACCTGGGCGATTTTCGCCTTGCCGTACTTGCACCATGCGTGTGCCTGTCCCACGGGGAAATGCTTGAGCACGCCGTGCAACCCGACCAAGTGAAGGCCTTCCTCGACGAGGGCTTCAACCGCTATGTGATAGACAACCGCCGATTCACGGTCGATATTGACTTGCAGCAAATAGGCGTAGCGCCCGCACTGTGGGCTGCCAGGCCTATGCTCATACGCAACCACGAGCGCAAGTACGGCCTGCGCGATGTGACATTCCAGACCACGCTGTTGCCCTACACCACCGGCCGCGCGCAACGCCGCCTGCAGGACGCAATCGGTTACAAAATCGCGATGTCCCAACCATCGGCAATATCGGCGCTAGTGGATGAGTTGAAGAAACTGCGGTAGTGGCGAGGACTGGGTTTGCTGCATTCGCGCCTGGTTGCGACTCAGGCTTGCCTTTTTGCGTCGTTCGTCCACGTCAAACGACGCAAAAAGGCAAGCCGGCGACCGCATTATGACACCTCCGAGCAGCACCGGCAGGCAAGCCGCCGTCCGCGTCTTGCTGATGCGCTTGCCTTCTCTACTGTTGTCGTCTCCGCCGATTGTTCCGCAGGAGCAGCCACGTCCGCAGAGTCAGCCATGCAGCCGTCACGCCGATGCATAGGCCAATGACCAGCGTCCAGTTGGTTCCTTTGCCAATGCCATTGCCGACCTCCTTCACCGCCTCAGCCGGCGCCTGCGCCAGCGGGGCGACCACCTGGTCCGTCACGTCCTGGGCAATCTTCACCGTCCCGTCGATGAACGGTTTTGGGTCGGCCAAGAAGGCCGCCAGCGTCGCGCTCACCATCAGCGCGCCCTTGTGATTCCAGACAAACTCCATCGCCTTGTTGCCATACTTGCCGATGACGGCCATGACTTCCGGCGTGCGCCCGATCTTGGCCAGCTGGCCTGTATCGGCCATTATCACCATTTGCATAGCCTGCTGATGATCGAGCTTCCTTATCGCGACGGCCCCCTCCTTGCCCATCTTGTCCATGAACGGCTCTATTCCCTTGTGCTTGATGAGCGCCTCGGCTGCGTCGTCGCCGTACTTGGTGTACAGGGCCACGCTCTGGGGTCGCGCTGCCAGGTAAAGTCCCTCGTCGCCATATTTGGCCATGAGTCTGGCCATCTGCGGGCCTTCGGCGCCGGCCGTTTCGAGCAGATGCATCGCCTGCGGCCCGACCTTGCGCGCTGCGAGCACGGCATCGTCGCCATGCCTGGCGGCCAGACGCTCCAGCCGAACGGAGATCGTTTCGACGGTCTCATGGCCGGCCTGTGCGCCGAGTTTTTTCAGCACGAGTTCGGCAGTCTCCTTGACCGCCTCCGCGGATGGCGTCGCCATGGCAGGAAGCGTCCATAGGCAGCCCAGCACCGCCAGAATGATCACGCGACGCATCATTTCTTCTCCTCACCCAATCGGTCGCCCAGTTCGCGGGCGGCCTGTTTGCGCATCTCAGGATCGTTGGACTCCAGTTGCCGCATCAGTTCCTGGTTGGACTTTGCCGGCGGCGGGGCATTGTCCGGCGCCTTGCCGCGACAACCCGCCAGGGCTAGCCCAAACAATATCACGACATATATCAGCGTTCGAACCATGTGTATATCCTGCCTAGCCCATGTTGGGCAGGTTGGGCATCTTGGGCGAATAACCTTTGGACATGGCCTGGCGCATCTGACCGGGAGTCTTGCCGAAATACGCAGTAAACCGCCGAACGTAATGCGGCGCATCGGTGAATCCCAGCTCGTAGGCAAGAGTTTCTACCGTCTTGCCCGCGTTGAGGCCGATCAGCGAGCGGGTAACACGATACAGGTAGAAGACCTCAAGAGGCGAATAGCCGACGAGTTCTCGGAACATGCGGCAGAGGTGCCCTCTGGAGATGCCGCCAACACTGGCCAACTCATCCAGCGTCACCTTTTCGCCTGGGCTTGTGGCCATTCCCTCGGCCAAATAGCCCAGCACCCGTCGCACCGGCGCGGGGTACGAATGCGGCGAGATCGGTGGCCGCTCGACGACCCCGCAGATAAAGGCCGCCATCAAGGCCCTTACAGCGGCTTCCAAATGCGGCAAAGTCTTGGCATCAGGATGGTCCGGGGCGTTGCCGATGATGTATTCGAACAACGGGCGAATGATATCGTTATCCGGCATGTGTCGTCGGACCGGCCATCGCCGAGGCGCAGGCCAATCGTCGGATGGTTCGGCGTACAGGCTGATATTACGACCGACCGTGGGGTTCAATGGATCGTTGTCCCACTTCACAAGCTGATGAGGCTGAAACAGGAATACATCATCTGGGCGGGCGGCATAGGCTTTGCCATTGACGCGGTAAGTCCCCCCGCCATCGAGAATCCAGTGAAAGTGGTGCCCCACCACGACAATCGGTCCAAGGCTTGAGCCCGGGGCGCCCACCAGGTAGCGCTCGGCCATAGGCCCGCACATCAGCGCAATGAGCTTGAAGTCCTGTCCCATATCGATTCATAGTATACCAGAGTTACCTCGGCTGCCACAACCAACAGCGACGCAGTTCATGGTACTGGGATACAATGATTCCCCACTACGATACAGTGACCATTTCGCCAAATGATATATGATCTCTCATATACTTTTCCGTCATGTGCAACGATCTGAGAGCCTAGAGTAGTAGGTTCCTTTCAGACAATACACTCGCTATCTTAAGGGTCCTGTCTTGCATGTTCTTTTCACGTCCATCGGCGCTGGGCCGAATGAGGCCTTCTGGCGTAACCGGGAGGCAATAATCGAGGTTCCGTTACTGCCCTAAACTAAGGAGATGAACATGGCACGATCAAGTCTGTTTCTGTTGGTGGGTCTACTTATTGTGAGCTTTACGATTCCGGCCTTGGCGGCCGATCCGGTCAAGATTCAGTTCCATGTCAGATCGGGACAAACAAGCAGCCTGCAGGCCGTTGCTGATTCTCCGGCCTTGACTGTTGGCGACATCGCGGCCGCCGATTCCACGTGGAACGGGGTTGCCGGCCAGGACAACAACTGGATCAACGTGCAGTATGAACACGGTGGCAAAGGTCTGTCTTATACCACCGGGGCGAATGGGGCGGCGACGACGGCCGGCGTCAGATTCGAGGGCTCTTATGACCTCGAATTGGGCGGCTTTTCCAATGACCGCCAGCTGAACGCTGCAGGCAACTGGAACGCCTGGACCATAAACTCAGGTGCCTATTCATCACAAATGGCCCACCAGCAGATGTGGGGCAATACCAGCGTCGGCATGCGGGTTAAAGGTCTGCCGGCTGGCACGTACCGCGTCTACTCGGTCAATGTCCAAACCGAGGAGTTCGATTCTTACGGTAAGCAGAAACTCGACTACACCCCCAATCCCCCAGCTATCGACTACACGACCGGCACTCAGAAGATCAGCATCGGCGTGAACCTCGACGCCCCGCTGGCCACCGGCTATCAGACTGAAGGCGGAGCCAAAGTTACGGACACTGCTTGGATTAACGGTGTAAACTACGTCGTCAAGAACGTTACCGTCACCGGCCCAACCGATTGGATCACCATCATTTCGGCCTCCACCCCCGTCCGCAATGGCTGGGAAGACTTGTTTGGCACCGAAGACCAACAGCATACAGGGTGGTGGATGTACCCGGAGTACAACAACAAGCCGACTATCAACGGCTTCCAGGTCGTTCAAATTGTCCTGGGCGACGCTGACCGCAACGGCAAGGTCGACTTCCAGGATTACCTGGCACTTGAGTCCTCCTTCGGCACTAGCGTCACCCCAGGCGCCGGCGCCGACTTCGACAATAGCGGCGTCGTGGACTTCCAGGATTACCTGACCCTCGAAGCCAACTTCGGTGCTGGCAGCGTCATCCCCGAACCGATGACTCTCAGCCTGCTGGGCCTGGGCGCACTGGCCCTGATTCGCCGCCGCAAGTAGTAGCATTAGTAAACAGGACAACAACCGCCGTTGTCCTGGTGCTGGAAGTTATTGAAGCAAAAGCTTTGCAGAGTTCACCAGACGGCGATACCTGGGATGGTCCTGGGTGTCGCCGTCTTCTATGGCATGCCAGGCAGCTTTGGCAACTTGGGTTTGTACCCCTTGGCCATATCCCGACGCATTTGGGCGGGGGACTTGCCAAACAATGCAATGAACCGACGCACATAATGTGATGCATTGGCAAAGCCAAACTCGGTGGCCAGGGCCTCGACGGTCTGTCCGGTGTTGAGACCGATCAGCGAACGGGCCAAGCGGTTGAGGTAAACCACCTCCACGGGGGAGTAACCCACGTACTGGCGAAACAGACGGCAAAGGTGTTCGCGGGATACGCCCCCGGCGGCGGCCAGGTCGTCCAAGGACACCTTCGTATGGGGAGTGGACGTAACGAGTTGATGCCAAATCAGATTCAGGACCCTTTGAACAGCCGCCGGATAAACGTGGGGCACAAGCTGCGGACGGATCACCGGACCGCAGATGAACGCTGACATCATTGCCTTTATGGCGTCCTCCAGCACTGGCGGAGGCTTGCCGCTCTCTAAAGCATTACCCAGTATGTATTCAAACAACGGGCGGATGACATCATTATCCGGCAGGCGGCGGCGGGTCGGCCAGCGAGACGGGGGAGGCCAATACGTGAGTGTTGGTTCCAGCCACAGCGTGATCGCATACCCCGTTGATGGCTCCAAGGGGGCACTATCCCATTGGATGATTTGGCCGTGGCGGAACAAGAAGACGTCGCCAGGCAGGGCTGCATAGGGCTTGCCGTCCACGGTATACATGCCCTTGCCATGAACCAGCCAGTGGAAGCCGTACCCCACCATTGGCACGGGTTTGCTCTTGCCCGGCGGGGTAACGACAAAACGATCCTCTGGGCGCGCGACCAGCAACGCAACAACATTGAAGTCTTGTCCCATGTCGCCATGGAATATACCACGACCTCCCAGGGAACATCAACATGCCCACGAACGTGAATGCCACTGTAGTGCAATCAATGCCCACCGAAGTGCATGGACCTTTCAGCAGTGCATGATATCATGTTGTACGTGTGCTAGGCTGGTGCGATGAAGACATCAGTCCGGCAAGAACAAATCCGAAAGAAGACAGGTTTGTTGTCTGAGAATGTCCTGTGGGCTTCCAGTGCCCAGTTCCTGTACGAAACTCAATTTCATGGTCAAAGTGCGCGCTGAGGTTGCATCCCGGCCGAACCCAGGATGCACAAATCATCGAGGTACCCTTACCTCTAACTTCAAGGAGATGAACATGGCACGATCACGTCTGTTTCTGTTGGTGGGCCTGCTTGTAGCGGGCATGGCAATCCCGGCCTTGGCGGCCGATCCAATCAAGATCCAGTTCGCGGCCCAGACGAATATGTTTGGCAACTATTACCACGGCGCAAACAGCCCGGCCGTCGCTACCGGCGACTTTAAAAGTAGCGACAACTATTGGAATCCTGTCCAATGCAATGCCGACATCTATCTCAACCTGGGCTTCCCCAACGTCGACCACCCGCTGAAGTATGCCGATGGTACTGCCGGCGCTTATGAGAGTGGCATTCGCATCGGGGGCGCAGGCAACATTGGCCAGGCTGGGCATTCAGGCTGGGAGGCCACGTTCGATGATCCTGCTGGGTCGGGCGCCGGGTACGACTATGATGCAGAAATCCAAAGCGGCTTCTACGCCAATGACTTGGCCAGAAGCCAGATTCAGGCGTACCAGAGCAACATAGGCCTGCGATTCAACGGCCTGCCTGCAGGTAAATACCGCGTCTATGCGATCGCGATCCCGGCCGTCCTGTATGGATGGGGAATGACTGGCCCCCAGTTCCCCGATGGCGCAGAGAACGTCAGCATCGGCGTGAACCTCAACGCCCAGCTGTCAGCCAGTGCCATCGGCGCGTGGATCGGCGGCTCGGGCCCGGGCGACGCCCAGTCCTGCGGCAGCATCAACCTGAATACTGACAACTCCTGGGTTGCCGGCAAAAACTATGTCACCAAGGACGTAACGCTCTCGGGCCCCAGCGACTACATTAGCGTGATCACCTGGGCACTGAACGGCGTCCAGATCGTCCAACTGCCAAACCTGCTGGGCGATGCGGACGGCAACGGCAAGGTCGATTTCCAGGATTACCTGGCCCTTGAGTCCTCCTTCGGCAATACCGTCACCCCAGGCACCGGCGCTGATTTCGATAGCAACGGCGTCGTCAACTTCCAGGATTACCTGACCCTCGAGTCCAACTTCGGCGCTGGCGCCGTGGTGGAAGCTCCCGAGCCGATGACCCTGTCACTGCTGGGTCTGGGCGGCCTGGCCCTGATCCGCCGCCGCAAGTAATAGCAGTAGTAACCAGGACAACAACCGCCGTTGTCCTGGTGCTGGAAGTATTGGTTCGCAGTCCTTCTCCCTTGTTGCCTCGATAGCCACAGGCCTGACGGTTAACGCCGTCAGGCCTGTGGGCTCCGGCAAGCAAGAGCTGTCAGAGTTCACCAGACGGCGATACCTGGGATGGTCCTGGGTGTCGCCGTCTTCTATTGGGGGACCGCGACCGCACCACGAGAAGTGCTAGCCCCCCATAGAGGGCAGCTTGGGGAGCTTGGGTTTGTAGCCTGTGGCCATGAGTTCGCGCATCTCGCTGGGAGACTTGCCAAACAAAGCGATGAACCGCCGCACATAGTGCGAGGCGTCGGCAAATCCCATATCGTTGGCAAGGGTCTCAACCGACTGGCCCGCCGTCAGCCCAATCAGCGAGCGAGTGACACGGTACAGGTACAGTACCTCCATCGGAGGATAGCCCACATGCTGCTGAAACAGCCGGCAAAGGTGCTCGGGGGAGACGCATGCCACCGCGGCCAAGTCCGCCAGCACGAGTGGCCGGGCAGGTTCCACGTTCATGAGATTGCACATCATGTCCAGGACCTTTTGCACCGGCCCCGGGTAGGAAGCTGGCCCCACACGCGTGCGGTCCACCTTCCCGACGAGAAAAGCCCTGAACATCGTCTCGACGGCGGCCTCGATAAGCTTGTCCGGCTTGCCGCCGACATCTGATGAGTTGCGCACTACGTACTCAAAAAGCGGCCTGATGATGTCATTCTCCGGCATGTGGCGCTTGATCGGCCATTTGTCCTGTGGCGGCCAATCGGCGGGGATGGCAGCCAGCGATAGAACGATCGAATACCCTATCGAGGGCTCCAATGGATCATTGATCCAGCCAACATACTGTGCAGGCCGAAGCAGAACTATGTCGTCGGACCCGACGGGACAGGGATTACCGTCTACGTTCCACACGCCCCTGCCCTTCGCTGCCCAGCAAAAGACATACGCCATCATCTGCTTCACCATGTGTTCCGAGCCGGGGGCGGTAACCTTGCATCGTTCCCTCATACTTCCGCACCACAATAGATCCACGCTGAAGTGTTGTGTCATGGGGTGTGGATTATACCACAGCCCCCCTACACCATCAATCCGGCTGAGGGCCGAGGAAGATCAATTTCGTCCAATCAAAGCTTAGCGGTGAACATGGACCGATCTGCCTTCCAAGCGTACCATGATCACCATAAGCTTGAGGATTTGCCTAAGCAGCAGGGATAGGAGGAGCATCCCCCGCCCCTGGGTGTCATGGAACGCAATTAGCTTGGTGTTTGGCTGGCGTTCGGGCTGATCGTAACTTCCGTCCATTCATGAACATGTCTTCCGGGCGAAGATCCCGGCAGATAAGAGCAACTCAGTTCCCTTTCTTCTAAGGAGATGAACATGGCACGATCACGTCTGTTTCTGTTGGTGGGCCTGCTTGTAGCAGGCATGACAATTCCGGCCCTGGCGGCGGATCCGATCAAGCTCCAGTTTGCGGCGATAAACCCATATACCGGAGCATTTTACAGTGGCAGCAACAGCCCGGCCGTTGCCACTGGCGATTTCACCAGTAGCGACACCTACTGGCATCCCGTAATGAACAATGCGAATTATTACCTGAACAATTGGCAGGGCCCAATCAAGTATGCCAATGGCACCGCCGGCGCTAGCGCGGCCGGCATCGTCATTGAAGGTAGTGGCGACATCGGCTACGGGTCAAACGTTGGTTGGCAGTACGACATGTCTCCAGAGAACGCTGCTTACACCCACGCTTCCGCCGCCTCTGACGGCTCTCTGACCACCGGCTTTTATGCCACCTGGCTGGGCAAGAACTCGATCCAGACCGACTGGGCAAACATTGGGCTGCAGGTCAAGGGCCTGCCGGCTGGCAAGTACCGCGTCTACGCGATTGTTGCCCCGACACAGTGGAATAATTTCTACGGTGACGCACCAGCTGGCCTCGAGAACGTCAGCATCGGCGTGAATCTCACCGGCTCGCTGTCCGCCAGTACCCTGTGCGCTGCGGTCGGCGGCTCTGCGGTCGGCGGTGCCCAGTCCTGCGGCGGCATCAATGAAGCCACGGACAACGCTTGGGTTGCCGGCGTGAACTACGTTACCAAGGACGTAACGATCAGCGGCCCCACGGACTACATCGGCGTCATCTCTTGGAGCATCAATGGCATCCAGATCAAGCAACTGCCAAGCCTGCTGGGCGATGCTGACGGCAATGGCAAGGTCGACTTCCAGGATTACCTGGCCCTCGAATCCTCCTTCGGCAACAGCGTCACCCCAGGCACCGGCGCTGATTTCGATAGCAACGGCGTCGTCAACTTCCAGGATTACCTGACCCTCGAGTCCAACTTCGGCGCTGGCGCCGTGGTGGAAGCTCCCGAGCCGATGACCCTGTCA
>Ga0265339_10001858_pt1 | contig 15532 bp, 13 predicted proteins | sample 4CB219metaG_FD_202085 | JGI IMG/M metagenome (GOLD analysis project Ga0265339, IMG submission 202085) | Rhizosphere microbial communities from Carex aquatilis grown in University of Washington, Seatle, WA, United States - 4-CB2-19 metaG | ecosystem: Host-associated > Plants > Roots >... | reverse complement strand
AAGCGCCTTTCCGAACGCAATGGCGGACTCGATGAAGTGGGGATTTGTGCCTGGACCGGAGCCGCAATAAACACAAATAGTTCTGATTTTTGTCATGCCGGCCATGTGGCACTGCAGCGCAAAGGGCGTCAAGTCTGATAAATCGTTCGGCAATGGGTTCGATTCTTCGCGTAAATAGCCGTAAATCGCGAAGAATTCTTGACGGTCAGGGTGCACGCAGCGTGCAAACGTCCTATATGACGTCAACCGACTGCAGATGATGGCCGCGTGCGCAACCAGACTTCCCGGACTCCGATTTGATGGCTCCTCCTGATCCGTCCGCACCCGCCTCCCAAGCGCTGCCTTCCGCCCGCCACTCCGCCGAACAGGCGACCCTGATGGGGACGGTTGTCCATCTCTGGCCCTATATCTGGCCTTCCGATCGCCTCGATCTGAAGATGCGGGTGATCTGGTCCTTTGTGCTGCTGCTGGTCGCAAAGCTCGCGACATTGTCGGTGCCGTTCACGTTCAAATGGGCCACCGACGCACTGACCGGCAAGGGCAGCGCTCCCATAGCGCCGTCGAACTGGCTGATCTGGCTGATCGCTTCGCCCCTGATCATGACCGCAAGCTACGGCGCGGTGCGAATCCTGATGGCGGTGTTGACGCAATGGCGTGACGGCATCTTCGCGCGCGTAGCGATGCATGCGGTGCGCAAGCTCGCCTACCTCACCTTCGTCCACATGCACGAATTGTCGCTGCGGTTTCACCTGGAGCGCAAGACCGGCGGGCTGACGCGCATCCTGGAACGCGGCCGCGAGGCGATCGAGGTAATCGTGCGGATGGTGATCCTGCAGCTGATCCCGACCATCGTCGAGGTGTCGCTGTTGATGGCCGTTCTGCTCTGGCAGTTCGACTGGCGCTACGTGCTGGCCACGCTGTGCATGGTCGCGGTCTATCTGTTCTACACCTACATCGCGACCGAATGGCGAATCGGCATTCGCCGCAAGATGAACGACTCCGACACCGAGGCGAACGTCAAGGCGGTCGACTCGCTGTTGAATTACGAGACCGTCAAATATTTCGGTGCCGAGGCGCGCGAAGCCGCGCGCTACGACCGCTCGATCGAGCGCTACGAAGATGCCAGCGTGCGGACCTATACCTCGCTGGCCGTGCTCAATGCCGGACAGGCGGTGATCTTCACCCTGGGCTTGACCGCGACCATGCTGATGTGTGCGCTGGGCGTGCGCAGCGGGCGCAACACGATCGGCGATTTCGTCATGATCAACAGCATGATGATCCAGCTGTACCAGCCGCTGAACTTCATGGGTATGGTCTATCGCGAGATCAAGCAGGCGATCATCGATATCGAGAAGATGTTTGGCGTTCTGTCGCGCGAACCCGAGATCAGGGACGCCCCCGGCGCAAAGCCGCTGGTCGTCACTTCGGGGAGCCTGCGCTTCGAGGACGTGCGATTTGCCTACGAGCCGGAACGCCCGATCCTCAAGGGCCTTTCCTTCGAGGTGCCGGCCGGCAGGACTGTCGCCATCGTCGGGCCCTCCGGCGCCGGCAAATCGACGATCTCGCGTCTGCTGTTTCGCCTCTATGACGTGACGGGCGGTCGCATCCTGATCGACGGCCAGGACATCCGCGGCGTTACGCAGGCCTCGCTACGGGAGGCAATCGGCATGGTGCCGCAGGATACCGTGCTGTTCAACGATACCATCCGCTACAATATCCGCTATGGCCGCTGGGGCGCCAGCGACGCCGAGGTCGAACAGGCCGCGCGGCTCGCGCAGATCGACGGTCTCATTCGCATGGCGCCGAAGGGCTATGAAACCCAAGTCGGCGAGCGCGGCCTGAAATTGTCCGGGGGCGAAAAGCAGCGGGTTGCGATCGCGCGTACGGTGTTGAAGGCGCCGCCGATCCTGGTGCTTGACGAGGCGACGTCCGCGCTGGACAGCCACACCGAGCATGAAATCCAGGAAGCGCTCGACCGCGTCTCGCGCAACCGCACCTCGCTGGTGATCGCGCATCGGCTCTCCACCATCGTCGCTGCCGACGAGATCATCGTGCTTGATCAGGGCCGCATCGCCGAGCGCGGGACCCATGCCGCGCTTTTGGCAAAGGGCGGGCTCTATGCCAGTATGTGGAGCCGGCAGCGCGAGGCCGAGAAAGCGCGTGAAAAGCTCGCGCAGATCGATGAGGAAACCGACGCTCCCGGTCCGTTGCCGCCGCCGGTCGGCGATGCCATCGCAACTGCGGCGGAGTGACCGGCTAGTGTCCCGAATCCGAAGTTCGCATGATTTTGCGGCGATCTCTTTTGCGAACTTCGGATTCGAAAGGACACTAGAAATTTATGATTCTAGTGTGGAGGACTCGCAGCGAGAATGAAGAGAACTTCTGAACCACCACGCTAGTTGTGTTGTTTCGCGTGCCGCGATTCTGGAATAATGAAGACTTGAGACATATCAGCGGTGTTCCCGGTGCAATCGAGAGCCCGCGTTAACCCCCTCTCACGGCACGCCGCTTCGCGGCGGGCCACCCTCTCCCACAAGGGGAGAGGGGAAGGTAAGCCTGAACTCTAACATCCATTGCGAACGCCAATGTCCATCGCCAATTCCATCCGCGGGCAAATTCCGCCGATCCATCCCGAAGGCTACCTGTTCATCGGCGGCTTTGCGCTGGCGAGCCTGATCCTGTTCTGGATATGGACGCCGCTCGGCTGGCTCGGCCTCATTCTCACCATCTGGTGCGCGCTGTTCTTTCGCGATCCTGCGCGGGTTACGCCGGTGCGCGAGGGGCTGGTGGTGGCGCCGGCCGACGGCCGCATTTCGATGATCACGCAGGCGTTGCCGCCCGCCGAGCTCGGCCTCGGCGACCGCCCGCTGCCGCGCGTCTCGATTTTCATGAGCGTGTTCAATTGTCACGTCAACCGCAGCCCGGCGGCGGGGCGGATCGAGCGGATCGCGTACCGGCCCGGCGCCTTCATCAACGCCGAGCTCGACAAGGCAAGCGAGGACAACGAGCGCAATTCGCTGGTCATCGCCACCGCGGACGGGCGCATCGGGGTAATCCAGATCGCCGGGCTGGTGGCGCGCCGCATCGTTTGTTTCGTCCGCGAGGGGCAGGCGATCGGCGCCGGCGAACGATTCGGCCTGATCCGCTTCGGGTCGCGCCTGGACGTGTTTCTGCCCGAAGGCACCAAAACGCTGGTGTCTGAAGGGCAGACCGCGATCGCCGGCGAAACGATTCTGGCGGATTTTCGGCTAAGCGATCCCGGTCGCACCTATCAGTCGGGTTAACCATCTAGTGGACGGATTTGACGTTCGCCATCCTGCTGGCCGGCGCCCTCGTCAAGCGAACGTCAAATCCAAAGCTCCACTAGTGAATTGATTTTGCTAGTGGTCCTTTGCTTCTAACATTCGCAAACATGCCTGCTGCAACGGGATGCGAATGTTAAAAGCGGACCACTAGCCCCCCTGCTTCCCCTGCGATCCGCCGCCATGGCGCAAGCGCGCGACCCTTGCTATATGTAGGCCATGTCCTTCGATCCCAATTATGCCGAATTGCGCCGCCGCCGGTTTCGCCCGATCCCGGTGCGCATGCTGGTGCCCAACGTCATCACACTGCTGGCGATCTGCGCCGGCCTGACCGCAATCCGGCTCTCCGCGGAAGGGCGGCTGGATCTGGCGGTGGCGCTGATCGTGTTTGCCGCCGTGCTCGACGGCATCGACGGCCGCGTCGCGCGCATGATCAAGGGCCAGTCGAAGTTCGGCGCCGAGCTCGACAGCCTCGCCGACTTCGTCAATTTCGGCGTCGCGCCCGGGCTGATCCTCTACTTCTGGCAATTGCATGAGCTGCACAATGGCGGCTGGATTGCGGCGATGGTGTTTGCCATCAGCGGCGGCTTGAGGCTCGCGCGGTTCAATGCCACCATGGACGATCCGAACAAGCCGGCGTTTGCGGCGAGCTATTTTACCGGCGTTCCGGCGCCGGCCGGCGCCATCACCGTGCTGCTTCCAATCTACCTCGCATTCCTGGGCCTGCCGAAGCCGCCGGCGATACTGAGCGCGGTTTACACGCTTCTGATCGCGTTCCTGATGGTGTCGCGTCTGCCGGTATTTTCCGGCAAGACCGTGGGCAGGCGCGTGCCGCCGGAACTGGTGTTGCCGGTCTTCGTCTCGGTGATCTTCTTCATCGCGCTCTTGATCAGCTATCCCTGGCACATCCTGTCGGTGGGTTCGGCGCTTTACCTCCTGAGCCTGCCGCTTGGTTGGAAATCCTATCGCGACCAGGCGCGAGCCTTGGCGGCGGCCACGTCCGGCGGTACTGTGCCGCGAGCGCCCACGCCGACGTTCCCCACAATCGCCGATCCATCCGACGATGAGCGGCCGGATCGGCTGCATTAAGCGGCATTTCCCGAAATATTGGCCATGAGCCCGCGAGAAGAGCGCCCGTGAACAAGCCCGCCGCCGTCCCGCTTGCCCCATCGGTCCTCGAAGCCCTCGCGCGCTACGACACGCCGACAATCTGCAACGCCATGGAGATCGTGGCCCCGGAACGGCGGCTGATTGGCTATACGACCAAACCTCTGGTCTGCCCGTTTCCCGATCTGCCGCCGATGGTCGGCTATGCGCGCACGGTGACGATCCGCTCGGCCGTGCAGTCGAGCCTGCCTGCCGCCGAACAGGCCAGGCGGCGGATCGCCTACTACGAATATGTCGGCACCGGTTTCGGTCCGCGTATCGCCGTGATCCAGGATATCGACGGGCACGACATCGGCTACGGCGCGTTCTGGGGCGAGGTGCAGAGCAACGTGCACAAGGCACTCGGCTGTCTCGGCGTCGTCACGGACGGTTCGATCCGCGATATCGCGCAATGGGCGCCGGGCTTCCAGGCGCTGGCTGGCTCGATCGGCCCTTCGCATGCCTGGGTGCATGCCGAGAGTTTTGGCGGAGAGGTGCGGGTCGCCGGGATGACCGTAAGGTCCGATGACCTGATCCACGCCGATCGCCATGGCGCGATCATCATTCCAATCGACATCGCAGCAAAACTGCCTGATGCCGCGGAACTCTGTGGCCGCCGCGAGGCGCCGATCCTCGACATCGCGCGCAGCAAGGACTTTTCGCTCGAGAAGCTCAAGGACGCGCTGAAGCGCTCGGCGGAGATTCACTGAGAGCGCGGGCTTTTCGCCATGAACATGGCCGACAAGGCGGTGCTGATCACGGGTTCGACCGACGGGGTCGGGCGCTATGTCGCGCGTCGGCTCGCCGCTGACGGCGCCAGGGTGCTGATCCACGGCCGTAACGCCAGCCGCGCAACAGCGCTGATCGACGAGATCGGCCGCGATAGCCGCGTGGCGCCGACCTTCTACCAGGCCGATCTGTCCTCGCTTGCGGGCGCGCGCCGGCTTGCGAATGCCGTGCTGGCCGAGCACAAGCGGCTCGACGTGTTCGTCAGCAATGCCGGGATCGGATCGCGCACGCTGGGGGCGGAACGGCGCGAGAGTGCCGACGGGCATGAGTTGCGCTTTGCGGTGAACTATCTCAGCGGTTTCCTGCTCGCTTACCTGCTGCTTCCGTCGTTGAAGGCCGCCGCGCCCTCGCGCATCGTCAATGTCGCCTCGCTGGGGCAGCATCCGATCGATTTTGACGACGTGATGATCACGAGAAACTACAGCGGATCGCGCGCCTACGCGCAGAGCAAGCTGGCGCAGATCATGTTCACCATCGATCTCGCGGGCGAACTGGACGGCTCCGGCGTCACGGTCAATTGCCTGCACCCGGCGACCTACATGAACACCACCATGGTGCGCGAGGGCGGCGTTACGCCGGTCTCGACGGTGGAAGAGGGCGGGGACGCGATCCTGCATCTCATCGCCGGCGATGACGTCGCCGGCAAGAGCGGGCTGTTCTTCAACGGTATGCGGGAAGCGCGCGCCAACCCGCAAGCCTACGATGAGGAGGCGCGCCGACGTCTGCGCAAGCTGAGCCTGCAACTCACGGGCCTGGCGGGATAACGCGCCAGGCTCAGGACCTTCCGGCCTTAGCGCCTGTGAAGGCGACGCCTCACTCGCACCGGCTGCAACGCATGGTGCAGCTTGCCAATTCGGGGGAAATGCAGCACCGCTTCGAGAACGCCGAACATGCCGATCACCACGAGCGCCTTGATCGTCTCAATTGCCATTTCGCCTGCTCCGTCAGAGCCCGCCTGGGCGATAATTGTTGAGCGCGATCGAATCTTAACCAACGAACGTCCCCCCAGGATACTGCGCCTCTTATCTTAGGGACGACCCCTTACGTATTTCCCCGAAGGCGATACTCTTGATTAAGGTCAATGCGGATCCGCGGCTTCGCGCTGGATTGGCAAGGGATCGGGGAATAGCGAATGAACCTGCGTACCGGCACGATTGCGATCGCCTGCGGCATTCTCATGCTGTCGGGTGCGGCCGCTCAAGCTGCCGCGGATTCCCCTCCGGCAAAACCCGGCGGCGCGGTCTCCGATCTTATGCTGGCGACGCAGCTGCGGCATATCAAGCTCTGGTTCGCAGGCAGACTGCTGAATTGGCAGCTGGCCGCCTACGAATTGGACCAGGTGAAATCCAGGCTGCGGGAAGCGGCTGCGCTGTCTCCCGCGAGTCCGCCTGATCGGACGGCCGAGCCGGTCGAGTCGCTGCGAAAGGCGATCGACACCAAGGACACGCCAGGATTCGTCAAGGCGTACACGGAGCTGACGAACGCCTGCACCGCCTGCCATCGTGCAAGCGGCCGCGGCTATATCAGCATTCAAGTGCCTGTAACCTCGCCGTTCAGCGACGAACTCTTCGTCGACCAGCTTGCGGAAGGGCGGGCCCTGGCTCATTCCATCTGCGGCGCGTGCCACCAGATGCCGGACACGTCCGATCCGGCAACGCTCACGGGATTTCAGGCGCCAAGTTTTTCGTCGCTGGCGCAGCGGCCGCTGCTCACCGCCGATAGCCTGCGGCAGTTGTTATCCTCCAGCCACCGCAATCTTGGTCAGGATCAGAAGATGCCCAATCCCCGGCTGGCCGATTACCAGATCGAGGAAATCATCGCCTACCTCGCAACGCTGAGAAGCAAGGATCAGTAGCGCGTGATCTACTGGGCGGCCGCGGCCGGTTGCCTTGCATCCGCCAACGCACCGGCGATGGCGTCATCGACCTGTTCGAGCCAGATGAATTCCAGCTTTTCCCGGGCGCTCTTGGGAATGTCCTCGTAGTCCCGGCGATTGCGTGCCGGCAGCATGACCCGGGTCAGGCCGGCCGCCGCAGCGGCGACGACCTTCTCCTTGATGCCGCCAACCGGCAGCACCAGCCCGCGCAGCGAGATTTCCCCGGTCATCGCGGTGTCGTGCCTGACCGTGCGGTCGGTGAGCAGCGAAACGAGTGCAGTGAACATGGCGACCCCCGCGCTCGGTCCGTCCTTCGGGGTGGCGCCGGCCGGCACGTGAATGTGAATGTCGCTCTTCTCGAAGATCGACGGATCGATTCCGAGCTGGGAGGTGCGGCTTTTCACCAGCGTCAGAGCGGCCTGCGCACTCTCGCGCATCACGTCGCCGAGCTGGCCGGTCAGGATCAGGCCCCCTCTGCCGGGAACGCGTGTGGCTTCGATGAACAGAATGTCGCCGCCGACGGGCGTCCAGGCGAGCCCGGTCGCGACACCGGGTATGCTTGTGCGCAGCGCGATCTCGCCTTCGAACCGCGCCGGGCCGAGGATGGAGGCGAGGTCCTTTGGTCCGATGCTGACCTTTTCGGAACTGCCCTCGGCGATCTGCACCGCCGCGTGCCGCAGCGCCCGGCCGATTTCCCGTTCCAGCGAACGAACGCCGGCCTCGCGGGTGTACCCCTTGATGATGAGCCTCAATGCTTCGGCGTCGATCTCGGCCTGTTCCGGCTTCAGGCCGTTGGCCTCGAGCTGGCGACGCATCAGATAGCGGCGGGCGATCTCGAGTTTTTCGTCCTCGGTGTAGCCCGGCAGGCTGATGATCTCCATGCGATCCAGCAGCGGGCCCGGGACCGTCTCCAGCAAATTGGCGGTGGTGATGAAGACAACGCGCGACAGATCGAACGGCACGCCAAGATAATTGTCGCGAAACGTCGCGTTCTGCTCGGGATCGAGAACCTCCAGCATCGCCGCCGACGGATCGCCCTGGATGCCGCGCCCCATCTTGTCGATCTCATCGAGCATCATGACGCAATTGCGCGCGCCGGCCTTCTTGATGGCCTGGATGATGTTGCCGGGCAGGGCGCCGATATAGGTGCGGCGGTGGCCGCGGATTTCAGCCTCGTCATGAGTCCCACCGAGGCTGACTCGGACAAACGGCCGGCCCATGGCGCGCGCGATCGATTGTCCCAGCGAGGTCTTGCCGACTCCGGGCGGACCCACAAAGCACAGGATTGGTGCCTTGCCGTGCGGCGCCAGCTTGCGCACCGCCAGATATTCGATGATCCGGCTCTTGATCTTCTCCAGCCCGAAGTGATCCTCGTCCAGAATGCGCCGGGCCTCTGCAATATCGATCGGCTTTTCTTCCGGCAGCGCCCAGGGCAGCTCGATCAACCAGTCCAGGTAGCTGCGAACCATGCCGGCTTCGGCGGCAGCTTCCGGCATTCGCTCGTAGCGCCGCAGTTCCTTGCGCGCCTGGCTTTCCGCCTCCGCCGGCATCTTCGCCTTGGCGATGGCTTGGTTCAACTCCGCGACTTCCTGCGTCTTTCCATCGCCTTCGCCCAATTGGCGCTGGATCGTCGCCATCTGCTCGCGAAGAATTGCCTCGCGCTGGCGCTCGTCGAACGCAGCCTTGGTCTTCTGCCCGATCTCGTTGCTCAGCCGCAGCACTTCGAGCCGCTCGGCGAGATGGGAGGAAACCTTCTCCATTCTGCGGGAGAGGTCGATCGTCTCCAACACTTCCTGCTTCTCCTGCGGACTGATGTCCATGTAGGAGGTCGCGAGATCGGCCAGCGCGGCAGGAGACGTGGTTGCCTGGAATGCGGACACAAGTTCGGGCGGCGCCTGTGGAAGCAGCTGAATGGCCTCGATGGCCTGCCGCTGCAGGTTCAGAAACCTGGCCTCGATCTCGGGCGAGGACGTCGTCGGCTCCGGAATATGAAGGACGCGCGCTACCGGGAACGGCGTGCCGGGAAGGAAGTCGAGGACGCGGGCGCGCTGTACGCCCTGACAGATCATATGGTGGCTTTCGTCCGGCGCGGTGACGTAGCGCACGATATTGGCGATGGTACAGACCCGAAAGAGATCGTCCGGACCGGGGTCGTTGGCCTCGACATTTCGTTGCAGGAGAATCCCGACCGGCCGCTGCTCGCGCAGCGCCTGCTGGGCGGCTGCGACCGATTTGGGCCGACTGATGGTGATCGGGGCAACCACGCCGGGAAACAGCACGATGTTGCGGACAGGGACGATGATCAGGGCATCGTCGGGAAGGCGAACGGCGTCAGCCGCCGGCGCCGTGCCGGAACTTGCTTGTTCGTTGACAGTCGGCATGGTCGCCTCATCCCGATTTTGCAAGGCGGAATACGATGCATCCGTTCACCGCGAAACGGCTGATCACATAACGACCCGCGGGCAATCCAATCCGGCGTTCGAATCGGCCCTGCGGAAGCTCGAGCCGGTGGATATGGGCGTTGCGAAGCTCCGCCGGCAGCGTCCGCCGCCCGCTGATCGCAAGCACGCCATCCTCGATCACGGCCTGCACCTGATCCGGATCGACGCCGGGCAGCGCGACGAGGATGAGGATCTCCTCCTCGGTTTCAAGGACGTCGATCGGCGGTTCCCAGGACGGACCGCCTGATTGCAGGCTGAAAAACTGCTGGCGCAGCCGCTCGGCGCGAGCGAGCGAACCGATCGCTTCGGACAGCATCCAGTTCATCGGGTCTTTGGTCCACATTTGCTCCCTCGGTGCAGTCGCTGGCCTGATCCGGAACTTGATGGCAGGCGCGGGAAAACGAGGCTCGCTTATGGTTAGCAGAAGGTTGAGATGGTGTCAGGGCGCCGGATGGCTGCTCAGCTCGCGCGAGCCTGGGATGCGACTGAACCTTAGATCGGCAAAGGGCTCGCGTCACAACCGATGCGATGTCACTTAACTTAACCTTTACGCTAAGCTTTACGCGTCTTTAATGGGCAGCCACGTAGGGTTTTGTGACGCGGCTCAGGATGAGCCGTGCGCCGTCCAGGATGGCCGGTGGGTCGCCTACGCGTGGAGTTCTCCATGGATATCATGACAGGCGCAGGCCTCGTAGCCGGCTCGATCGTCATTGGAGCAATCATGCTCATGGGCGGCGATCTCCACATCTTCATCAGTGACCATGCCGTCATCATCGTCATCGGCGGATCGATCGCGGCGACGATGATCCGCTTTCCGCTCGGCGTAATACTGCACGGTCTGCCGCTGGGGGCGAAATTCGCATTCACCATGAGCCGGCTGTCGGCCCGCGACCTTGTCGACGAACTGGCCCGCATCGCGGAAATCGCGCGCAAGCAGGGGCCGGTCGGCCTGGAAAAGGTCGAGACCGACGAGCCATTCCTGGCCAAGGGTATCCGCTACGTCGCCGACGGTTACGATCTCGAATTCATCCGCGACAATCTCGAGCGCGACCGCGACAATTTTCTGATGCACCTGGATGAGGGCAGCAAGATCTATCGGGCCGTCGGCGACTGCGCGCCGGCGTTCGGCATGGTCGGCACCCTGATCGGCATGGTGCAAATGTTCGCCAACATGACCGACCCCTCGAAGCTCGGCCCGTACATGGCAACCGCGCTGCTGGCGACGCTGTACGGCGCGGTGGTCGCAAACCTGCTCTGTCTGCCGATTGCCGACAAGCTGCATGGCAAGCTGCTCGATGAAGAGACCAACCGTACGCTGATCATCGACGGCATTCTCATGATCCGCGATTCCAAGAGTCCGGCGTTGGTGCGGGAGATGCTGCTCGCCTATCTGCCGGAGAAACATCGCAACGAAGAGGGCGAGCCGGTGCCGGCTTGAGGCGTAAGGCGTCGAGGCGGGGCTGGAGGCGATGTCCAAGAAGAAGCGCGGCGACGGGCATGGAGGCGGACACGGCTGGTATGTCAGCTTTGCCGATCTCATGGGGTTGATGATGAGCTTCTTCGTGATGCTCGTCGCCTTCTCCAACCAGGACCAGCAAAAGCTCAAGATCGTCGCGGGCTCGATGCGCGACGCCTTCGGCGTGCCGAGGAGCGAAGCGCGCTATTCCGGCATCATCGAATCCGACGGCCTGCCGACCCGTGCAAAGCTGAAAAATGCCGGCCATGTCTCGCCCGACGAGGCATCCAACAGGCCTTCCCCGGGTCAAGAGGAGCGCAGCCGCATCGAAGGCGCCAAGCTCAAGATCGATCGCGAATTCGCGCTCGCCTCGGCGTCGCTCCGGCAGGCCCTGCAGGACATGCCGGAACTGACGGAAATCTCCAAGCACATCATGTTCGAGGAGACCAATCAGGGCCTCAACCTGGAAATCGTCGATCAGGACGGCCGCTCGATGTTTGCGGACGGCTCCAAGGAACCCCTGGAGCGCACCCGCCGGCTGATCGAGAAACTGGCGATCCCGCTCAAGCAGACGCCACTACGCATCTCCATCGCCGGCCACACCTCCGCCAGCTTCGTGCCGATGCGCGGCGACTACGGTCCGTTCGATCTTTCGGCGGATCGCGCCAACGCGGTACGCCGGATTCTCGAGCAGGAGGGGCTGCCCCCGTCTCATATCTACGCTGTCTCGGGCAAGGGGGACACCCAGCCGTTGTTTCCCGACGATCCCACGCTGGCCGCCAACCGCCGTGTCACCATTACGTTGATGCGCGAGGATCCGGCGTTGCCGCCCGACTTGAAACCGTAGACTTAGCTACTATAATACCATAAACGATCGAGCCCGGCTTTTTTTGCAGTAGGCGGGAGCCGTTCGAAAGTTTATGCGTTTTCGCATGTCGTCGTCCCAAAATCAGGCTAGGCTATGCTGCAGGCGCCGGACTATAAGCCGCCTCGCTTTGCCAACGGTGCAATGAAGCCTTAGAGGCTCAATTTTCATGACCAGTGATGCAGCAGCTCCCGCCCCGGAGACGAGGGTGGCCAATGGGCATGTCGACGCCCACTCCACCGCCGGCTTTGCCGCTCTGACGCTCGGCAGCATAGGTGTCGTCTATGGCGACATCGGCACCAGCCCCCTCTATGCGTTGCACGAAGCCGTCGTTGCGGCAGGTGCCGGGGGCGCCGTGACTCCGCAGGCGGTTTTCGGCGTCGTGTCGCTGATCCTGTGGGTACTGATCATCGTGGTCACGCTGAAATATGTGGTGATTCTGCTGCGCGCGGATAACCACGGAGAGGGTGGAACGCTGGCGCTGATGGCGTTGGCGCAACGGGCGGTCATGCGGGCGGCCGGCACGATCGTCCTGCTCGGCATTATCGGCGGTGCGCTGTTTTACGGCGACGCGGTGATCACGCCGGCGCTGTCGGTGCTGTCGGCGATCGAAGGTATCAAGCTCGTCACTTCGTCGCTCGATCCCTATGTTGTACCGATCACGGTGGTGATCCTGCTGGCGCTATTTGCGGTGCAGTCGCGCGGCACTGCGCGGGTTGCCGCGTTCTTCGGTCCGATTATGACGGTCTGGTTCGCTGTGATAGGCATTGCAGCGCTTCCCGCGATCGCGCGAAAGCCTGAGGTTCTTCTATCGCTCAATCCACTCTATGCCGTGTCCTTCATGCTACATCACGGCATCGTCGGCTTTGTCACTTTGGGTATGGCGTTTCTTGCCGTCACCGGCGCCGAGGCGCTGTACGCCGACCTCGGTCATTTCGGCAAGCGGCCGATCCAAACCGCGTGGCTCTTCATTGTGCTGCCGTCGCTGGCGGCCAACTATCTCGGGCAGGGCGCGATCGTCCTCACCGATCCCAAAGCGGTCGAGAATCCCTTTTTCCTGATGTTTCCGGATTGGGCGGTGTTGCCGATGGTCGCGCTCGCCACCGTCGCGACCGTCATTGCGAGCCAGGCGGTCATCACCGGCGCCTATTCGCTCACGCGCCAGGCCATTCAGCTCGGCCTCTTGCCGCGCTTTGAAATCCGCCACACCTCCGAAGCGAAATCCGGCCAGATCTATATTCCGCGCGTCAACTATCTCCTCTTCGTTGCTGTAATGCTCCTGGTCCTCATGTTCCGCTCATCGAGCGCGCTGGCATCGGCCTATGGCATCTCGGTGACCGGAACCATGGTGGTCACGGCGATGATGGGGTTCGTCGTGATCTGGCGGGTCTGGAGATGGTCGATCATTGCGGCCGCTGCCCTGATCACGCCGTTTCTGTTTCTCGACCTCACTTTCCTCGCGGCGAATCTGCTGAAGGTGTTTGAGGGCGGCTGGGTGCCGCTGGCGCTTGGCGGTTTCGTCATGCTGTTGATGTACACGTGGCGGCGCGGCAGCCGACTGCTGTTCGAGAAGTCGCGCAAGCTGGAGTTCCCGCTGGCCGATCTGGTGGCGATGCTGGAAAAGCGGCCGCCGCAACGGGTTTCCGGCACCGCGGTGTTCCTGACCAGCGATCCCGTCAGCGCTCCGACGGCGCTGATGCACAGCCTGAAGCACTACAAGGTGCTACACGAGAAGAACGTCATCCTTACCATCGAATCCGCGCCGACCCCGCGGGTCGATCCGGCCGAGCGGGTCAGGCTGGAACAGATCAGTCCGACCTTCTCCAAGGTGACGCTGCGGTTCGGATTTATGGAAACGCCCAACGTGCCGAAAGCGCTGGCGATCGCGCGAAAGCTCGGCTGGCAATTCGACATCATGTCGACCTCGTTTTTCCTCTCCCGTCGTGCGCTCAAGCCGGCGGCGCATTCCGGCATGCCGCGCTGGCAGGATCACCTGTTCATCGCGCTCAGCCGCACCGCCAACGATGCGACCGATTATTTTCAGATCCCCAGCGGGCGTGTGGTCGAGGTAGGAACACAAATTACCGTTTAGGTTCGGTTGTGGCTCTAACCCCTTGCGGTGCTTGATTTTCGCCTCATGAGGGGCGACGTTGAGGCCGATCGGGCAGGGCTCCGCGTCGGACAAAGCAGTCGGAGGAAGTGTGTGACAAATCAGGTGCAAGACCTAACGCCGCTGGACGTGTCGAAGGGGATGGCCGAGGGGCACTATCTGCTTGTCGACGTCCGCGAGCCGAACGAAGTCGCAGCAGAAGCCTATCCCGGCAGTGTGGTCGTTCCGCTCTCGACGTTCGACCCGCATTCCATACCGGACCCGCAAGGCAAACAGGTGGTCTTTGCCTGCCGCTCCGGCAAGCGATCCGTGACGGCGTCTCTGGCGGCGCAGGCCGCGGGGCTGCCTTATGACAAGCATCTCGCGGGCGGAATACTCGGCTGGAAGGCCGCTGGTCTGCCGACCAAGACCGGCGGCTGACAGTTCCCATGACCTCGGTGAACAAGGTGTTTGCGGACCTTCCGGTCACGATCTTCGAAGCGATGTCGCAGCTTGCGCGCGACAATAACGCCATCAATCTCGGCCAGGGTTTTCCCGACGATCCGGGTCCGGAGGATATCCGCCGCGCCGCCGCGGATGCCGTGCTGGACGGCTACAATCAATATCCGTCGATGATGGGCATTCCCGAACTGCGGCAGGCGATCGCGACCCACTACGGTCACTGGCATGGGCTCAAGCTCGATCCGATGACGGAAGTGATGGTGACATCGGGCGGCACGGAAGCTCTGACCTCGGCGATCCTCGCGGTGGTGGAGCCCGGCGACGAGGTCGTGGTCTTTCAGCCGGTCTACGATTCCTATCTGCCGATCATCCGCCAAGCCGGCGGAATCCCGCGCCTCTTGCGTCTTGAGCCGCCGCATTGGCGGCTGTCCGAGGAGATGCTGCGCGGCGCGTTCAACGCCAAGACCAAGGCCGTGCTGTTCAACAACCCGCTCAATCCGGCCGCGGTGGTCTATCCGCGCGAGGACCTCGAGCTGCTGGCGCGCTTTTGTCAGGAGTTCGACACCATTGCGATCTGCGACGAGGTCTGGGAGCATGTCGTGTTCGACGGGCGCGAGCATATTCCACTGATTACCATCCCGGGAATGCGCGACCGCACCATCAAGGTGGGCTCGGCGGGCAAGATTTTCTCCCTCACCGGATGGAAGATCGGCTTTGTCTGCGCAGCACCCCCTCTGTTGCGTGTCGCCGCCAAGGTTCACCAGTTCCTCACCTTCACCACCGCGCCCAATTTGCAGGCGGCGGTCGCCTACGGGCTCGGCAAGGCGGACGAATATTTCTTCAACATGCGCAAGGAGCTGGCGCGCAGCCGTGATCGCCTGACCGCCGGACTGGAAAGCATCGGCTTTCCGGTGCTGCGCTCGCAAGGCACCTATTTCCTGACCGTCGACCTGTCGCCGCTCGGATTGAACGAAACCGACGAAGCGTTCTGCCGCCGCATCGTCACCGACTACAAGGTGGCCGCGATACCGGTGTCGGCCTTTTACGAGCAAGACGCCGTCAGCTCCGTAGTGCGGTTTTGTTTTGCCAAGAAGGACGCGACCCTC
>Ga0265339_10001857_pt1 | contig 15534 bp, 14 predicted proteins | sample 4CB219metaG_FD_202085 | JGI IMG/M metagenome (GOLD analysis project Ga0265339, IMG submission 202085) | Rhizosphere microbial communities from Carex aquatilis grown in University of Washington, Seatle, WA, United States - 4-CB2-19 metaG | ecosystem: Host-associated > Plants > Roots >... | reverse complement strand
CAATAGACGATCGCGGGCAGCTGATCGTAGGGGTCGGCCGTGTACTTCACGATCGACAATGCCGCCGTGAACAGCGAGCCGGAGACGATGCCGCCGAGTACCAGCATCACGATGGACGCCTGGCCGAACAGATTCGCGACCGTAAGGCTGACGCCGACCGCCGCGAGTCCCATTGCAAAGGCGCAAGACTGCACGACCGCCCAGTTGCCCGAGCACAGGATGCCGATCGCGGCACCGAAACCCGCGCCGCCGAGCACGCCCAGTATTCCAGGTGAGACGAGCGGATTGCGGAAAATGGCCTGGAAGCCGGCGCCGGACGAGGCCAACGCCGAGCCGACCAGTGCGGCAGCGAGAATGCGGGGCAGGCGGATATCAACGATGATGTTGCGCAGCAATTCATAGCGCGATGGCGACATGGTCGTGATGCCGACAAGCGCTTCGGCAAATTCGCGAATGTCGGCAAGATGCAGCGGATAACGTCCGACCGTGAGCGCCGCGACCATAGCCCCGAGCAGCACGATTGTCAGGATGGCAAAGCGCAACATCGCGGTGATGATCCCATCGTCAGCGCAAGCTGAAGGTGACGACGATGTTGCCGCGGAAGCTTCCGCCGGGCGGGGGCAAGCCACGTGCGTCCGCCATCATCGCGTGCACGACGCCGTCGAGCGCTTCACTGCCGGAGGAGCGGGTGATCGAATGACTGACGATCGACCCGGATGGCCCAACCGTGAAGACGGCGCCGACCGAGCCGCGTTCGCCACGCTCGCGCGCCTCGGCCGGATAATATTTGTGGCGGTTGAGCTCGGCCGAGATCAGCGCCCCGTAGCTGGCGCGCGCGGCCCTGAGATCTCCCGGCTGCGCCGTCGGCGAGCCGGCGCGACGCGCGTCGCTGCTCACGGCGTCGCTTCCCTGCGATGCGGCTGCCGCGGACCGCGTTGCGCTTCGCCGCGCTGTCCGGCGAGGCTTTTTCGACTTGACGTTCTCGCGCGGCTCCGGTCGCGGCATCGGCGCGGCCTGGGCCGCGATATCAAGTGCGTCAGCGGCCTCCGTCGGGGGCGTCAAGATGGGCGGCGGTTCGGCGGGAGCCTGCGCTGCCTTCACGACCGGGGTTTCGATCGGAAGGGGCGTATCGACGGTCTCGTCGGGGCGGGGGTCATCGGCGGTGACAGCAGAGAGCGGCGCGGTTGCCGCGGTTGCCGCCGTTGCGTCGATCAAGCCGTCGCCGTGGGAGACGACCTCGATGGTGATCTCCCGATTGACCGAGACTGCGGGGGCCGCAGCGCAAAGCAGGACGAATACGCCGCCATGGACCAGGGTCGAAATCGCACCGATTGCGGCGCGCCGAGCAAATGGACGCATCCGCGATACGGAAGCGCCATGAGCGCGCGAGCCGCCTGAGGCTGAGAGCGGCGCACCCGTCATTGGCCGGGCTCTCCCGCGGGCAAAGATGGCGGCGCCGGGGTCCCACCCGGTTGGGGCACAGCGACAGGATTGGTGATGATGGCAATATGCGTCAGTGCATGCGCGGCCAGAACGTCGAGAACGGCGACCACCGCACCATGGCTGGCGGCCTTGTCGGCTTGCAGATGGATCGTCTTGGACAGATCGCCGCCGGTCTGCCGCATGACGGCGCTAACGACCTGATCGAGCGATAGTTCCTCCTCGCCGAGGCTGATCGCGCCATCCTTGCTGATCGTCAGAATAACCGGCTTGTCCGGCTTGAGCGTCCGGGCTGCCTTGGTTTGCGGCAACTCGACATGAAGACCCGCCGTCAGCAAGGGCGCCGTCACCATGAAGACGATGAGCAGCACCAACATGACGTCGACGAGCGGCGTAACGTTGATCTCCGCCTGTGTTCGGTAGGCGCCGTCCGACCTTGTGCTGGACGATCGGGTGTGCATCAGGCAGCCTCTGTCCGGGACGGCTGCTGGTGCGGCCGGCTCAATAGGAGGTTGGTGCGTTGCTCCACGAGGCTATCGAGATCGGCGCTTAGACGGGTGAAGAACGCGCCGATGCGATTGTATCCGAAGGACGCCGGAATGGCCGCCGCGAGACCGTATGCGGTTGCTGCAAGGGCCTCCGCGATTCCCGGGGCGACAACCGCGAGGCTGGTATCCGCTGACTCGGCGATGCCGGCGAAGCTCGTCATGATTCCCCACACCGTTCCGAACAATCCGATGAACGGGGCCACCGACGAGATCACCGCCATGTTGGGAAGGCTGCCCTCCGCCTCGAGCAGCAGCCGCCGCGCCGCGAGCGCCATTGCATCGGCGATCCGCTGCCGCCTGTCGCTGTGGTTCTCGGTTGGGATTACGAGCGCAACGGCTTCTTCACCCGAGGCGAATATGGGCTCGATGAGCGCCGCCGGCTTTCCGTCGGCACGGAAGTTGCGGATCGCGCGCGCTAGTCGGAAAGCCGAGAGGACGCTTTCGACGATCAGCGTCCAGCACCAGATCGAGGCGCAAACCAGGAGAACCATGACGATCCTGCCTACCAGGCCCGCCTGGAGAAAAAGCTCGAGAGGAGACAGAACCGTGCTGTTCAAGGAGGCGCACTCCTGCATGAGTCGGTGTCGGGTCCGGAAATCCGCCAGCGGGCGAGGTGCGGAGCGCATAGCGCGGAGCAAATCATTTCGAGGGAAAGGATCGCCGGACGTGAGCCGAACTCATAGGCTTCCGCAGTGGGGAAGCGGGGAACGCCCGTCCCGCCGGCCGACGTTTCCGGCCAACTGTCGCCCTCAAGGTGCGTCGCCATTCGTCATGTTCACAGCTATATAACGGTTCCATGCGTAGTACACGCGAGGCTTGGGAGCAAGCCCAATCCCTGTAGTCCGAGGACGCACCGCGTTGCCAGCGCCGCTTCTTGCCAGCACCGCTTCTTGCAAGGAGAGCTTTTAGACCCGCAGGATCGGAAGATGATTTCGAATGGCGCTGGCCCAAGGCGAGGGGGCACCGAAATGTCCCTGCTTCCGACGTTTCGACTTGGTGGCGCAGCGCGACCGAGTGCGACTGATCTCGGCCGGTCGGCGCTTCCGGGCATTTTGGGTCCGCGCCGCTAGCAAAACCGTGGCCGGTTCTTCCACCGGCCAGGACAGGTATTTGATGCGCACGATCTGTTCGATCTTCGATCGGTTTTTGCGGACGGCCTCAACATGTCCGGGCTGATCCATGCCATCGGTTCCGAAGCAATCGGCCGATCTCACACTTCACCGCACTACCGAGGGTCTGACCAACGAATGTTGCGACGTCCCGGCTCAAATCATAACGGATCATTGGACTGTCGAAGGTCAGAGCGAGGTTCGGGACTACCGAACGACGGCCATGCCGGAAAGCTAATCGACAGCGTGCGTATGACAGGCGGGATATCTGGCGGGGAAATCAGGGACGAAATGGTCTCTGTCACCGCTCGTGCCTTTGATCCCTACGGCCCTCAATCACAGGACCGCGCCTAACGCCTGTGGCGTAGCTACGGTGATACAAGCTTATTGATCGGTTCTAAAGACTTTACCAATCAAACGCTGCCCTTTCTGGGTTAGCCTGTATTCCCGAGGGGAAATACCAAAGCGATTGCGGAAGACTCGGCTGAAATGTGACATATCGTTGAAGCCCCAACCAAAAGCGATGCTCGAAATCGAGCATGCTCGTTGTGCTTCATTGCCCAGAGCATCGCGACATCTGATGAGCCGCCGTTCCCAGATATAGCGCTCTACCGACATCGCTTCTTCCTCGAATAGCGCGCTGAGATAGCGCGTTGAGATACCCATAGCGGCGGCGACCGCGCCCGGGGACAACGCCGGATCGGCCAAATGTGTGTTGATGAAGTCTTTGATGCGTAGCACCCACGCGCTGCGATGCGCCGATTCATTGGGAATAGCACGTTCACTCACGTCAGCGAGCGCAGCCGCAATGAGATCGAGGCCGGACTGGCCGAGACGAGCTGCTGTTACTTCATCGAGATGATCGAGTTCGGTCCGTAGTGTGAGAAAGAACTGGGAAGCCAAGCGTCCGGCGCCGCGATCGCCGCGAATTCGCACGCCCGTCAAGTTATGAAGCGGGCCGACGCGATTTTGCAGCGCCGTGCGAGGGATTCTGATCACCAGATGCTGGAAGCCCGGGCGGAACCCGACGTCATAGGGACGTGTGCTATCGAAGAGGGCGAAGTCACCCTTCAGAAGCTGCGCCTCGCGGCCGTCCTGCGCGCCGAAGCTCTGAGCGTGGCTCTCAATGGCGATCAGGAGGCAATCCTCGCGAACACGAGAAATCCGTCGCGGCGATCGAATCAGACTCATCTGGTCGGATTCCATCGTCGATAACCTCAGCTCGCCAAAATCATGAACGAGGATGGAGCCGGCGAAATGCGCGGGCTCCGGCGCACGGCAATCCAGATTGACGATGGCGTCGCAGATTAGATCCTGCCAGTAAGCAAACCGCTCGCGCTGGCCAACATCATTAGTGGAAAGCAGCTTTCCATGCATGCTGAACTTCCCCGACGATGGTAATTCATCATAATCCGAGCAGACTTGCTGTCAAACGTGGACGGCCCGAGTTCCCTGTCAGTCAAGTTTTTATGCGCGCTCGGACCGGAATTCTCTTGGTTTTCCTGAAAACCTTGTGATCAAGCCATCGAGCCGGCGCCATGGTGGTGCGCCGGGTGCGTGCAGTGCATCCAACCGGCCCCTTGGCTGCGACGTGAAATAATCGAGACAACATCGTAAGGGGAAACGTCATGCATGTCGAAGCTGGCTCGCTGGTTCGCATTGCCGCCGAGCAATTCGGCGCCAGGACGGCATTATCCGCCGGCAGCCGCACCTATACGTTCAAGGATTTAAATGAATTGGCCAACCGGGTTGGCTCGGCGCTGCTCGCGGCGGGAGCAGCGCGCGGTGACCGCATAGGCGTGCTCGGTTACAATACGCCGGAGGTCGTCATCGCGTGGTTTGCGATGGAAAAACACAATCTTGTTCGGGTCGTTCTACACAGCCATTTTTCGATGGACGCGCACGTCCATTCCTTGAACGACGTGGGCGCGTCGACGCTGATGTTTGATACGCGCTTTGCGGCAGAGGTCGAGCGCAGGCGTCCGGACCTGAAAACCGTTCGGAATTTTGTCGGTATCGGGGCCAATTGTCCGCGGTGGGCCGTGCCGTTCTCGGATCTGGAGGGGGGAGGCTCGCCGGAGGATCCGCGGCTTGACGTCGATGAAAATGTGCCTTGTTTCCTGCAACTCACGTCCGGCACGACCGGCCAGCCCAAGGCGTGGGTTAAGACCTATCGATCATGGCAGGCGGTGATCAACCACAATCTGCATCACTTCGATACGTTTGGCCCTGGAGTGCCGCCGATCGACGACACCGATATCAACCTGCATTTCCATCCCATCCAGTGGGCCAGTGGCTTTCAGACACTTTATCCGTATTTCGTGCGCGGCGCTCGGTCGGTGCTGCTCGACGACCAAAACTTCGACGCCGGTGTCCTGATCGAGACGATCGAACGCGAGCAAATAACCGGCATCTTCATGCCTGGTCCGCTGCTAACGCCGGTACTGGATGAAATCGAACGACGCGGCGGTATCAATCATCACATTCGCCGCATGGTGATCTTTTTCGGTACACCGGATTTGCTGGAGCGGACGACGCGGCTGATGGGTCCGGTCTGGGCGCATGGGTTCGGATCGACGGAGCAGGGCGCCATCACCACCCGGTTGCTTCCGCAGGAGGTCAATGCGCAGCGAGGCCGCATTGCGAGCGTGGGACGTTCGGGATCCCCGTTCATGGAGATCGCGGTCGTCGACGAGAACGGCCGATCGGTTGGTCCCAACACCGTTGGCGAAATCGTGGTGCGGAGTGCCATGTCGCTCGGGGAATATTGGCGAATGCCAGAGAAAACGGCGGAAGCCTTCTTCCCGGGCGGATGGTTCCGACCGTTCGACATCGGCTATCTCGATGACAGTGGCTATCTCTATTACGTTGACCGCGCTGCCGATCGGATCTCAACGGCGCAAGGCGTCGTATATCCGCATTTGCTTGAAGAGGCGATGTCACGTCACCCCGCCGTGGCCAATTGTGGCGTTATCGGGCTCGGCGAGAGTGGCGCGCAGACGGTCGTGGCTGCGGTGTTGTTGAAATCGCAACAGGCAGGGTCGTTGGCTCTTACCGAAGAGCTCATGGAGCAGGCGGCGCACTTCGCGCCACATCAAAGACCGTCGAAAATCATTTTCGTGGCGGATCTCCCAACCGTGCTCGGCGGCGCCAAGGTGCAGCGTGGCGAGTTACGTCAGCGGTTGGCAGAAGGATAGTGCTGATGGGGTCATCTCTGACCGCGGGAGAGGCGTCGCGCAAGGCATTGTACGACGCCGGCGAGCGAGCGCTGCTGATCGACGCGCAAGGCCTGGCTCGTACCGGTACCGAGATAGCACGCCGCGTGACCGAGCTTGCAAAAGCGCTGACCATAAGAGGACTCGCCGGCCAGCGTGTGGGGCTCTGGTACTGGAATTCTCCCGCTGCGCTCGAAGCATTCCTTGCGGTCGAATGGATTGGTGGGAGTCGGGTCCCGGTTGATCCGGGGGCGCCGTCCGCCGAGGCAGCCAGGGTCTTCAAAGCGGCCGGCGTGCAGACCGTGCTGACCGACCGCGAGCATGTCGCCGAGCTTACAGGGCTTGCACTCTTGCATGATGACGACGAGCCCTTGGGGGCGACGGGTGCTTTTGAAGCGCCAACGGTCGCACCAGACACCCCTTTGATGCTTTACCCGCGTATGGCCAGCAACAGCGAGTTTATGGCTGTTCCGTTGTCATATGCCAACTGGCTGGCGACGATGGAAACCAACATCTCGCTGTACCGTCGAGGTGCCTATGGCAGGCCGCTTGGCAACGATGAATGTTTCCTGACGGCGCAGCAGCTCATGCATGGAACCGGCCTGCTCGGCAGCTTTCCGTTTTTATACATGGGACTACCGCAGATTTTGCTGCGACGGTTCGTGGCTACAGATGCAGTCGAAGCTATATTGCGTTTTGGCGTCACGACCACGTTCTTCGTCCCCGGGATGATCCCGCGATTGGTCGAGGCTTCGGATGCGGCCAGGCAGCCTGTCGCGCCACCGCTGCACCGGGTATTATACGGCGGCGCACCTGCCGACGCGCAGGTTCTACGGCACGCGATTGACAGGCTCGGCTCGATCTTCACCCAGGTTTACGGTCGTTTCGAGGGTGGGTGGCCGCTGGCCGTTCTCACGGCCGAAGATCATCTCGCAAACGCCGACGGCCGGCCTCTGCTTGGACGAAGCTGCGGGAAGCCAATTGCGCAGACCGAGATCAGGATCCGTCCAACGCCCGGCCATTCGCCTGAGGCAGGTGAACTGAGCGTGCGGAATGCCATGGTGGCGCGGGACTATGCGGATCCCGACGGCTGGTGTGCGCTGGGCGATATCGTTCGCCAGGATGCCAACGGCTATCTCTATCTGGGAGGGCGATTGGATGGAATGATCAATACCGGCTCCTACCACGTGTATCCACGCGAGGTGGAAGATGCTCTCACGGCAATCGATGGTGTGCGGGAAGCCCTCGTCCGCGGTGAGCCAGATCCGGTCTGGGGGCAGGCGGTGACGGCGTATATCACGCTTGCATCCAATGCCGACGAGGGTCTGGTCACGGCACTGCCGGCCATCCTTGAGCGCAGACTGGCGCGCTACAAGATCCCGAAACGGATCAGTCACGTTTCAAGTTTAAAGGATGTCCCGGCGCTCAATTAGGACGCGGATCGACTGCAAGCAGCGCGATGCGGATGACGTTTGTCGTTTGAGGGATACCGTTTGCGGGCCGGCATTGCCGATCAGGTGACATCACCGGCCCCACCGACTTCGCGATCCTTGAAAATAGCCAGACATCAGAAAGCGATCTTTATCGCAAAGAGAATCCTGCGCTCCCTGTCGGCAAGGCGTGCGGGTGGTTGCAGCATCGACAAACTGCTAACGACGCTCTCCGGCAAGAACGTGGCAGAATATAGGTCCCGTTGGCCTGCGATCGACTCTCTGTCAAATTGAACGTCGATCTGCTGGTCCGGACGTTCTTTGGAGATTTGACAAAATGCGGCTTCTTTTCATCGGCGACGTGGTCGGACCAGCGGGAATAGCCGTCTTATCCTCGTTGCTCCCCGGATTGCTTTCGCGCTGGAGCATAGATTTGACTATCGTCAACGGTGAAAACGCGGCCGATGGAGGGTTTGGAATCACACGTGATGCCTATAGAGCGATAAGAAGGGCTGGAGCTGACGTAGTTACTCTCGGCAACCACTCTTGGAACCGTAAGGAAGCGCTCGATCTTGTTCGTGAAGAGCCTCGTCTGATTCGTCCCGTTAATTACGTGCCCGGAACGCCGGGCTCCGGTCTCATTAAAATCGAAACCGCAAAACGCAAGCGCGCGCTGGTGGTCAACGCGCTGGGGCGCCTGTTTATGGAACCCTCCGACGACCCGTTCGGCGCGCTTTCTCGGATTCTGGATCAGTATCGCTTGGTACGAGATGTTGATGTGATCGTGCTCGATTTCCATTGCGAAGCAACTGGAGAAAAGCAGGCCATGGGCCATTTTTGCGATGGCCGAGTGAGCCTTGTGGCAGGCACGCATACCCACACGCCGAGCGCCGACTATCGTATTCTTTCACGCGGCACCGCCTATATTACCGACGTAGGTATGACTGGCGACTACGATTCCATCGTTGGCATGGATCGAAGCGAGCCAATCAAGCGTTTCGCAACCGGCATATCGCACGGACGCTTTGCACCGGCAACCGGTGCCGCGACGATGTGTGGTGTTGCTGTCGAACTCGACGACGAGACAGGTCTCGCGCTACGAATCGCCGGCCTCAGGCTTGGGCCGCACCTTGTTGAGCAGGAGCCGAAATTTTGGGACTGATCTCCAGAAAAATCGCCATACCCTTTTCCGGGGCATGCCTTTAGTTCGATAGGCTTTCCATCCGACTGCAAGTTATTGGTGACACCGGCAGCAGCACCGAGACAACGTCCTTGATAAGCTCGCTGACAACGACGGACACCAGCTATTATCAAAGTGACAGCGAGACTGCCTCTGTGCGAGTGGCAGACGATCGGACGGTGGACTACGGCGTGCCCGCTAACAATTCGGCTTTCGAGCAAGTGGTGCGGGTGCTGAAATATATCGCCAATTGCGTCCTGGATGCCAATGCGGTCATGCAGTCAAACTTTCCGACGGCCGTGGGTTGAAAGTTCGAGGAGTTGCGCGGGAGTGATTTCGGGCTCGCTCCCCCCTGTTTCTGACATCCCGGAGACCGATCGCTAACCATCAGCGCAACCCAGCGTTGCCTGACGTCCGACTTCGCTTGCATGTCGGCGCCGACCCCAACATGCTGGTCTTGGCGCATGATCCCGACCCGAAGGGCCGCGTTGGCGTAAAGTGGGCACCGGTTTTCCGGAAGGATCTTGCGCAAACAAAAGGCTATAGCGCGATGGTAATTCAACCGGAAGCCATCGCGCTTTAGGACAAACGGAGACTTGGTGAACATGCGCGACGACACGCGGCGCACGTTGCTGATGGTCATGATTGTCATGGTCTCGATCCTGGCTTTCGGCTCCGTGACGCTCCTTCAGCTGCTCTAGCCGAGCGAATTTTTTGGCGCATCGACGCCGCTATTTTACTTCGTCATTGCGAGCGCAAGCTTCGTTGCTCGCGCTCCTCGCAATGATGCTCTCCTCGAGACACGGTCCCGCGTTCCCGCGGCGCGACGCGCCCGAGTTTTTTAAAGACAACACCCTCGGGAATTCGGAGGGCGCAGGGAAGACCGGGTGGCCGCATGCACCCGGGGCCCCCGCGCAAAGGAAATTTGCGCGAGCGCGCTGACCACAGGTACAGGCGGTAACAACCGGCCTTCCCTGCGCGATGGTTTTAACGGTGTCCTGCGCGCTCTCCCCGGTGAGCCAGACTTTGTTGTCACCGTCGTCGGCGCGATGCGCAAGCATCGTCGCCAACTTGGCGCCAGCCTTGGGGCGCCAGGACCACACGCCTTCTCCGTCCGCGCCCCGTCTTTCGCAAAAGCCGCTCGGCAGACCTGGTACCGGTCGCGCCGAAGCTTTGGCGAAGGCGGATCAGCGTCATTCGTCTTTTGACGCTGCCGCGTCCATCGCATCCCGCGCTCAACGTTCGTGACGATCGCGAAGCGCCCCTCTTGACGAGTGCGGGACGGCGCGGATGAAGCCACTGATTCCGGGTCTGGATCAACGCGGCAAGCCTGCGGCAGATTGGCACGACGGGCAATTCTCGCATAACCCGCATGCGCAAATTGCCCGTCGTGCAGTTTGCTCAGCACCGCCGAAATCTGAACGGCGGGTTACGCTGACGCTAACTCGCTCTACGGGTCTGGATGCGGCAAAAAGTGATATGCCTGCCCGAGAAAAAGTGGCGCCGCTGTCACGCGGCCTCTCATCCTCGCTTCGGTCGGCGGACGGCTCGCACTTTGCCGCTGCTTCCGCCGCCGCAGAAGAACCGATCGCCGCCGTCGGACTCAAGCCCCGACACGCCCGTTCCAGGTGGCATCTCCAGCCTCTCCAAAACCTTTCCGGGTTTTGGATCGACCCGCCTCACGTCGCTCTCTTCGCCTTCCCAAGTACCGTGCCAGAGTTCGCCGTCGATCCAGGTGACGCCAGTGACGAAGCGGTTGGACTCGATGGTGCGAAGGATGGCGCCGGTGTCGGGATCGATCTGATGGATCTTCCGGTCCTGATGCTGCCCCACCCAGAGCGTGCCCTCGGCCCATGCGAGCCCGGAGTCACGGCCGCCGCCGGGCGCGGGGATCGTGGCGAGCACGCGGCCGGTGTTCGGATCGATCTTGAGGATGCGATCCTCTGCGATCTGAAACAAATGCCGGCCGTCGAACGCCGTTCCCGCATGCGAGGCGACATCGATCGATCGCAGCGGCTTCCCGTTCGCCGGATCGAAGGCGATCAGTCTGTCTCCGGATGCAAACCAGACTTGCCGACCGTCATAGGTGACGCCATGTACGCGCTCGGTACCCGCAAAAGGTCCATACTCCCCGACGATTTCGGCCGCCGATCGTTTCATGATCTGCTCCTCGTTGCTCCCGCCATTCGTGCCCACACATTAATCACCCGGCAGCGGAGCAGGGAGTAACAAGGTTGTCGTGAAGCCTCCCACCGTTTCCACACAACCAAGACCCATTGCGGACCTCATCGTTCGATCAAACTTTAGCATTCGGTCGAGCCTATGGTTGACGTGTTTGGCCTATAAATAGACGCGATTACAGTTAGCGATCGCGCCAATGCCTGTGACATCAATACTATTTGTCGTGATATTTGTGCTCGCATTGATGGCATTGAAATTGTTCAACAGCCTTCGAACGATGCGGATACGAATGGGCGTTGGCGTCATACTCTCGATGTACGAGAGCCCGCTGCTGTTCTGGATTGTAATCGCCTTGCAATGTTTGGCTTTGGGCGCGCTGCTTGCGATCATATACGTGGCGTGTTTTATCCTTCCCAACCAAGTCATGAGCTGAGGGGCGCTCGCACTCTTGGCCATCGAGTCAATTTGGCTCTTTTCGGAACGAAGCGGACCTTGAGGCGCGCGGATTCGTCCTCCTAGTCACTCGGCAGCGGCGCGGGGAGTAACAAGGTCGTCGTGAATCCTCCCACCGGCGGGGTCATCCAGCGACGCGCCCGCCCGCGGCCGAACGACTGCACCTTGCCGGCTGCCGCAAGCCGATCGAGTGTGCGTTGTGCGGTACGCTGACTCGCCCCAAGCGCAAGCGCGAGCGCCGAACTCGACCACGACTCGCCGTCGGCGAGAAAGGCGAGCACCGCCGCATGCGGCTCTTCGACCGGCCGCGCCAGCACGACGACCTCGCTCCCGCGGCGCGGCACCAGCGCAAACCCGCGGGCGGTCGCGCAAACGTCGGCCAGAGCCCGAAGCGCCGTGCGAAGCCGCCCGATTTCGACCCGCAACCGCGCGCGATGCGATTCATCGGCGACCTTACCCCGGAATGCTCGCGCCACCAGCGCGGTCCGCGGCACATCGTCAGGCCACGCTTCACCCAGTGCGCGTGTGAGCGCAAACAACACCGGACGCCTTGCAAGCGAAACGGCCGTGCCTGCGCCCGACACGGCATGACGGCAGGCATCGACGACGAGCGCCTGCGACGCCAGCAGGGCCTCGACCTCCTCGAGCAGAAGGAGACGCTCCTTGCCGCGTGCGATCAGGCGTGCCGCGGGCGTGTTCAGGACCAGGAACGCACTCTCGACCTCCGCCGTCAGCGCAGGCAGTCCCGCCCTGCGCGCATCGCGTCCGGCGCGCGCGAGCGCAGCACGCGCCGTCTTCGTCTTGAGGCGTCGCATCGCGATCCCGGCAACGACCAGGTCGTGGGCGGCCTTCGAGGCGGGCGGGAAGGGCGCGGGATCGATTTCGCCAAGCTTGCGCTCGGCCTCGTCGAGGCGGCCGATCAGGAGCAGGCGCCGCACCTCGAGATGCCGCGCATGCGCGGCATTCAGCCGGTCGCCGCGTCGTTCCAGTGTCATCCGCGCTGCGTCGAGCGCCTTCGCAGGCCAGGTGAGATCGCGCGACACCAGCGCAATCTCGGCTTCCGCGACGATACACCGTGCCCGCGCCACGGCCTCCTTGGGGCCGAACGCGCGCGCCGCGCGTCGCAGCAGGGTCTTGGCGCGCACGAGATCGCCGAGCCGCGCCATCGCAATGCCGCGAAGCGCGAGCGCGGGTGCGTCGTCGCGCAAGGCGACGCGCTTCAGTGCGCCGAGGAGATCACCCGCCGCGAGCGCACGCGCGGCGGCCGTGATGAGCGAGTCCATTCCAATCCCGCCACACTTGTCACTCACACTCGTCGATGTCAGGTCCCAATCTATCTCACGATCGCAAAGGTTAGAATTGGGCAGGCTCCGCAACCCTGGAGGAGATCGATGCAAGAGGCCCTCGTCGTCCGCCGCGAAACGCACATTCCGGCGCCGCCCGCCGCGGTGTTTGCGCTCCTGACCGATCCCGAGAAGATCCTGCGCTGGATGGGAACGGAGGCGCAGTTCGAGCTGCAACCCGGCGGGCTCTATCTGGTCAATGTCACCGGCGCTCGCTTCTCGCGCGGGTCGTTCCGCGAGGTGGTGCCGGTGCACCGCCTGGCCTACAGCTTCGGTTGGGACGGTAGCGAGGCGGTGCCGCCGGGATCGAGCCTGGTCGAGATCGACCTGATGGAGCAGCCGGACGGAACGCTGCTGCGCCTGACCCACACCGGCCTGCCCAACGCCGAGCAATGCGCCGGGCATGCGGAAGGCTGGGCCCACTATCTCGACCGGCTGGCCGAGGTTGCAGGCGGGCGCGACCCGGGGCCGGATCCCTGGCATGGCCGCACCGGCAACGAATGAATGGATCTGCCCATACCCCTCGACTGGCTGGTGGACGAGAGCAGCGCCTCGCGCGGTCCCGACCGGTTCCTGGCTGATCTCGGTGGCCGGCTTACGGCCGATGGTTTGCCGCTGGCCGGCGGTGCCCTGACGCTCGCCGTGCCGCATCCGATCATTGTCCGCCGCACCTGGCTGTGGCGGGCGGAGACGGGAGCCGTGATCGAGGCGCTCGGCTTCGCCGGCACTCCGACAGGTCAAGCCGGGCGCGGGTGGCTCGCCGCCCTGGGTCAGGTGCAGGAGGACGTGGTCGGCCCCGCGCCGGACACTATGCTGAGTTGGGCCGGAAGCAGGCCGTTCGACATCACCGAGGCCGGGCGGCTGCGCCAGGTCGCGCGCTTCGCAGCGGCGCCGTTGGCCGCGCTGGCTGCGCGCGCGGCGCTGGCGGCGCTGCTTGATGCCTATCTCGGCCGGCGCAGTGCCGCGCGGGTCCAGGCCGGCGCGCTGCGTCGCGGCGCCGGAGAAACCATCCGCGCCGCGCTGCTCTATGCCGATCTGCGCGGTTTCACCGCGCTGTCGGAGGCAAGCGAGCCAGCGGTGGTGATCGCCGCCCTCGATGCATGGTTTGATCGCATCGCCGGCGCGGTGCATGCCTTCGGCGGCGAGGTGCTGAAGTTCATCGGCGACGGCATGCTGGCGATCTTCCCGGTCATCGGCGAGCCGGCCGATGCCTGCGAGGCGGCGCTACGCGCGATCGCCGCCGCCCGCGCCGGCATGGCCCATCTCGATGCGGAGCGGCGCGCGCAGGGACTGCCGTCACTGCCCTTTGGTGCGGCGCTGCATCTGGGCGAGATCTTGTGGGGCAATATCGGCGCGGCCGACAGGCTGGACTTCACCGCGATCGGCTCCGCGGTCAACCTGGTCAGTCGGCTGGAGGGGCTGTGCCGGCCGCTCGGCCGCTCGGTGCTGATCTCGGGTGCGGTCGCCGCCGAGATTGCCGAGCCGCTGGTGCCGCTCGGCGAACATGCGCTGCGCGGCATCGCGGCGCCGTGCGCCGTCTTCACCCTGCCGGATGCGTGAGCGGGCCGCGGCCGTGATCAGCCTCAAGTCGGTATCGAAACTACCGCCGCGCGTAAAGCCGCTCATCCCACCATACCGGCTCGGGCAGGGTGTGAGTGATGCCGCTGGCGTCCGGGTGAGCGGGATTGATCAGGATATTGCGCTCCAGCCTCGCCGGTATCGACGGAACGATCAGCAGTGCTGAACGCTTTTGATCGTACCAATCCTGGCCGAAGGCCTTGCAGATGTCTTCACTGCGGGAATCCCATCCAGGATGCGCCGCGGCCTGGAAGACTTCGTAAGAGACGCCGTTGGGAATGGTGATTGCGATGTAGTGCTGATTTGCGGGCATCACCAGATTGGCGTGAACCAGCTTTTCCAGCATCGCAGTCGAATAATGCTCGCAGGTGTAGATGACGGGACTCATATGGGTGTTCCACCGTCCCGGGTAGAGGCGGGCACCTTCGGCATCGTAGACCGGGAAGGCTCCATCCGGATTCCCGATGCGATAGCAGGTGAGAACGCGATCGCTTTTCTGCGCGTTTGTCTTAGACATCCAAAGCCTCGAGCCAGTTAGCTCAAGCTAGAGGCCAAAGCCTCCAGCAAGTTGAAACAGGCGAAGGCTCTCAGAGAGGACCTGCCGAAAGGTTTCGGGAACCGGCGGATAAGAAAGTGAGCGCCGGCGATATCCACAGGTTTTGCTTTCAGCCGCGTGCTTTGAAAGTGACTGCGTTTGACGCCGTATTGAGGATCGCTCATACGCCGCCGCTATAGGCCGCGCGTCCCAGGAGATTGATCACGGCATCGGCGCCCGGTCCGGTCGCCAGGGCGACTTCCAACGGCGCCTGGTCGTCAAGCATCGGATGCGGCCGGTCAAGAAAACTGCGCACCTTTGCATCGTCGCCGAACACCTCCAGTCCGAAGGCGAACACCTTGGCGATACGCGCGAGGCGGTCGCTCTCTTCCGTCGTCAAGGACTTCTTGTCCTTGCGGCGCCGTTCCAGGGTCGGCTTGGGCACGACACGATAGGTGAAGCGGCGGGCGTCGTGCGGGGACACCCGGTTCGCCAATTTCTCCAATGCCGAGACCGGCAGGC
>Ga0265339_10001853_pt1 | contig 15540 bp, 13 predicted proteins | sample 4CB219metaG_FD_202085 | JGI IMG/M metagenome (GOLD analysis project Ga0265339, IMG submission 202085) | Rhizosphere microbial communities from Carex aquatilis grown in University of Washington, Seatle, WA, United States - 4-CB2-19 metaG | ecosystem: Host-associated > Plants > Roots >... | reverse complement strand
ATCATCGGCCTATGAAAATCCTCTTCATCGGCGGCACAGGCGTCATCAGCACAGCCTGTACGGCCTTGGCTGCTGAACGCGGCATGGAAGTCACTTTGCTCACGCGCGGCCAGCACACTGCAAACCTGCCTGCCGGCGCCAAGACGCTCATCGCCGACATCAATGACCCAACTCTGTCCGCGAAACTAGATCATTCGAATTTCGACGCCGTCGTCGACTTCATCGCCTTCACGCCCGCCGACGTCGAGCGCGATCTGCGGCTTTTCCGCGGACGCGCACGCCAGTTCGTATTCATCAGTTCGACCAGCGCCTACCAGAAACCGCTAAGCCATTACCTGATCACCGAATCGACACCTCTTGCCAATCCCTACTGGGAGTATTCGCGCAACAAGATCGCCTGCGAAGAGCGCCTCATGCGTGCCTGCCGGGAAGAATCCTTCCCGGTCACAATCGTGCGCCCGTCGCTCACGTATGGAGAAACGCTGGTACCGCTTGTCCTGAACAGCTGGCAACGCTCTTACACCGCCGTCGATCGCATGATCCGCGGCCAGAAAATGGTTGTACCTGGAGACGGCTCGTCGCTTTGGACGATCACGCACAACACAGATTTCGCCAAGGGATTGATCGGCCTTCTCGGGAACGAACAAGCGATCGGAGAGGCTTTCCACATCACATCCGACGAAGTCCTTACTTGGGATCAGCTATTCCGTATCGTGGGCCAAGTCGTAGGAGTTGAGCCGACACTAGTGCACATCCCGTCCGACTTCATCGCCGCCTGCTGGCCCGAAAAATTGGGAACACTGACCGGCGATAAATCCGTCAGCGTGGTTTTCGATAATTCCAAAGTCAAACGATTTGTGCCCGGCTATTCCGCGACGACGACCTTCGCGCAAGGAATCCAAAAGTCAATCGCATGGTTCAACGCGGACCCGTCCCGCAAACAAATCGACGACGCAACCAACTCAATCTGGGACAAACTAATCGAGGGTTATGAGAAGGGACTGAACGAGACGGTCAAGAACTTCTCATCCGGCAACCGATAAAGTCAGCCGTTAGGCGGGGTCACTTCTGCATTCTGACTTCTAACTTCTGCATTGCCTTTCAAGCGCTTGCCTTGTCAATCAATGGCAATGGCTTTTCGAGATCGAGCGTGGTCTCCAGCTCCAACTGTTCCTGCCCGCTCAGCACGGTGACTTTCCCACGGTAGGCCCGCAAGTGTGTCGTCGCCTTGTCAAAAGCTTCCTGCGCTTTACTCAGGCTCTTGCCGACGTTCTCAAACTGGTTCTGGAAGAAGTCGAATGACTTCTGCGCTTTCGCCAGCTCGGCGCGGCTTTTCTCGAAGCCCTTCGCGACTTCATACCATTTATGCACCAGCGAGATGGTGTGCAGCGTCATCAGCAGGGTGTTCGGCGAGACGGGAAACACATGCTGCTCATTCATCCAGTCGCCCAGTTCGCGGTTCCGGATCACTTCCATGTAAAGCGTCTCACTCGGCAAGTACATCAGCGCGATGTCAGTCGTCCCGTTCTCCGGCTGAATGTACTGCTGGATGCGCTTTGCCTCGGCTTTCATTACGCGCACCAGCGCGATGCGCGCCTCTTCGATCTCGGCCTTGTCGTTGCTCTCAAACAGCGCAATCACCTGTTCGCGCGGAAACTTCGCGTCAATCGGGAGCTTGCGGTCGGGGAAGTAAATCACCGCATCAACGCGCCCTCCACCCTCACCGGGCGAGGCCTGCAAGGCAAACATATTCGCGGGCAGGAAGTCCGACAGCAGGCGCTCGAGACTCGCCTCCCCGAACTGGCCGCGTAGATGCGGTAATTTGAGCAGATTATTCAGATCATTGATCGAGTGGCCCAGTGCACCAACTTCGCGCAATTGTTCCTCGGCAGCCTTCAAATGCTGCTGAACCTTTTCGAACTGTGCAAAACCTTCTTTGATGTTCTGGTCGAGCTTCTCCTGCACCTGCTCAGTGATCGCCATGAGCTTCGCATCCACGCGATCACGGATTGAATCCAGGCTCTGCGCCGTCTGCTGGTTCAAACTCTGAAATTCGACCTTCAGCTGTTGCGTCGTCAGCAGCAGCGACGACGTCATCTCGCTCCGCCCGTCCGCCAGACTACGGTTCTGCTCTTCCCTGCCCGTGGCAAGTTGCTGTACCACCGAACTGCGGATCTCTGAAAACCCTTGCTGGAGGCGGTCGGCCACCTGCTGCCGCAGGTCCCCTTTAGTCTGCTCCAGCCGACTGGCCATATCGGCAGTGGCGGCACTGAACTTCTGGCCAAGGTTGGTATCAAGCCTTTCGAGCTGACCTGCAACTTCCGCCTTTACATCTACTTGCGAGGCAGCCGAAACCCTCCGCAACAAAATCACCGAAAACCCAAGCAGGACAAGGGTTCCAGCCAGAACAGTAACTAGCAGTAGGGTCTCCATGGTAATTAGCTGAGCTGAATTCTAGAGGCTAGCGTGAGAGATGGAAAGTGGAAGTTTGCCGCGCTTTCGGACTCCACTCAAACACCGTGCCCAGAAGCCTGTTTGCGATGCTCGCGCTGTTGGCAGCCACCGCCAGCCCGTGCGTCGCGCAGAACGCTTCCGCCTCCCACGGTAGTCCAGATCCTCAGCCCACTCCCAAAGCAGTTTCGGTCTTGCAGCCCTCCCCGGCCCCCATCGAAGATTCCGCGGCCGAACAAGCGCTGCTGGAGCTGGCCAACCAGCGCCGGCAGGAAGCGGGAGCACCGCCCTTGCGTATGGATGCAAGCCTGATCGTGGCAGCGCGCGCACATGCTCGCTTGATGGTGGAACGCCAGCAACTTTCCCACCAGTTCGACGGCGAACCGCAATTGATGCCGCGTCTTCTCGAAACCGGCCTGCGACTCGATCACGCGGGAGAGAACGTAGCCTTCAACGCAAGCGTTGAAAAAGCATTCGAAGCATTGATGCAATCTCCGCCTCACCGTCGCAACCTGCTCGACCCAAGCTTTAACTCCGCAGGCTTTGTCGCCTTCTGGAGCAACCAGCGTCTCTATGTAGTCCAGGATTTCGCCCACCGATTGCCGGCGGTGTCGCAGACTTCCTTGCGCTAAGCTGGTTTCGAAGCAACCAGCCGTTAATTTTCCGCTGGATTTTCCACGATGTCCCCGGAATCAATTTGCCCGCGCGTCACACTCACTGAAGTTGCGCCGAGGATCCTCTTGAAGTTGTGAAAATACGAGGGAAGGCTTTGATCTTTGCGCTCGTCGGGTCCATCCATCAACTGATAGTGCAAATGTGGCAGAAAAGTATCTCCTGAAAAACCGATCGCCCCGATCTGATCCCCCTGCTTTACCGTGTCTCCCTTCTTGACGCGCACGCTGCCCGGCTTCATGTGAACAAACACGCTGAACTCGCCGTCTCGATGGTCGATCACGACGTGGTTGCCCATTCCAAATGGGTCCACGCCGTCAGGCAGGGGCGCGTCAACGACCTCGCCGTTCCTGTAAGAATTGTCCGGCACATCATTAACAGCTTCCACCACGACGCCTGCAGCCGGAGCATAGATAGGACTCCCATAGGAAAACCAGTTCTCGGGCACAAAACGATCTCCGCGATAGAGGTCGCCCTTGGCATTAGTAATCATTAAGTCGTAGCCGTAGCGGACCGAGTTCGGCCGAAGAACGCCATCGCGGTAGACGGCTTGCCTCCGGTGATGCGCATAGAAATCATGCCCGTCAAAGACACACAACCGACCCCTGAGGGGAAGCACGAGTTCGGTTTTGTCGATATACACCTTCGGGTAGACATCGATTTCTGCCTTGTAGGTGAAGTTGAGCAGGTTGGGTTCTTTGGTGTCTGTCGTCTCAAAGAAAATTTCATAGTGTAGCCGCGCGAGAGGCATTCCTTCGTCGAAAGAGTAGAAGGGATTGAAAATGTCCAGTTCGCCGCCAGCGGGAACGATCCGGTCCGGCACGCTTGCAATTCCGGAAGGCCTGCCGTTTTCATCCAGATATCGGCGAAACGCGAGCGCCCCCGTTGAATCATAAACAGAGACCTGGATTTTGTTGATCCTGAGCGGGGTAGCCGCGCCGTTCTTAACGAGCAGGTCGAAGTTAACGATCTGATCGCCTCCCCGCCGCTCAATGTAGGGCTGTTTTGGTTCAAACGCGAGGGTGACACTCGATTCTTGCGTGCTACCGGCCATCACGGCGAGCGCAACAAACAAAATGTGAGAGGCGAGAAAAGAACATCTTTTCATGTAGAAATTCTAGCGCAGCATGTCCTGGCGTTCGCGAGGACAACATCGTCTGAAATGCATCCCGATACACGGGCAAATCCGTTTTCCAATACTCTCTCTTTGAGCACATCCATCGTGAGCAAAAGTTTATCGCAACCCGCGGGGGGGCGGGGCCGCACCCCGCTTTCCCCCTGTGCTAACCTGACTTCAACTCCCCTCGATGCAATCTCCCTCCCCAATCCGCATCGGAACCGCTGGCTGGTCTTACAAGGATTGGGACGGCGTCCTTTACCCGCCCGAAGTCACTCGCAAGAAAATTCATCCCGTCGAATACCTGGCTCGTTTCTTCGATGTCATCGAGATCAACACGTCCTTTTACGGACACATCCGGCCTGAACTGGGACAACTCTGGTCGCGGAAGGCAAAGGCGGTGAATCCCAATTTTCTCTTTACCGCCAAACTGCATCGCTCCTTTACGCACTCTCCTCTCGCCGTCATGGAGCCGACGTCCGCCGCTAGCATCCGCACAAACGACCAAGACGAACGCCTGGCACGCGAGGGTCTCGACTCCCTGGCGAAGGAAGGCATGCTCGGCGCGCTTCTGATCCAGTTCCCTGTTTCTTTCAAGAACACAGGCCTCAATCGCGAATACCTGGAGCAACTATTGCGCCAGTTCATCGAGTATCCCCGGGTCGTCGAGGTTCGCCACGAGAGCTGGAATCAGCCCGAGACGATTGCCCAGTTCATGCGCCACGATGTCGGATTCTGCAATATCGATCAGCCGCAGTTAGGCCGCTCGCTCGAACCGACCGAGCACGTCACCTCCGGCGTGGGATACATCCGCCTCCACGGCCGCAACTACGAACAGTGGTTTGAGAGCGACAACCGCGATGATCGCTACAACTATCTGTACAAGCCGGCTGAGCTGGAAAAGTGGAAAGAGAGAATTGAAATTGTCGCCCGCACAGCGCATTCCACTTATGTGATCGCGAACAATCACTTTCAGGCCAAAGCGGCTGTGAACGCGCTGGAACTCCGGCATCTGCTGGATGGAAAGAAAGTTCGCGCGCCTGAGACGCTGGTCAGAAGCTATCCCGAGTTGAAAGAAATTTCGGAAATCGAAGATGCCAGCGGAAACTATTCCCTGCTGGCGTAAGCGACTACCAAGCCTTCTCTGGCCCACCCGCCTCGATGATCTTCTGCAGCCACTCCGGGGATGCGCCGGCGGCAGCCAACTTCCGCGCCTCCGTCAGCGCAGCCTCTCGCTCCTGACGATCGGCGCCGATTCCGAATGAAAAATCCGTCCCCTCAATCGTTCGGATTCGTCCATCCGCATAGACCTGAAAAGGCTCGCGGAAAACTTTCCGCGCCTGAGAAAGCTTTACGTTCAATTCTTCGCGGGACTCTCCTCTGCACAAAAACTCGTCGCCGCACTCGTGATATGCATCCAGTCCCACACCAATCAGTATTTTCGCGAGCCGGCGCAGCAGGGCATCTCCGGCGATAGCACCGTAAAACTCATTGAACAGGCGCATGCGCTCCACATCGGCAATTGCGACAAATGCGCTTACGCTCCCTTCATCGAATGCGCGCCGGTTCGGTAATCCAGTCAGGGCAGAAATCAACACGACCGGAGCTTTATATTCCGCAACCTGCGCGGCCGGCAGCACCGGACGATGTACCGAGATCGCCGCTTTCGCCTCTTCCGCGCTCGCCGAAATTCCGCTCTCCACCATAAAAGCCACGAGAAACCCCGGCGACCGCGAGATGCCGTGCTTGCAATGAATCAGGATCCTCGCGCCTTTGTTTGTCTGGTCGCTCAGCCAGAACTGCGCTTCCTTCACCTGCTTTGGAGAAAGGATTCCGTTGTCGGGAGCGGGAATGTACTTGTAGGTCTTGCCGGGATGTTCCCCCGACTGGTCCCGTCCCGGAGGATAGTAAGCATCAGGCCCCCGAACATTGAGGATTGCGGTAATGTTCTCCGGATTTTTGCGGACGAGTTCATCCGCGTCCTGTTGACTGCCCAGCCACAGGTTGTTAACGATGCGGTGCATCATGACGGATTATGCGTTCCCTGATCTTGGCCTTGCACCACAATACCGCAGATGGCTCGACGAGGAGTCGAACCGCAGTCCGGCTACATCTCCAGCCCGAATCCAAAACATCCCCACCGACATCTATGCCGTATGAACCCAGAAAATTTTGCAGGCTTCCTTTCCTCTTCCGACCAGGGCGTAATTGGCGGCCTCACTCAGGGATCAGCGGACGGCGTGGCTCAGGTGCCTCGGGACGCAGTTCTCCTCGACGCGTACTCCCAGGCCGTGATTGGAGCCGTCGCTCGCGTCAGCCCTTCCGTAGTCAACATCGAGGTGCACGTGGCATCGGGTCGCGCTCGTTCTGGCGAGCCACGCGAACGTCGCGGAGGTGGCTCCGGTTTTGTGTTCACACCTGACGGCCTGATCCTCACCAATAGCCACGTCGTTCACGACGCCACGCACATGGAAGTCACGCTCGCCGACGGCCGTCGCGCACCAGCGCATACCATCGGCGACGATCCCGCGACCGATCTCGCCGTGATTCGCATTGATTCAACTGGCTTGCAGGCAGTTTCGTTCGGAGATTCTCAGCAACTCCGTCCCGGACAGATGGCGGTTGCCATCGGCAATCCGTATGGCTTTCAATCCACGGTCACAGCCGGCGTAATCAGTGCACTTGGACGCTCGCTACGCTCTTACTCGGGCCGCCTTATCGAGGACGTCATTCAGACGGACGCGGCTTTGAACCCGGGAAACTCGGGCGGCCCTTTGGTCGATTCGCTTGGCAACGTAATCGGCGTGAACACGGCGATGATTCTTCCCGCACAAGGCATCTGCTTCGCGATCGGAATCAACACTGCCAAGTTCGTCGCCAGCCGCCTGCTACGCGACGGACGCATCCGTCGAAGCTATATCGGTGTCTCGGCGCAAACCGTGCCCATTCACCGCCGCGTGGTTCGCTTCTACAATTTGCCCAAAGAAACCGGCGTAGTCATTCTGGGCGTAGAACCGAACAGTCCCGCAGGAAAAGCGGGCCTTCACGAAGGGGACGTGATCGTGGCACTCGACGAACAACCGGTCGCTGGAGTCGACGACCTGCATCGCCTGCTGACGGATGCAAAGGTGGGCGCTCGTGCCGCGATGACCGTGGTCCGTCACACCGAGATGCTGAACCTGGTGATCGTGCCGGAGGAAGCTCGGTAACGCCGATGCTCAAATCCAAGTAGCTACCGGCCAGGAACTAGTAGCTAGTAGCTGCCCAATCAATTGCATACACCGGAACTCGTGTGTTAGCTTCAACTTGCAGAGGTCAGCTTGCGACACACGGTTCCGGCTGGGATGGACCGCAAGGAAGCGGATGCTTACCTGCGGCTCGATCCGGCACGACTTCCCAAGCACATCGCGATCATTATGGACGGAAACGGCCGTTGGGCCCGCCGCCGTCATCTGCCGCGCATCGCGGGACACCGCGCTGGCGTAGCCGCCGTGCGCTCGACCGTCGAAACCGCCGCTCGCATTGGAATTCCCGCGCTCACCCTCTACGCCTTTTCCGAAGAAAACTGGAAGAAGCGCCCCAAATCGGAAGTTGATTTCCTGATGCGCCTTTTATGTCGCTACCTGAAAGCGGAGATCAAGACCCTCAACGGGAACAACATCCGTCTGCAATACATCGGCCGCAAACACGAATTGCCCGAGTCCGTGCAGCGGGAAATGGCGGAAGCCAGCGATGCAACAGGTTCGAATACCGGAATGATTCTCACCCTGGCGCTGAACTACAGCGCGCGCAGTGAAATCGTCGATGCCTTCCGCTCGCTCGCCGAAGCGGCCGCCCGCAACGGTGGACTGCATCACATCGAAGTCAATGAAGAGTCGATCAGCAGGAATCTCTATACCCGTAACCTGCCCGATCCGGATCTGGTTGTCCGCACCAGCGGCGAAATGCGCCTCAGCAATTTTCTCTTGTGGCAACTCGCGTACGCCGAAATTTACGTGACGCAAACCTTGTGGCCCGATTTTCGTGGAGTCCAATTGCTCGAGGGCATCGAGGAATACCAGAAGCGCGAGCGGCGTTACGGCGGCCTGGTCCAGGATGGCCACGCTCCAGAACGCGTCAAGACGCGCGCCGAGTCAAAGCACTAGAGGGCTGACATTCACACAAAGCACTCCCCATGACTCAACCAAATCGATGATTACACGCATTGCGACCGCCCTCGTCCTGATCCCCCTGGTTCTTTTGCTGGTGCTGCAAGCTCCGTCGTATCTCCTCGTCATCGTGTCAGCAGCTGTCGCTCTCTTGGCGATCGCGGAATTTCTGAAACTGGTAACGCACTACGGCGTGCAGCCGCTCTCGAACCTGACCTACGCGTTCGTCGGCGTCTTCTTCATCTTCGTCATCGTTGCCTCGTCCGGCCGCACTCCCCTTCTCGAAACAACAGCGGTGATTTACGGAACCGCCCTTGCCGCAGCACTCGCTCCTTTCGTCTTTCTGACCGCCGCCATGCGGCGTGCCACCCTGGACACTGGTTATCCCGCGGCCGCCGCTTCGGTGTTCGCCTTTGCTTACATCGCGATCCCGATGGCGCTGCTCGTAGAAATTCGCCGTCAGCCTGCGGGCGCTATCTGGGTCATCTACACCTTGCTGGCCGTGTGGGCGGGAGACATCTTCGCCTACTTCGTCGGCAAGTCCTTCGGCCGGCACCGTATGTCGCCCGAGATCAGTCCAAAAAAAACATGGGAAGGCGCTATCGCCTCGATTCTCGCCAGCGTCATCATCGGCACCGTCTGGTTCCAGCATGGCCCCCAAATCAGTGCCGCGCTCTTAAGCGTGGGTCTCATCGATCGTCCCAGCGGGATGTATGGTCTCGAACAGCCGTCGCTCTGGCCGATTATCGTGCTCTCAGCAGTGGTCAACATCGCGGCCCAACTCGGCGACTTGGTCGAGTCCCTCATCAAGCGAGGCGCTGGAGTTAAGGATTCCGGCTCCATCCTCCCCGGCCACGGAGGCATGCTCGACCGTATCGACGCCATGCTCTTCGCCGTCCCCGTCGTCTGGGCCTACATTTCGTGGCACTCAATCATCCAATAAATACTGATTGATGACGCGGACCCTCTGCGGGACGTGCTTCACCACACTCCCCTTTTCGGGGCTGCGTCATTTTCCTCCGCCGGACAACTTCCTATCTGGAACTAGATTCCAATTAGTTATAGAGTGATCACGGCCGTTTGCCCTCCCGGGCAGCCGCCGCCAGGCGGAGGGATCTGCAATGAAAAAGTCCACCTCGCTGAATTTTCTGCTTGCCACAATCGCGTCCATCGCACTCATTGGTTTGCCTCAATCCGCCTTTGCTCAACACGGTGGAGGGGGTTCCCACGGAGGAGGCGGATCTCGCAGCGGAGACGGTGGTGGTTCCCGCGGTGGTGGCGGCTTCAGTGGAGGTGGCGGCTTCCACGGTGGCTCTGAATCCTATGGCGGCTATCGCGGCGCGCGTGAAGGTTCGATGTATCGCGGAGGACCTTCCGGCAGAATGGGAAATGAGTCGCCCGCGGGACGCAGTCTCGGCGCTCGAGGCACATCTTCAGAACGGGGCTCGCAGGAACGAAGTGCCTCGACTTTGCCCCGTGCCGACACTTCTCCCGGGTGGCATTCCTTCTCAAGATCTGGAACCAGTGGCAGCGCGACCACGACCATGGCAAGGGCCCGGGAAACGGGAATCGCCGACGGAAATTGGCACGCCTTTGGGAACGCACGTACCGCGACTCCATCGCTGATCACCAACTCCCGTTTCGCGGGAACAAGTCCGCTGAACCGTGGTATAGGACCTCTCCGGCCCGAGTTTGGTGGGATCGGATGGGGCGGCGGTTGGGGCTGGGGATGCTGGGGCTGTGGTTGGGGATTCGGTTTCGGCTGGGGCTTCTGGAATCCCTACTGGGCTGTTTACCCCTATCCGTACTGGGGCGATCCATGGTGGCCAGGCCCGTACGGCTATCCGCCACCGAGCTATTTGTATCCATATCCCGACGACCAGGATTAGGATTTTCCAGGCTCGGAGTCTTTCGTCCGTCCAATTTCTGGGTGGGGCCTCGTCGTAATTTACCCGCAGTCCATTTTCGCTTCTTCGTGGATCCGCGGCAAATGAGAATGTGTGCCCCACCCGTAACGCCCGCCAACACTGCTCTTCCCGTAAAATGGATTGTCGCCAAATCTCCGCATGAAGCGCATCGCCATCCTCGGTTCCACCGGCTCGATCGGTCGCAGCACGCTCAGCGTCGTCGAGAGCTATCCCGACCGCTTTCAGGTCGCTACGCTTGCCGCCGGCAACAACGCCGACGCCGTGCTCGAACAGGCCTTGCGCTGGAAACCGAAAGTCGTATCGCTCGCCAACGAACCCGCTGCGCATGTTCTTCAGTCGAAACTCAAACAAGCGGGACTCGGCGACATCGAAGTTGTGTACGGCTCCGCCGGAACCGTCCGCGTCGCCACCCACCCTGACGTTGATTTCGTGGTCAGCGCCATCGTCGGCGTCTCCGGCCTCGATGCCACCTACGAAGCGGTCAAGGCCGGCAAGAGCGTCGGTTTAGCTAACAAGGAATGTCTTGTTGTAGCCGGAGAGTTGATCACCGCCGAAGCCCGACACCAGGGCAAGCCCCTGCTTCCTATCGACAGCGAACACAACGCCGTGCATCAGTGTCTGCGCGGCGGCCGCATGGAGGAGGTGGAGCGCATCTGGCTCACCGCCTCCGGAGGCCCGTTCCTCCATACCCCCAAGTCGGAATTTGCCTCAATAACAGTGCAACAGGCTCTCAACCACCCCACCTGGAAAATGGGCAAGAGAATCACCATCGACTCCGCAACCTTGATGAACAAGGGGTTCGAAGTCATCGAGGCCTGTCGTCTCTTCAATACTCCCCCGGAACGCGTGCAAGTCATTGTCCACCCACAATCTACGATCCATTCCATGGTCGAATTTACGGATGGCAGCATACTTGCTCAAATCTCCGTGACCGACATGCGTCTGCCCATCTTGTATGCGCTGACGTATCCGGAGCGCATCCCTTCGGAGTTGCGCTTCCCGGTCAGGGACTTGCGGCATCTCGATTTTTGCCCCCCGGATATGGCTAAATTCCCTTGTCTGCGTTTGGCTTACGAGGCAGCCACTACCGGAGGCGCAAAAACCATCGCCCTGAATGCTGCCGACGAGATAGCCGTCGCGGCGTTCCTGGACGAGCAGATCGGCTTCGAGGATATTCCCCGTATCATCGAGGACGTAATGACTGCAACGCCGCCCGGCCGTTTGGAATCTATACAGGGAGTGCTCGATCTGGACACCGAAGCCCGCCGCTTGGCAAGCGAAATCGTCAAAAAACGTAGCCAAACGGGGTCGCCCATCCGAGCTATTTCCTAACTCGTAATTCGGAGTAATCTGATCTATATGCCCCAGCTGCTGTCTATCCTGCAAACTATCTTTGTCATGGGGATCGTGCTCGGATTCATGATCCTGATTCATGAATTCGGACACTACGCCGCAGCAAAATATTTCGGTGTTCGGGTTGAAGTGTTCTCCATCGGCTTTGGCAAGCGCCTTCTCGGCTTCCGCAAGGGCGAAACCGACTACCGCATCAGCGCTCTGCCGCTCGGTGGCTATGTCAAGATGTCCGGCGAAAATCCCATGGATGACCGCACGGATGATCCCGGCGAATTTCTGAATCACCCCCGCTGGCAGCGCTTTATCGTAGCCATCGCCGGACCCGCCATGAACGTCTTGCTGGCCTTCTGCTTGTGGACCGGCGTCTTCATGGTGCACTACGAGTACCCTGCCTTCATTGACGGTCCCGCTATTGTTGGATGGATCGTGCCCGGTACGCCCGCTGCTGCCGCCGGAATCCAACCGGGAGACCAGATCGCCCGCGTCGATAACATCACGAACCCCACCTGGGAACAGGTGGGCTATAAGGAAGCTCTCAGTCCGAACCAGCCATTAAAATTCGAAATTCTGCGCAAGGGTGTCCCTTCAGAATTCACGCTCATCCCGCAGCCGCAGGGGCGCAACGAGGCGGGTGACGTGGGATTGATTCCTAAGGAACCAGCCTTCATCGCGACCATGATTGAGCCGGACATGCCGGCCGAAAAGGCGGGCCTGAAAGTGGGCGACCAGATCCTCACCGTCAACGGCCAGGAAGTTCCGGCTCTCGCAGCCCTGGTGGATATGCTGAGCCGTACCAAAGATCAGCCTCTGGAAATCGTTGCTTTGCGTAACGGGCAAAAGCTTAACTTCAAAGTTCAGCCAATTCTCTCAGCGGGGCATCCCGCTAGTGAAATGCGCTATCGAATCGGTCTCGCCAGCCTGCCTACTAAAGTTGTCCGCTTGCCCTTTGCGGCGGCCGTGCAGAAGTCCGTCGGCGAATGCGTCAAGAATTCGTCTCTGATCCTTGAATTGCTGCGCAAGATGGTGCAGCGCAAGGTCTCCCTGCGTCAGGTGGATGGCCCGATCGGCATCGGCAGCGCTGTCGGCGCCGCTGCCCGCGAGGATGGATGGACACCGCTCCTGTTCGTGAGCGCGATCATCAGCCTGAACCTGGGCGTGATGAACCTGCTTCCGATTCCAATCCTCGATGGCGGCGTGATTCTCCTCCTCTTCATCGAAAGCCTGATGCAGAAGGAAATCAGCCTGCGCATCAAAGAACGGATCTACCAGGCTGCATTTGTATTCCTGGTCCTGTTCGCGGTCACGGTAATTTACAACGACATCATCAAGACACTGCCCAGCCTGACCAGAATGCCCTAAGTGCTTCGTATCGCGCGGGCAGCACCCTGCCCGCGTGCTACAGACCCTCCTGGGGAGTATCTCGGCCTCCGATTCCACCCTGCCCGCCACGATTCATTCCAATAACCTATTACGAATGAGGACTTTACCAGGACGAATCTCCGTAACATAATGATTCCATTAAGACCACCGGGAGGGGGTACCCGGTGCTAACCAGGAAACAGATGCACCTGCGAACAACCACGCAAAATGCAACTTTCCTGAGACCCAACGCCTGAGACCTATGACCTGCATTCCCGAATAACTGTTAAAATAAAGCTTCCCTATGGCTGAAATTGTGCGCAGAAAAACCCTGACCGCCACGATTGGCGGCGTCCGAGTGGGCAGCACTGCACCAGTTATGGTGCAGTCCATGACCAACACCGATACTGCGGATATTCCCGGAACCATCAAGCAGGTTGCTGCCCTGGCGCGCGCTGGCAGCGAAGTGGTTCGCGTTACCGTGAACAACGACGATGCCGCTAAGGCAATTCCATACATCAACGAGGGTCTTGAGAAACTCGGCTTGCGCGTGCCGATCGTCGGCGACTTCCACTACAACGGCCACCAGTTGCTCACGAAATATCCCGCATGCGCCGAAGGCCTCGCGAAATACCGCATCAATCCTGGGAATGTCAGCCTGGGGCGCAAGAACGATGACAACTTCCGAACCATGATTGAAGTTGCGGTGAAGTACCAGCGTCCCGTCCGCATTGGCGTGAATTGGGGATCGCTCGACCAGTCTCTTTTGACCAAGATGATGGATGAGAACTCGCTCCTTCCCGAGCCCAAAGATGCTCGCGAAGTAACTATGGAGGCAATCGTCATCAGCGCTCTTAATTCGGCGAAACTTGCCGAGCAGTACGGAATGCGCCCCGAGCAGATCATCTTGAGCGCCAAAGTCAGTGGAGTGCAGGACCTGATCGACGTCTATCGCCGCCTCGCCGCTCGTTGCCAATACCCCTTGCATTTGGGGTTGACCGAAGCAGGGATGGGCGCAAAAGGCATCGTTGCATCGAGCGCTGCCATGGCAGTACTGCTCCAGGAAGGCATCGGCGATACGATCCGCGTCTCTCTCACCCCCGCTCCCGGCGGGGATCGCACTGAAGAAGTCCGCGTGGCGCAGCAGATTCTGCAGTCGCTGGGCATTCGCAGCTTCACGCCCCAAGTCACCGCCTGCCCCGGCTGCGGACGCACCACCAGCACGTTCTTCCAGGAAATGGCCGAGCAGATCCAGACCTACCTCCGCGAACAGATGCCCGTCTGGAAGGAAACCCACACCGGCGTCGAAGAAATGAAAGTGGCCGTCATGGGCTGCGTCGTCAACGGCCCAGGCGAATCCAAGCACGCCAGTTTAGGGATCTCTCTTCCCGGGACTTTCGAAGAACCAAAAGCTCCCGTCTATGTCGATGGCCGCCTTTTCACAACTCTCAAAGGCGACAAGATCGTTCCTGAATTCATCAAAATTCTCGATGACTACGTCGACTCCCACTACGCCGTCAAAGAGAAGCAGGAAGTCGGCGCCCGCAGCTAGGTTCTAGTGCCAGAACTGAAAGCCCCCTTGGAATCATCACCGCCGCCCCCAGGTTTCGACTTGTTACGTTGTGTTTCGACATGTAGCATATAGTTTCGTCGAGACGACCTATGAACAAATCAATTCTGACCGCCATTTTTGCCATTCTCTGTTTCACAACACTCCAATCGCAGCAAACCCAAATCGGCTACAAGCCTGCTGCGGACGCTGACTCCAAGAAGACAATCCTCCTCAAAGACTTCCATCCCGAAACTGCATTGCATGCAGCCGCGCATGACATCCAGCGCGCGAAGTTCCCCGTGATTGACGTGCACACGCATACGAATGACGCGGTTGGAATCGGCGATCGGGTCGATCCCAAAGAGATGGTCGAACGCATGGACCGCGACGACATCAAGACGATCGTGATCCTGACGGGAATGTGGGGAGACAAACTGCAACAGATCATCGACACGATGGTGAAACCTTATCCCGGACGTTTCATGGTGTTCACGCAATTCGACTGGTCGAAGATCAACGATCCACATTTCAGCGAGCTGATGGTCAAACAGCTCGATGATTCAGTCTCTCGCGGGGCGCGCGGCCTGAAAGTTCTCAAGGAACTCGGACTTGGAGTCCGCGACGCGAACGGAAAGCTGATCACGATTGACGATCCGCGCCTTGATCCTGTCTGGGAGGAATGTGGACGACTCGGCATTCCTGTCTTCATCCACGTCGCAGATCCCGAAGCCTTCTTCCACCCGATTGATGCTTCGAATGAGCGCTACGAGGAGTTGATCGAGCATCCGGACTGGAGTTTTTACGGACCGCAGTTCCCTTCCATGAAGGAATTGTTGGACCAGCGCGATCGCATGTTCGCCAAGCATCCGCATACCCATTTCGTTGCGTTACATTTCGGGAGCTGGCCCGAGAATCTCGACTTCGTCGAACAGACACTCCAGAAGTTTCCTAATGTCATGA
>Ga0265339_10001852_pt1 | contig 15544 bp, 18 predicted proteins | sample 4CB219metaG_FD_202085 | JGI IMG/M metagenome (GOLD analysis project Ga0265339, IMG submission 202085) | Rhizosphere microbial communities from Carex aquatilis grown in University of Washington, Seatle, WA, United States - 4-CB2-19 metaG | ecosystem: Host-associated > Plants > Roots >... | reverse complement strand
CCGCCGAGCGGAAAAGGCGATCATTAGGCGAACACATCCACCACTCCCCCGGGAGTAGGGGGAGATGATACCCATTCGCTGGCGGCTGGCCTCGGTCCCGATGATCGCTCCAAACCAAGCTGAGGGTGCCCCCGGTCCCTCGCATTTGGGGACCGGGGACGGCTGGGCGCACGTCTCCCAGGCAGCCGGGCGCTTGCCTCACCCTGAACTCTGGGTGCCCCCGCCCGGCAACCCCCTGCGCGGCAGTCTCCGGCGCGACCGGAAAATACGCACAATTTCCCAAATAATCCCCTACATTTCAATCGGATACACGCCAAATTGACTAGTTTGACTACTTTCAGCCGTTTCTGCACCATTCCTTGTGCAATCCGCATTGGGTCCGAATCATCTTCTATGGCGACTATAAGGCGAATCAAAGAAAAGTCTAGCCTCTCCTTTGCCCCAGCACTACGAAACTTCGACTATTTGACCTTGACACGCTAATATTTATCTGATAAAAATATACTAATCATACGAACTCAGCCCGCGGCAACACCCTCCCCAGTCAAGCTCCGGACACGAGTCAAGATCGGAGCCTTCCACCTGTGCTGATCATCCAACCTCAGAATCCGCAGTCGCACTTGGGAACCTCTCAGCCCCGGCCCGCTGTGGTACCCCCCCTCCCAAAGGTAACCACCCCGGCTTCGCCCCGCCGCAAGCCAGCGAAGAGAAAGCGAACCAAACTACTGCAGAAATCGCATGCATCTCTCTGATTCCGCAATACATCCCCGTTTTTTTTGCGTACCATAATCCAGTTTCCAAGCCGTAATGGTTTCCCGTGAGATCAACCAGTAATTGACATCATGATGCTTCAAGAGCAATCATCATGATGTGCGAACGACTCTGACACTCGACGACGATGTGGCGCGCCTGGTCGAAGAAGAGCTGCGCCGGTCCGGCGACACCTTCAAGGGCGTGGTGAATGGCCTCATCCGTGACGGAATCGTGGCCCGGCGCAACCCGCAGAGGCGGAATCGGTTTGTGGTCAAGCCGTTCTCAATGGGCCTGCGGCCGGGCCTGAGCTATGACTGCGTCGAAAAGCTCATCGAAGAGAGCGAAGGCCCCAATCATCGATGATCGTCCCCGACGCCAACCTTCTGCTCTACGCCTATGACCGCGACTCGCAACATCACGCGCGCGCGGCTGCGTGGCTGAGTTCGGTGCTCACCGGCGCTGAACTGGTTGGAATGCCCTGGCAGACTATATGGGCATTCCTCCGCATCTCGACCAACGGCCGCATCTTTACGTCGCCCCTTTCCATGGAGCAGGCGACCGGGCTGGTTGATGAGTGGCTGGCGCAGGACCGGGTGCGGCTGCTCGCACCGGGCGAGAGACACTGGACGCTCCTGAAAGAGATGCTGCGCAAAGGAGCAATGTATGGGTCACAAACGACGGACGCGCAGCTAGCTGCAATCACATTGGAGCATGGTGGCGTGCTGTACACGACCGATCGCGACTTCGCCCGCTTCCCCGGCCTCCGCTGGGTCAATCCGCTGGAGAAGCCGTAGGTACGGGGCTAGCGTCGCGGCGGTGTTAAGCCACCAGCAACTTCTGCGGGCCGCAGTTTACGGGGATGTGGCGGGATGTGGCGGCACAAGCGCCTGACGCAGGCCATCAAGGGGGCGAAGATCAATCCCGAACTGCGCAAGGGGCGGCTTTAGGAGAGGTTGCAGGACAGGTTGCGCAATTGCTTCCCTCGCCGGGCTTCTCCCCTGCGGTGGACAAGGGACCGAGGGCGCCCGGCGCTCTCATATAGGCTCTTCGGCTACAAAATACCAAATAATGTGCTACATTTGTGAATGGAGGGTCTATGCCGGAATCGGCTGCAATTGCCAAGCGCGAGCGACCCTGCGGAAGCGTGAAAGAGGCAATCGCCATCGCCGCGGGCAAGGGCCTGCTAAAGGGCACGCGGAACGTGGTCGTGCGCGGGCGCATGCCCGCTGCGCTGGTGGCCGAGGCCCGCCACCGCACGGGCATCATGTCGGATTCGAAGCTGATTGAAGCCGCACTGGCCAGCGTGGCCGTGGCCGATGACTTTGGGGAGTGGCTCATTTCCCAGCGCGGCACCCTCAATCCGGACCTCGACATTGAGTTCTGATATCGCGCGATCGCTCCGCCGGCTCAAACCGGAGAAGCATCGTAGTCCGTTAAAGCCGCGTGGCTGGGGACAACTCGAGTTTCTCGACGCAACGAGACTCCCCCCGCGCAAACTCCTACTCGACACGACGGTTTACATCGACGAGTTGCAGGGCCGTCTGCCGCGCTCGGCAGAGATCGCGCTGCGTGCGTCCGAATTGTGGCACTCGGCGGTCACAGAGGCGGAGTTGTCCGCTTTGGCCGGGCTTCTCGATCCGCGCCATCCCGAAACTGCCAAAGCTGTCAAGCAGGTTGCGGCGGTGCTGGGGCGGCGCCCTCAGCACCGCATTCTGGCTCCCGACACGGAGGTCTGGCGCGAAGCCGGCATCCTGGCCGGCACACTGGCGCGCCTGCAAGGTTACGGCAAAGGCGAGCGCCGCCGCGTCCTCAGTGATGCGCTCATTCTTCTTTCCGCCACAAAGAATGGGTGCACGGTTCTCACACGCAACGTGGAAGATTTCGATCTGTTGATGCAGGTGGCGACGTTCGGAAAGATAGTGTTCTATGCGCGCGAGTGAACCGGAATGGTGGCCCGGGCTTGTGGTTGCACTTGCCTTTCTCTCTACCATTCCCGGCAGGAAATCTGCTTCAACAGCCCCTCCGAGCAATAGCCGTCCATCAATCTCTTCAGCGCACTTTCAATACAGTCCTCTGCCCAGCTAAAACGAAACAGTGACGGCAATCGGGGTGTCTTGGTACGCGCGGTTATAGAGGTAGTACCCATCGTCGGTTTGTTCAAGATACACATCGTCGGATTCGTACCAGTTCGGCCCCATGACTCCGGCCAGGGATCCATGAGCGTGACCCAGTATCCGTTGTACTGGAAGCGCGGCATACCACCCGCGGAGACCAACGGCAGAGCGGAGATGCGGAAGAAGTGATCCCGGCCGAAGTATTGCCTGAACCGTGAGTCCGGAATGCGGTAGCCGTTGTAGCCGCCGCGCCGGTTGCTTAGGCGCTCAGCCCTTTTGTTTCTGACAAGCTGTATCTCCGATAGGCAGATCCCCAGATTGTTTGTTACGCGCAGGGAATTGAGCTGGGTTTGAGCATTACTGACCAGCAATGGGGGCTCTTGGGGTTCCATACTCACTAGGCATCCTGTTCTGCAAAGGGCGAGGCGGCTTCCCAAGGCTGTTCCTCGCGCTCGCCGCCGCAGGCCGGGGATGCTCCAGGAGAGTAAAGATGCAAATTGAGTGGACGAATATGTGGCTGATCGGTGCTGAAGTTGCGGTAGCGCTGATTGTCATTGTCAGTGTCTTTTTCTACGTGCGCGGACGCAAAAACAGAACGGCGGGCCTGCGCGATCGCTTTGGGCCGGAATATGGCCGTGCGGTTACGACGCATGGATCGAAGAGCAAGGCCGAGGGGAAGCTCGTGGATCGCGAAACCAGAGTGGAAGGACTAAAGATCCGGCAACTGGGAGTCACGGAACGGGAACGATTTATCGCGGACTGGCAGGCGGTGCAATCGCGCTTCCTGGATCATCCGAAGGGAGCGGTGACGGAGGCTGATGAGCTGATAACGGCACTGCTGCTGGCGCGGGGTTATCCGACGGCGGAGTTCGATCAGCGCGCTGCGGATATTTCAGTCAACCACCCGCGGCTGGTGGAGAACTACCGCACCGCGCACGGCGTTGCGGTGCGGATGGGCCGCGGCGAAGCGACCACCGAAGACCTGCGCGCCGCGATGATCGAGTATCGCTCGCTGTTCGATGAGCTGGTGCAGGTGGAGCCGGTGGCAATAAGAAACGTGGCTTAGAAACAGGGATCAGGGAACAGGCATGAACTTACCGTTTTGAATATGCCTGCGACCGCCGGCCTTCGGTATTTGTCGACAGGGTTGGTCCCAGGTGCGCACTTGGAATTTAACAGGGAATGAAAGGAGCAGAAAATGTTGATCCTGATTATTGTTTTGGTGCTGGTGTTTGGTTTGGGCGGCGGGTACTACGGCTATGGCCGGTGGGGCATGCGCGGGGGCGGGGGCATCGGGCTGGGCACGGTGCTGGTGATCCTGCTGGTGTGCTATCTGCTGGGGGCGTTCCACTAGAAACATGGAACACGGAACAGATGCGCGCGAATATGGATTCGCGTGGGCATGGGCGACTGGCGCATGGGAGCAATAATGACCAGACGTTTGCCTGAATGCGGCGCAATGTAAGGGCAGGAGGATGAGCATGCCTGAGCAGTTTGAACCAACGGAAGCCGGCAAGCCGGAAGAAGTGACGGCGGAAGATGCGGCCGCGAAGAAGAGAATTGACCGCGTGGCCAACGAAGCAGCGGGGAAGTCTACTAAGACCGTGAAGAAGTATGACAACAAGGGCCCCACTATCTTTTCAAAATGACCGTCATGCCGGGGCTTCCAGACGAAAGCAAGAGCAGGAATGGACGCGCCAGAAATGTGGAGGTACGGCGATGATTCCAGCCAAGCTGATTCACTTTCCACTTAACCGGGCATACCTCTGCCAGGACTGCAACGCGGTGGGCAATGACCCGGCGCATTGCCCCGCGTGCGCGTCGAAAGCTTTGATGGGACTGGCGCTGGTGCTTGATCGAGTGGATGCGATGCAGGCACGGAAGTTGCCGTTATTTCCCGTTCTGGCAGGCATGCTGGGACGGTGAATTCCAGAGGGAGTTCGGTGCGGGCGTGCGCCCTATAATACATAATGGGCCATCGTGCGTTGCGCCCGCCTGTAGGGCAGTGCACGTGCAGCCGAATTCCTTTTGGACTCTTCCCTTTGACGTCTGCGAACGAAGTGATTTCATCGCCGGGACGGCATTTGCCTGCGAGTCCGCCGGCGGGCGCTGGTGCGCGGGCGGGAGCGGCGCTGACCGCGAATGATGCGATCGTGATTCGCGGCGCGCGGACACACAACCTGAAAAACATCTCGTGCGAGATTCCCCACGGCAAACTCACCGTGGTGAGCGGTGTGTCGGGCTCGGGGAAATCGTCGCTTGCCTTCGACACCATTTACGCCGAGGGCCAGCGGCGGTACGTGGAGTCGCTTTCGGCTTACGCGCGGCAATTCCTGGAGCGGATTGAGAAGCCGGACGTGGATGAGATCGACGGGCTGGCGCCGGCCATCGCCATCAAGCAAAAGAACACCACGCGCAACCCGCGGTCGACGGTGGCCACGGCGACAGAAATCTACGACTACCTGCGGCTGCTCTATGCCCGCTGCGGGACGGTGCACTGCGTTTACTGCGACGGCCTGGTACGTCGCGACAGCGAGGATGAGATTGCCGAAGCGGTGATGGGGCTTGGCGAGGGCACGCGGCTGAATGTGCTCTTCCCGGTAAAGCACCACGCCGGTGCGCCGGCGCAGCCGGAAAAGGCTGCGCGGCGGACGAAAGCCGCCGCCAAAGCCGCCACCAACGCCGCGGCCAAGGCCGAAGCCGACTCCCCGATGACCGACGCCCTGAAAGCGAGACTGGCCGAGCTGCGCGGGGGCGGCTTCAACCGGCTTTACCAGCTTGGCCGCATCTTCGAATTCTCAACGCCCGAGTCGCTGCTTGAAATCGACTTCACGCTGCCGGTGTTCGTGCTGGTGGACCGCATTGCTGTGGACGCGGAAAACCGCGCGCGCATTGTGGATGCCGTGGAGATTGCGTATCGCGAGGGCGGCGAGGTGATCTTCGAAGAGGCAGCGCGGACGGGTGCGGGCCAGGAGACTCACACTACAGCCGGTCTGGAGACCGGCGGTACAGGTGAGGCGGAGACCGGCGGCACAAGTGGCGCAACCGAGCCTTGTCGGTGGAGGTTTTCGGCGGCCTTTGAGTGCGTGAACTGCCATCGCCCGGGCCGCGAGCCGGAGCCGCGGCTGTTCAGTTTCAACAATCCGTTTGGCGCGTGCCCGCGCTGCCAGGGGTTCGGAAATACGGTGGACTTCGATTTGAACCTGGTGATTCCGGACAAGGGACTTTCGCTCAATGATGGGGCGATCGATCCGTGGAATCGGCCGAAGTATCGAAGCTGGTTTACCGATTTGAAGAAGCAGGCGGGTGCGCTGGGCGTGCCGCTGGATGTGTCGTGGCGCGAGATGAGCGAGGAGACGCGCGAAGTTGTGCTGCGCGGGAAAGGCAGCTTTGAGGGAGTGTTCGGGTTCTTTGCGCAGATGGAGCGCAAGAAGTACAAGCTGCACGTGCGCGTGATGCTCTCGAAATACCGCGGCTATGCGGAGTGCCCGGAGTGCCGCGGGCAGCGTCTGCGGGCGGAGGCGCGCGCGGTTAGGATTGCGACGCAGAAATACGGGGCGTTGAACATCTGCCAGGCTACGGCGCTGAGCATCGGGAAGGCGAAGGAGTTTTTCGGCACGCTGAAGTTGACGCCGATGCAGGAGGGGATTGCCGGCGACATCCTGAAAGAGGTTCAGCAGCGGTTGAAGTTTCTGGATGCCGTGGGCCTTGAGTACCTGACGCTGGACCGGCTGGCATCGACTTTGTCGGGCGGAGAAGCCCAGCGGATTCAACTGGCCACTTCTCTGGGGTCGCAGCTTGTGGGCGCGCTTTACGTGCTGGACGAGCCATCGATCGGGCTTCACTCGCGGGACACCGACCGGCTGATCCGGATCCTGAAGGACCTGCGTGACCTGGGAAACACCATCGTCGTGGTGGAGCACGATGCGGACGTGCTGCGCTCGGCCGATCACCTGCTGGACCTGGGGCCGGGCGCGGGCGAGTTTGGCGGCAAGGTGCTGGCCGAGGGCGTGCTGGCGGAGATCGAGGCCAATCCAAATTCGCTGACGGGGAAGTATCTGTCCGGGCAGATCAGCATCCCGGTGCCCACGCGCCGACGAGTGCCGGGGCGCGAGAAACTGGTGCTGAAGGGCGCGTTTGCCAATAATCTGCGCGGCATCGACGTGGAGATTCCGCTGGGGATGCTGGTGGCGATTACGGGGGTTTCGGGGTCGGGCAAATCGACGCTGGTGCACCAGGTGTTGTACCGCGCTGTTGCCCGCGCGCTGGGGCAGAGCGACGGCGCAGATCCCACCGGCCTCTTCAAGTCTCTCGCCGGCGTGGAGCGCCTCAACGACGTAGTCCTGGTGGACCAGACGCCGATTGGGCGGACGCCGCGGTCAAATCCTGTGACTTACCTGAAGGCGTTTGATTTGATACGGGAGATTTTTGCGGCCCAGCCGGACGCGAAACGGATGAGCCTGACGCCGGGACATTTCAGCTTCAACGTGCCGGGCGGGCGCTGCAACACATGCGAGGGCGACGGGACGGTGACGGTGGAGATGCAGTTCCTGGCGGACGTGGAGCTGCCCTGCGAGGACTGCGGCGGGACGCGCTTCCAGGCGCGGATCCTGGAGGTTCACTACAAGAACAGGAACATCCACGAAGTGCTACAAATGACGGTGAAGGAGGCGCTGCGGTTCTTTGCCGGGCATACGCGGCTGCTGGAAAAGCTGGCGGTGCTGGATGAGGTTGGGTTGGGTTATCTGCGGCTGGGGCAGAGCGCCACGACGCTGAGCGGCGGCGAAGCGCAGCGAGTGAAACTGGCGGCGCATCTGGCGTCCGTGCGCAGTGCCAACGCAAACGCCATGCCGAGCCAGGCCAGCCGCGTGCTCTACATCCTGGATGAGCCGACTACGGGACTGCACTTCGACGACGTGTCAAAGCTGCTGACGGCGTTCAAGAAGCTGATTGACGGAGGCGGATCGCTGGTGGTGATCGAGCACAACCTGGACGTGATCAAGAGCGCTGACTGGGTGATCGACATGGGTCCGGAGGGCGGCGAGGGCGGCGGACAGATTGTGGGAGAGGGCACGCCGGAAGAGATTGCGGGAAATCTGCTGTCGCATACGGGGCATTGGCTGAGCAGGGTGCTTTAAAGGCTGGGAGCAGGGAATAGGGTGAAGGGGCGGATAGCAGGGTTCTTTACTGCGAGGCGAATTCGCGGAGGGCGGCGAGCAGGCGATCTACTTCATCCTGCGTGTTGTATTGCACCAGGCCGATGCGCAGCATGCCGCCCTTTTCCTCCACCCCGAGGCGCTCTGACAAATTGAGCGCGTAGTAGTTTCCGTCCCAGGTGAAGATGCCGCGCTGGTCGAGGAATTCGGCAATCGCTTTGGGAGCATGATCTCCGATGCGGAGCGAGAGCGTGGAGCAGCGTTCCTCAAATCGCGCGGGGTCGGTGATGCCGTAGATGCGCACGCGCGGAATTGTCTGCAGGCCTTCAATCAGCTTCGCGATCAAGCGCCGCTCGTATGCCACAGTGGTGCGATAGGCCGCTGCCAAGGCTTCCCGGCGGGTGCCGGCCGCCGGATCGCTGTGGCGGCCAACGCCGGCAATGTAGTCCACAGCCGCGCCGATGCCGGCGATCAGCTCGTGTGCAAGGGTGCCGGTCTCCCAACGATCCGGAGTCTCGTTGTGCGACGGCCGCACCTTGTAGGGTTGGAATCGCTCCAGATGTTCGCGCTTTCCGTAGAGCGTTCCCATGTGCGGCCCAAAGAACTTGTAAGGGGAGCAGACCAGAAAATCGCAGTCGAGGTCTTTGACGTCGATCAGGCCATGAGGGGCATAGTGCACAGCGTCAATAAACGCCATTGCGCCGGCGGCGTGGGCCAGACGCACGATCTCCTGAACCGGATTGATGGATCCAACCGAGTTGGACGCATAGCCGACGGCTACGAGCTTTGTACGGCGGCTCAATTTGCTTTTCAGGTCCTCGAGGTCGAGCGTGCAGTCGTTGTCGTGGATATCCGCTACCCGGATGACCACGCCCTTTTCCTCAAGCGCCTTCCAGGGCGAGAAGTTGGCGTCATGATCGAGAGTGGTGAGGAGGATTTCATCGCCCGGCCCCAACTCCCGCCCGATGGCGCGCGAGATTGCGAAGGTAAGGGTGGTCATGTTTTGACCGAAGGCAACCTCGCACGGGTCGCAATGGAAGAAATCCGCCATTGCCGCGCGCGTGTCGGCGATCATCTCGTCGCTGCGGCGGCTGGTCATGAAGGCCCCGCCGTGATTGGCGTTCATACGCACGAGATAATTCTGAATTGCGGCGATGACCTGCGTGGGTACCTGGGTGCCCGCGGGGCCATCCAGAAAAGCTGCGGTTTGCCCATTGACCTGCATTTCGAGCGCGGGAAACTGCGAACGCACCCACGCTACATCGAGCATGCTGTCAACGTTCAACTCCGCTGGGCTCATGGCCAACTCTCCTCGGTACACGGCACAGTGTACACGCCGCCGTTTGCGACAGTTATTATCCGCAATGGAGCACGTTGAATCTGATTTCAATCGGCGCGACGCCCTTTCATCGCGATACGGTTGCGATGAAAGGGCACAGCGATTCAGATGGAAGGGGCCCGCGCGCAACGGGCCGCCGGGTTATAGCTGATCCGAGTAAATGAGGCGGGCGAGCAGGTTTTCAATCTGTTCCTGCTTGCCGGAGCGGGGCTGAGGATTGATGTTCTTTTCGAGCGCCCACTTCTCGATGTCTTCCAGCGAGTATTTGCCTTCGAGGACCGGAACGACGCCGGGCGACTTCCATCCGGCATAACGATCGGCGAGGATCTTGTCGTAGCGGCCGTCCTCAATGATTTTGGCCGCGGTGAGGAAGGCACGCGCGCACAGGTCGGCGCCACCAACGTGGGCATGGATGAGGTCTTCCGGGGTAAAGCTCTGGCGGCGAACCTTGGCGTCGAAATTGCAGCCGCCCTGGTTGAGTCCCCCAGCCTTGATGACGTGGAACATGCTCATGCTCATGGCCCACAGGTCGTTGGGGAACTGGTCGGTGTCCCATCCAATGAGCGCGTCTCCACGATTGATATCGAGAGAGCCGAGGACGCCGTGGGCGGCCGCAGTGGCAATCTCGTGCTCAAAGGTGTGGCCGGCGAGCTGCGCGTGATTGGCTTCGATGTTGAGCTTGACTTCGTTCTCAAGGTTGAACTTCTTGAGGAAGGAGTAAACGGTGGCGACATCGAAGTCATATTGATGGACGGTGGGTTCCTTGGGCTTGGGCTCAACCAGGATTTGACCCTTGAAGCCGATCTTGTGTTTGTACTCGACGACGAGGGTGAGGAAGCGGCCCATCTGCTCGAGTTCCTGCTTCATGTCCGTGTTCAACAGGGTTTCATAGCCTTCGCGGCCTCCCCAGAGAACGTAGTTGGATCCGCCGAGCCTTTTGGTCGCGTCCATGCAGTTCTTCACCGTGGCCGCGCACCAGCCAAACACTTCGGGATCGGGATTGGTGGAGGCTCCGGCCATGAAGCGCGGATGCGAGAACATGTTGGCGGTTCCCCAGAGCAGGCGCGTTGAGCTGGAGTGCATCTTCTCTTCGAGATAATCCACCATGGTGTGGAAGTTCTTGAGGGTCTCCGCGAGCGTGTCTCCGGCGGGCGCAATATCCGCATCGTGAAAGCAGAAGAAGGGCAAGTCCACCACGCGGAAGAGCTCAAAGGCGGCATCGGCCTTGACCTTTGCCTGGGCGATGGGGTCACCGGGCGTAAACCACGGACGCGGAATGGTAGGGCCGCCGAATGGGTCGCCGCCCTGCATGGCAAGCGAGTGCCAGTAGGCGACGGCAAAACGGAGGTGATCTTTGAGCGGCTTGCCGAGCACAACGCGGTTGGCGTCATACCAGCGGTAAGCGAGCGGGTTCTCGGTGGCTGCGCCCTCGTATTTTACGGTTGCGAAGGAACTGAAGATGGTATCGGTCATGCGGAATCTCCTTAGCCTGCCGGATTCAGACATGAAAGCGGGCGCGAGCGATCGGTTAGGTTGCGCGTGCCGAGCCCATTCCTGCCTAGTAAACCGATTTTCAAGGCGTCGTAGCCCATTGTAACCTGCGGCGGAGGTTTCTGGCGCGTGGGGGATGATTGGCGGGTTAATTGGGTTGTCGAAGTTGAATGCAGCTTCAAGGTACGCTGCGACGCGCCATCTATTGAATCGGCGCGCTGGTCTCCGAGGGCTTGGCGAGGACTCCGAGGGATTTGGCAGCCTTCTCTAGAGCCGCGTCACGCGTCCAGAGTTTTGTTCCGTTCGTCAGCAGGCACGAAGCGAGCAGATGCGCGTCGGTGAGGCCGATGCCTTTTGCGTAGAGCGTGTGAGTCTCAATCATCTGGCGAACCTCACTGAGATTCGCCACCTCTGGCCGGGGTAGAAGGTCGAGGAAGAGGAGCGTTCTCGTGCGGTCGCGCAATGACCCCAGTGCTAACTCGGCGGTCACGAACGGATGCATCACGATCTGGTCGCGAGTTAGCAACTGATGCATCGCCGGCATTGCCGAACGGAAATGGTCGATCCAGACGGACGTATCGGCGAGGATCACAGGTTGTCGGCTCGCAGACGCGGTATATCTTCGAGTTCAGGCATAGTGCCGCCGAGCGCCGCCAGACGGCGTGCGGCTTCTTGCTGGATCAATCTTTTGAGAGCCTCGCGGACGAGGGCTGTCTTTTCGGTGATCCCGGTAAACTCCCGGGCTCGCTCGACCAAGTCGTCGTCAAGAACGATTGTGGTGCGCATATCACCTCCAGGCATGAATTATAGCATCAAATGATGATTATTCTATATGCCTATTGACTGGCAGGCTGCGGTTCATGAAAGTGCCGCCAGATCGATTCCGCGGTCTTCTTTGAGACCACGGCGGTGAGCGACTCCGCAGTGGCTTGCTGGATGTCTCTCAGGCTGCCGAAGTGGGTTAGCAGTCGCTGTCTTGTTTGCGCGCCCACGCCGGGGATGTTGAGCAGCTCGGAGTCGCGATCGCGCATGGCGCGGCGCTGGCGGTGGTAACCCACGGCGAAGCGATGGCTCTCGTCGCGAATCATCTGGATGAGATGGAGGACGGGCGAGCGGCGGTCGAGCACGATGGGGTCGTCCTCAGCGCCGTAGAGGTAAATGACCTCCTCTTTTTTGGCGATGGCGGCCAGCGGTTGCGAGGTGAGGCCGAGCGATTCGAGGGCATCGGCGGCGGCGTGGAGCTGGCCCAGGCCGCCGTCAATAAGGATGACGGACGGCATTGTTGTTGGTTCTTTGCTGGCCTTGGCCGTCGATGAGTCGGGTGTGGGTTTGGAGTTTTCGAGGATGCGCTTGTAGCGGCGGTGGACGACCTCGCGCATGGAGGCGAAATCATCGACGCCGAGGACGGTCATGACCTTGAACTTGCGGTAAGCGGACTTGTTCATCTTGCCGTCTTCCCACACCACCATGGAGGCGACCGTCTCCGCGCCCTGGATGTGCGAAATGTCGAAGCACTCGATGCGGCGGGGCAGCTCGGGGAGCATCAGTACATCGGCGAGCGCTTCCTGGATGGCCTTGCGCGATGGCTCGAGGACGCGGAAGCGCTGGGTGTAGGACTGGCGGGCGTTCTGGCCGGCGAGATCGACGAGGGAGCGCTTTTCGCCGCGCTGGGGGACGGCGATTTCAATGCGGCGGCCGACGCGCTCAGTGAGCAACGCGTCCAGCGATTCGCGGTCAGCGAAATCCGCGGGCACGAGGATGGTGCGCGGCACGTAGGGCTGGTCGATATAGAGCTGCTTGAGCAGTGCCGAGAACACCTCGCCTGCGTCAAACCCCGCGGTCTCGGCGCGCTCCGCAGGCTGAGGCACGTCGGAGTCTGACAACTGACCGCTGATGACTGACCACTCCTCCGGCAGATCTTCCCAGAAGAACTCGCGCCGGTCCACGATCTTGCCGTTGCGCACGTGGAACAGATTTACGGCGAGCGAGCCAGCCTCAAAGTGGTAGCCGAAGACGTCTGCGTCATCATCCTGCTCGGCGGTGGCGATGCGCTGCTTTTCCTGGAGCTGGTGGACGGTGGAGAGCTGGTCGCGCAGTCGTGCGGCGGTCTCGAACTGCTGAGCTTCGGCGGCGGCCATCATGCGCTGGGTGAGCGTGCGTTCCAGCTCGGCTTGCTTGCCCTCAAGGAAGAGCTGGGCGTCGCGCACGGCCTGGCGGTAAATCTCCGGCGTGGTGAGGCCTTCAACGCATGGACCCAGGCAGCGATGAATGTAGTACTCGAGGCACGCGCGCGGGTGGAAGCGCGATAGATCGACCTTGCACGAGGGCAGCAGGAAGCTGCGATGAATGAGCTCGGCGACGCGGTAGGCAAGATTGCCGGGGAAGTAAGGTCCGAAATAAGCGGAGCCGTCTTTGCGCAGGCGGCGCGTGACAAAAACTTTGGGGAAGCGGTCAGCCAGCGTCAGCTTGACGAACGGGTACGTCTTGTCGTCGCGGAGGAGGATGTTGAAGCGGGGCTTGCGCTGCTTGATGAGGTTGTTTTCGAGCGCGAGGGCTTCGTGCTCGTTGCCCACGAGGATGTAGTCCAGGTCGATGGCCTCGCGCATCAGCGAGCCGGTCTTTGCATTGGCTTGCGACGCCTCAAGCAGGTAGGAGCGAACGCGTGCGCGCAGGTTCTTCGCCTTGCCCACGTAGATGATCTCGCCCTCGGCGTTCTTGTAGAGGTAGACGCCGGGCCCGGTGGGGAGAGTGCGGATTTTCTCGTAGAGGTCCATGCGGCCCGGCGCGCCGGCGGCGCCAGTCTTTAGGATAGCGGTTTGGGCGCGCGACAACCGCGCTGACGCGACGAGGTAATATCTTCGACATGGATCAGGTGATCCGTCTTTCCTACTCCTATCACGATATTGACGCGGTTGAGATCCACGCTTCTGCCTGGAATGGCAACTTCGGTGGTTCGACGCTCCTGTGGGTCGCACAGGGCCAGTTAGCCGAGATCGCCGATGCAATATCCGGTTTCCCAGCGAATGTCGGGGACATCCGCGAGGTTACTTTGGGAGCTTTCGGCCCACAATTTGCCGGCGGTGCGATGTCTCTAAGCTTCTCGTGCATAGACCTTGCTGGACACTGCAATGTGATGATCATTATCGAAGCAGAATTCGGAAAGAGTTCAGCCACGGAGCGCGCAGAGATTCTCGGTCGTTTCGAACCGGCCGCTGTCGATCGATTCGTCGAGGAGCTTCGGGCACTAAACGCAGTGCTTCGAGGCTCTGCCAGTTTGGACTTGACCTAGCTCCGCCAACCCCGCCAGCGCCGCTGTCGTTTACACTTATCCCGCATGCCCAGCGTCGCCATTGTGTCCAAGCCGCAGAAGGAAGAGCTTACGCGGCTGCTGCCCGAGCTTGTCGGGTGGCTGCGGGAGCACGGCTTCTCACCGCTGCTCGATCCGGAAAGCGGCGAGTACACCGCCGACGCGCCCGCGGTTCCCCGCGCCGAGCTACCGCGCCACAACCCCGCGCTGGTCATCGTTCTCGGCGGCGACGGAACGCTGCTGGCCGCCTCGCGCATCTTTGCCGCCAGCGGCACGCCCATTCTCAGCGTCAACCTGGGCACGCTCGGCTTCCTCACCGAGGTTCGCCTGGCCGAGCTCTATCCAACCCTGGAGGGCTGGTGCGCCAACTGCCACCTTACCGAGCAGCGCTCCATGCTCCGTGCCGAGCTGTGGCGCGCCGGGGAACTTAATTCTTCGTATGACGCGCTCAATGACATTGTCCTCACCAAGGGCGAGATCGCGCGCATGGGCGAATTTGCTGTTGAGCTGGAAGGCAAGCTGGTGGCGCGTTTCCGCGCCGACGGTGTGATTGTGGCCACGCCCACCGGCTCCACGGCCTACTCGCTCGCCGCCAACGGTCCCATCCTCACACCCAGCGTGGATGCGATGGTGGTGACGCCGATTTGCCCGCACCTGCTCACCCTGCGGCCCATCGTTGTTCGCGGCGATGCCACGCTCGTGGTGCGTGTCGAAGGCATTCCCAACCTGGCCCTGCTCACCGTCGACGGCCAGCGCGCCATCGAGTTCGAGCTTGGCGACGAGGTCCGCTGCCATCGCTCACCGCACACCGTCAACCTGGTCCGCTTAAGGGACGGCGGCTTTTTTGAGGCCCTGCGTACCAAGCTGAGCTGGGGCGAGCGCTGAGGGATGCGGACAGCCGACAGCTAACAGCCGACAGCGGACAGCCCGCAGCCAAATGCCGCTCTCGTGTTCAAGGCGCAGCTTACGGAATTACCAGCGTCAACGCGGCGGTGATGGCCACAGCCATTGGAGTGCTGACGGCCGCGGCCTGCGTTGCCGGCCTGATCCCCGCGCGGCGGGCGTCCTCCATTGACCCGGTGAAAGCCCTGCGGGTCGAATAAGGACGGCCCGACAGGCGATCTCCGCTTGACGGGGCCTATTTCTTTACTGTTATTGAACTACCTGGGCGGTTTGAGGGGTGATTTTAGTACCGCGAAGTGGGATTTCTTACAATGCGGCACGATTTCGAGGCTTGCTTTTCGTGTAAGTTGTTTATGTTGTGTGTTGTGTTGCTTTATATACCATATTGTGATCCAGTGCCTAGGGGGGGAGGGGGTATACCTCGCGTCCGGGTTGATATCGCTGATCGCATTGATATCATTGATATCAAAACAGGGGGAGG
>Ga0265339_10001851_pt1 | contig 15545 bp, 18 predicted proteins | sample 4CB219metaG_FD_202085 | JGI IMG/M metagenome (GOLD analysis project Ga0265339, IMG submission 202085) | Rhizosphere microbial communities from Carex aquatilis grown in University of Washington, Seatle, WA, United States - 4-CB2-19 metaG | ecosystem: Host-associated > Plants > Roots >... | reverse complement strand
CATTGAGTGGAGACACAAACGGGTCAATGACTGGAACGAAGGGTAGACCCAGGATTTTGCAAAATGCCGCCAGCGCTCGCGCGAGGTTGCCAGAGGAGGACTCGATGATGGTGGTGCCCGGATGAACCTGCCCGCGCTCAATGGAGCGCTTCAGCATCCAAAATGCTGACCGATCCTTGATGCTCCCGACGATATTGAGGAATTCGAGCTTGGCGTACAGGTCGACCGGTTCGTGATCCAACCGAATGATCGGGGTCTCGAACGCACGTCTCTCCACCAAAGCGAGGCGCTCCACGAGCTCCTGTGAGGACTGTGCTTCATTCCTCATGAGTCTCTCGCCGGCAGCATGAGCTTCGCCACCGCAGACAACATAGCCACTCGCCATCGCCCGTACCGTCGGTCTGTACGAGCCGAGTATTTCCCTACTCTCCAAAGGGGTAGGGGTTGACCTGTCTCTAAATCATCCCTTCAAGACCTCGAGCGCGCGTGTGATCAAAGGATCGACACCCCTCGCAATATCTGCCTTTGTGTTCAGCAGCCCGATATCGGGTGGCACGCCCTTGCCTTCGTAGCACACGTGGTCGGCTGACAGGTACACCTGGTACGACAAGCAGTACTCCCAACCATTCGGAAGCTTCTTTTCGAGCTGATACGAGAATATGCCGTTCGTGTGATCGCCCACGATCGTAACGTATGGCAACTGCCTCATCGCCAATGCGAAGGCCTCGCCGCCGCTGAAAACAGAATCGGAGGTCAGCAGCACAATCGGCCCGACGAACTGCGCGTCGCCTTGCGGATGGAGGTACCAGGTCGTCACAGGCGTGAAGGCGTCTTTGCCGGGGCCGATCTTCGTCTTGCGGCGGAAGGCGACTCGCTTGCGATCGCAGAAGCGGTTGATGATCGCGATCGCTGTACTGTCGTCGCCGCCAGGGTTGTCACGGATGTCGATAATGAAGCCCTTTAGGCCATCGAAGTCGCGAGCAATCTCGTCCAGCGCGCGGGTCAAGGTTCGCGTCCCGATGCCTTCCAGCTCGAGGATGCGGATGTAGCCGAACACCGCCGACCTCGAGTAACGAAGCATCCAGGCAGCGGTCTGCTCAGGCTTGCCGAAACCGTGCCCGATCAGAGTCTTCTCGGTCGTCTCGAAGAGCTGCTTTATCCCTCCGCCTGAGAATTCACGATGGAAGGCGGGCGTCTTCTCCGGGGTGAAGCGCCGCGGCTCGCGATGCCCGCTCAGCTTGGCTTTCAGCTCGACGTGACCGTCATCCAAAGGATCGAGCATTCGCCGCAGGACATCGAACAGCTCCTCATCGCTGGTCTCGGACGTGACCTGTGGTCTGTAGATCTCGTACTGCTTGTTCCAGTCGACGTTCCTCAATTCGAAGAAGGGGTACCTGTTGTGGAACGTCTTCCACAGCGCTTCGAAGTTCTTCTCCGGGTCGCTGGTCATCGGCCGCTGGGAATAGTCGCGCGGGCCGGCGGGCGGTGCCAGGCTTCCGACTTGCGCACGGTCGCGCAGCGGTACGACGGCGGGCGGCGCCAAGCTGTCCTCTCGCTCACGGTCGCGCAGCAATCTCACGAGAAGCTCCGAGCCGGCGAGCTGGACGGCGTAGATCAACAGAGTGCGTCTACCGATGAAGCGCACGACCCCCGCCGCGCCCTCCGGCGGTTGCAGGCGGCTCGGGCCGCGCCGAAACAAGCACAGGCAAACTGATAGAGCGACGAGCTCCAGCACGACGACCGTGAAAGGAAGCGGAGGAAACGAGAATTCCTTTTGTTCCTGCCAGACGAATACAGGAGCGGCGACGGCGCATGCGGCGAGCCGGACCAGCTTCGCATCGGGGCGGGTCCATCCGGACTGCGCCCGCGCGGACGTGCCGTGAGGCAGCGAGGGTGGCTCTGCTCTCGACGCAATGCTGGGTTGCGAGCTGCCGTCGACATATCGACGCTGGTACAAGCCGAACAGGGCCCACAGCCAGCCCTCCGAACCGTAGTCGAAACATTTCGCCGCCAGCGGCAGCACCGCCAACAGTCCACAGACGAGCACGACGAAGGCGGCCCAGCCGTACCGTTCTGCGAGCCGTTCCACGTGAGGACGCGCGAGACGGATGAACGCGAAGCTCAAGAGAATGTTCGGTGCCACCCAGGCCCAGTCAGCATTCCAGCTCTCGAGCACTGTGAGGATGATGCCGAGCCAGATCCAACTGAGCGGGACGGTCCGGGAGCGCGCGTAGCCGATGAGGAAGAAGAATGTTGGCGCGGCAAGACGGCCGACGACGCTCCACCAGCGGGCGTCTTCCACGAAGAAGTATCCGAAATGCCCGATCGAGACGAAGATGATCGCGGCGGTCTTCAGCCAGTCGGTATCGTCCACGGGGACCGACACGCTTTTCGAGCGGGTCGCATCGTCGACGTCGAGAGGATCGCCTCTGTCTTTCTTGTCCCGCGTCACAGGTCTGCGTCGAAGAAGAAGAAACCGCCGCGCTGGATCACGGAAGCTCGGTGTCGGGAACCGCGCTCGCGAGCTCGACCGAGTTTGTGAATCTTACTGGTGCGCACGGATACGCCGAGGTGTTTCAGTCCCCGCAGGAGTACAGCCATCGCCGTGGAAACTGGGCTCTGAGGAGGCGTTCGGGCGGCGGGGACCGAGCAAGTCTTATGGGTCTTTCGGGCTTGTGCCACCGGGAATGAGCCCTATTTTCCCTGGTCCTGCTTCGCGGGCGCTTGAACAGGAGGCAAAGCAACCCCACCGTTCAGACAGAGGTTCACCATGAAGCGCTACATCGCAGCAGTTTTGTCGATTCTCGGCGTGGCAGTCGGCGTGGGGTGGAATCTCACGAGTCATCCGGAGACCTCGCTGGGGCTGCAGGAAGTCAGCCTCAACCAGCGCTCCGAGCACTCGAGCCCCAGCAAAGCGGTGGGACGCATGCGCGTTCGCGTGAGCCCCAGCGATGTCGGCTACGAGGTCCGGGTGTCGCCTGACAGGGTGCCGCCGGTGTCCCTCTCCGCCGAATAGAACGCCCTGGGCCGTCGTGAGCTAGAAGCCGGACCGGCCCTTGGGCAAGCGCTCGCTCCTGGTGGCAGCTCTCGCCTGCCACCTGGCACTGGTCGTCGCGGGCGCCGGTCAGCTCACCTTTCGCCTGCACGGACCTGTCGGGAGGTGGCTTCGTTTCTATGATGCGCTCTCGGGAGCGGGCGACTCCTATTCGTTCTTCGCTCCGTCGGTAGGTCCGCAGCTCCGGGCCCGGTTCACCCTCTCCACGCCGCAGGGCGCGCGCTCCGAGGAGACACTGGAGTCCGGGAAGAGTCGCGAGGTGGGCCTCCGGCTGGGGAACCTGGCCGGAACGATCCACCTCGTGGCCGGACGCGACGACCTACGACGGGCGTTTCTCGCAGCGCTCGCGGCCAATCGCCTCGGTGCACATCCCGAAGCGAACCTCGTGCAGGTGAACATCGAGGAGTGGGTGATGCCCACGATGGCCGAGTACCGCCTCGGGGCGCGGCCGTGGTGGCGCTCGCTGTACGAGGCCACGTTCGTCCGCACGTCGAGGAGCCGGCCTTGAGAACCAGGCAGGCGCCGACGCTCGCGCTCGACGCGTGCTTCCGGGCGGTGTCGGCTCGCCCGCTCGCGGGGCTCCGCGTGGGGTTGCCGTTGCTCCTGCTCGTTCATTTGGCCTGGGTCTCCAACGATCTCCTCTCTCTTCATGGCGGTCGGGGAATCATTCCCTGGGAGCTCACCGACCTGCTCCGCGATCCCTGGGTGCCGGGCCTTCCGACCCTGGCCAGGGCCCTGCTGCCCCTCGGGATCGGCGCGCACGCGGCCGTCACCCTCCTGCTCTCGGGCTACGCGGGAAGCTTGCTCGCGCTCGCGCTCGGATTTCACACCCGGGTCTCCGCGCTCATGGCGTGGGTCCTTCACCTCGCGCTGGTCACCAGCGGGTCTGCGTCTTTCTATGGCGTCGATCAGCTGGCCAATACGTTCCTCTTCTATCTGCTCGTCTTTCCGTCCGGGCGCGCCTGGACGTTCGAGTCTCGTTCGGCCTTCCCCCGCCGAGAGAAGACGATGCCCGTTGGTTGCCTGCGGGTGATGCAAGCGCACCTTTGCGTGATCTATCTCGCCGCCGGTCTCTTCAAGGCCACGGGGAGACAGTGGTGGAACGGCGAGGCCATCTGGCAAGTCGTCTCTCAGCCCGCCTTCCGCACCTTCGACCTCGGCTCGCTGGCGCGACATCCCTCGATCCCCACGCTCGCTGGTTGGGTCACGCTGGTGGTGGAGATCGGCTACGCCTTTCTCATCTGGCCACGCCGGACTCGGAGGGCGTGGTCCATCGCGGCGATAGGGCTGCACCTGGGCGTCGCCCTGTTCATGGGGCTCGTCTTCTTCTCGGGCGTGATGATTCTCCTGACCTGCTGCCTCTTCCTGATCCCCGAACACGTCCAGGAGCGCGCCCAGCCATGAGGACGCGACGTCCGGTCCCCGCGACGCTCCTCGTGGCCCTCTGCCTGCTGCCGCTCGGGCTCGAGCCCAGACACCAGACGGGGCTCCCGGACGACTTCGCGCCCCTCGTCCGCCGTCTCATGGCGCGTGACCAGATCCCGGGCGTGGCCGTGGGAGTCGTCGAGGGGGGACGCCTCGTCTTCGTTCGCGGCTTCGGCTACCGCGATGTCGACAGACGTTTGCCGGTGACGCCCGACACGCTCTTCCCTCTCGGCTCCTGCTCGAAGGCTTTCACGGCAGCGGCGCTCGCGCTGCTCGCGGACGAGGGGAGGATCGCGCTCGACGCTCCCGTACGCGCCTACCTGCCCGATTTTTCCCTCGAGGACCCCGTGGCGTCTGCGACCGTGACGACGCGGGATCTGCTCACCCATCGCAGCGGGCTCCCCAGGCATGATTTCTTCTGGTACCAGGCCCCCTTCTCGCGCGACGAGCTCTACCGCCGCCTGCGCTACCTCGAGCCCGGCGGCCCCCCCCACGCGCGGTGGCGATACAACAGCCTGATGTTCGTCGTCGCCGCTCGAATCGTCGAGAAGGTCTCGCGAGAGAGCTGGGAGAGCTTCGTGCAGACGCGGATCCTCCTTCCCTTGAACATGCGTCGCACCCTCCTTTCGCCGGAGGCGATGGAGGCCGACCCCGACCATGCCTCTCCGTATTCGATCCGCGATGGCCGCGCGCGACAGATCCCCATGCTGAAGGGCCTGGACGCCATCGCGCCCGCGGGGGCCATCCAGTCGAGCGTGCGAGATCTCGCCCGATGGATCGCGTTTCACGCGACGAGATCGCCCGAGCTCCTCGGGGAAGAGGCGTGGCGGGACCTGCACCGCCCTCGAGTGGAGATGCCGCCGCAAGACGAACCCGCCGAGGTCCAGGACCACTCCTACGCTCTGGCCTGGATTCATGAGCGCTACCGTGGCCATACCCTCGTGGTCCACGACGGCGCCATAGACGGATTCACCGCGCACCTCGGCTTCGTTCCCGAGACCGGCCAGGGGCTCATCATCCTCATGAACCGGGAGCGCGCCACCGCAGCCCTGAATGCCGTCGCCTACAGCGCCTACGATCGGCTCCTCGGGCTCGAGCCGCTGGACTGGGAGGCGAGGCTCAAGGAGACGTCGGCACCGCCGCCGGAAGTCCGGGATGTCCCGCTCGACTTTCCGATCGAGGAGGTGACGGGGAGCTACGAGCATCCGGCGTACGGGTTGCTCACGGTCCGGGCCCATGGAGACAGGCTCGCGATGCAGTTTCGCGAGCTCCGTCTCACCCTCGTCTATCAGGGCGGACGTCGGTTTCTCAGCCTGGAACCCATCATCGACTCCGCCCCGCAGATCTCGGTTCAGTTCTCGGGACCGAAGCCTCGGGAGCCCCTGAAGCTCGTCGTTCAGCTCAACTTCGATGATGACGCCGATCCGGTGGAGGCTTTCACCCGCACCGGGCCGGCTCCCGGTTTGAAGTAACAGCCGTCGTCAGATGCTGGTGCCGTAGACCTTTGCCATGATGTCCTGGGCCGTCTTGAGACGATTCTGGACAGTGGTCTTCATGTCGCCCATGAATTGCTTGACGGCCGGATCCTTGGCCGCTGCTTTGTGCGTCTCTAGAAAATGGCTGACGCTTTGCTGCGTGTTGGTCACGAGGGTCATGTACTCCTTGTCGAAGGCATCCCCCTTGAGAGAGCCGAGCAGTTGCGTCTCGGCCTTGATGCGATCGAGCAGGCTCTTGCCCTCCTCGGTCTTCGGGTCCAGCGGCGCCACTTCGATCCCATTCTTCTGGGCGATGCTCATGAGCTTCGCGTCCTTGTCCGCATTCGCGGTCGCCATCGCGCGGGCATAGTCCTTCACGAGATCCGACTTTGCCCTCTCGTCCGCCATCTTGCTGAGATCGATGGACCACTGACTGACCGCGTGCAGAACGGTCAAAGCCTCGCCCAAGGTGCCCGCCTCAGCGGTGTCGACCTGACCCGAAGCTGGGGGGGTCGCGAACGCCCCTCCGGCGTTTGCGGTAACGAACAGGACCATGAACATCGCTGCGAGTCCTTTGGGCGACATGATCTCTCTCCTTCTCGATAGCGGCAAAACAGCCTGCCGCATGAGCGCCGTAAAGCAGACTCTAAGTTGCGGCTAGCGCGCGACACGTAGGTCGCTGCTGGATTCAACGAGAGCGGGCGGTTGCTCCTGCTCGATTCGTCGCTCAATCCACCGATATCGACGCGGCCCTGGGCTCTCGTCCGAGCTGCGCCTCGACGAAGATCCGTCCGTCGAGATGTCCGCCGATCTACTCGGCCCCCTACCCTTCGAACGTATCGCGGCGGCGGCGGTCCGCGAGGGCGCCGAGCTTCACGGGGGGGCGCCTTACAGGAACGGGGAAATCCCCGATGCTCCGAGCCTCTCGCCGACCCAGATTCTCTGAGAGGCCGACAGATGCAAGACACGTTGCTCCGGGTTCTCAAGATATTTGCGGGCGTGGCGATCCCGCTCGCCTCGCTGGTCACGGGGCTCCGCGCGGCCCGCGAGGATCACCTGTGGTTGGTCAAGCGGCCCAGCCTCCTGCTGCGCTCGCTGCTGACGATCTTGGTCATCGTCCCGGTCGGCGCCGTGCTGTTCCTGGAAGCCGTTCGGGCTCCCATGCTGGTCGAGGTGGGCATCACCATCGCGATCATCGCCATCGGGCTCGGGCCCCCCGCCGCGCTCAAGCAAGCCAAGACACACCAGGAATCGATCGCCTTCGAGCTCGGCCTGAATGTCGTGCTGCTCCTGGTCGCCATCGTCTACATCCCGCTGTTCGTCGCGATCCACGGCGCGATCTTCCACCACGGCGTCGTGCTGGGCGTCGGGCAGGTCGCGAAGGTCGTGCTCACCCGCGCGCTGATCCCACTGCTGGTGGGCATCGGGGTCGGCCGGCTCGCGCCGCGGGTCAGCGCGCCCTTGGTCAAATACTCGAGCGTGTTCATCCAGGTCGTCTTGCTCGCGGTCGTCGTGGTGGCGCTCGCCGCGACCTGGCGCAGCCTGCTGGCGCTGGGCGGAAAGGCCTGGCTGACCTGCGCGGCCGTCGCCCTCGGCGAGGTCGTGATCGGTCACGCCATGGGTGGACCCGCGCGCGAGACGCGCCGTGTGCTCGCCATGTTCAGCGTCATGCGCTTCCCGGCGCTGGCCCTGTTGCTGACGTCCGTCGCCGCGCGGGGCCGGGAGTTCGTTCCCGTCATCCTCGCGTACGTGCTGTCGAGCGTGGTGATGCTCGCCCTCTATGGCGCGATCACCTCCCTCGCGGCGAAGCGCGGACGCCCGGCGATCCCGCCCCCCGCGAAGGTGGCGCCGGTGCACTGACAGACCTCCAGGTGTCGGGCCAGGACGCCGTGCCTTCACAGCACGGCGCCGACGAGCATCTTCAGCAGGGACCTGAGCGGTATCTTGGTCAGGACCAAGGGACAGATCGGCAGGAGCAGGGAGCCGACGAGGACCAGCACGTCGATCTTGTCGAAGGGGACGAGCGACATCCTGCGGACGATCGAATAGCTGTTCCCGAGATCCGCGAGCGATTGGAGATCAGCGGTGCCGAGGAGCCCCTCCTTCTGGTGCTGAACGATCCAGCGCTCGTCGAATTGGGTCGTGTAGTCCCAAGCGAGGCTCCCGTACCGCGCCCGTCCGGAGATCTTTGCGCGCAGCAGCTTGCCAGAGAACGCCAGCAGCGGTCCCAGGCCGACGATCAGAGCGATGGCCAAAAGCAACGCGAGCGGAGGCCCGAAGGAGGCGAGACGGGCGCCCCCGAAAAGGATCTTCATTGCCCACACGCCGGCCACGCCGGCCGCCACCGCCGTCAGCGTCAGGGCGAAGGCGCGGTTGGGGATCACCAGCACGCCGAGGCCGCCGCTCGAGTCCGGGTGGGTCGGGACCAGGCGAAGCTCGAGCCGTGAGATTCGCCAGAGCATCCAGCCCCAGATGAGCCACCGCCACAGCCCGCGAAACAGGAGAAAGGAGAAGGCGGGCAGGGACACCAAGTCGTACCAAAGCGTCGCGGCGGAGAGCGGGGTGGCGGAGAGCCCCGCGATACCGGATGGGCCGGCGTCCCGCCCCCACAGGGCGAGCGGTCCGATCAGGAGCGCGAGCAGCAGGCAGGCCGCCTCGCCCGCCGACGAGCTCCGCAGGCGCTCTGCCCGGCGCTGCACGTCCTCGAGGCTCCTGGGATCCAGCCCTTGGGCGACCCGAGCTCCGGCGAAGCAACCGACGGCGATGCCCACGAGGTCATGCAGGAACAGATCGGCCTCGAAGAGGAGCGGCATCGAGACGAGGAGCCGCGCATGGATCGAGAGGTTGGCGAGGACCTGCTTTTCTTGATGCGAGACCGCCGCGAGCAAGACAATCGGCAACCAGGTGACGGCGATCATCGCCACGAACGGACGCTCGCGGTGACGGCCATCCTCGCGAAGCAGCTTGGTCCTCCGCAGGAGCGCGAGGAATGGTCCGCCGCGACCCACCGTGCGCGGCGTTTCGGGGGAGGCGCGGTCGTCCTGTGCCATCACCACGCCTCCGACCATGTGCACGTGTGAGCCGGGCGCCAGGGCCGTCCGGCCGCGATCCCGCGCGGGCCACGGAAGGAGCGCTCCGCCGCCGACACGAATCAGGTCGCCGCCAACATCGCGCCGCCGCTTGGTGCGCCCCAGGTTCTTGGCGACACGGGGATCACCGCGACGCTGGGCGGGAATGACAAGGGCTAGATCGACCGCTCATTTCGGAGCGAGCTCGCCGAACCAGTAGGAGGCGGTGACTCCGCCGTCCATGAGGAAGTCGCTGCCGGTGATGAAGGCTCCGTCCGAACCCATCAGCAGCGCACCGACGTTTCCGACTTCATCGGGCGTGCCCGCGCGACCCACGGGGCAAAGCTCGATCATCCGGCGGTACCCTTCGCCGCGAGGGCCGCTCAGCTCGTCCTTGGCGAGCGGCGTGATGATGATGCCCGGGCTGATCGTGTTGACCCGAGCGCCGTGCTTGCCCCACCGCACCGCCTCGGCCATCACGCGCAGCGAGTTGCCACGCTTTGCGAGCTGATACGCGTGGAGCGAGTCCTTCACCTTGTCCGGCTGGAGCATAGGGAGAGCAAGCAGCTCGTCAGCGGGCGTCGTCGCGAGCGCCTTGTCCTGCTCGGCGGTCAGCGCGCCCAGGCGATGGCCTGCTCGTCAGTGACCTTCTCGAGCCATTCGACGGCCTTCCCGTCGAGCGACTCCTGGACCGCGATGTGCGTCATCGCCGCCGTGGGCGAAGCGCCGTGCCAGTGCTTCTCGTTCGGCCCGACGCTGACGACGTCACCGGGTCGAATCTCCTCGACGGGGCCGCCCCATCGCTGGTGAAGCCCGCACCCGAACGTGACGATCAAGGTCTGTCCGAGCGGATGCGTGTGCCAGTCGCTGCGCGCGCACGGCTCGAACGTCACATACGCGGCGCCGGCGCGTGCGGGCGCGCTGGCTTGAAACAGCGGATCGACGCGGACGTGTCCCGTGAAGTGCTCCGCCGGCCCCTTGGCCGACGGACGCGTACCGTTTCGGCTGATCTCCATGTCCTCTCTCCTCACCGGGCGCTCACGCCCATGCTGTGACGGTTCTCCATCCCCGGAGTGAGCACCAGCTTGACGACGCATGGCCGCGACGATGTGATCGGCCTGCCTCTTCAGGTCACCGGCGAGATTTGCGTACACGACGGCCTGCCCCTTCATCGCCGACGTCAAGGCCGCCGCATCGAGGACGTCGCCTTCGATGATTTTCACCCGACGCTGATCGGGGTTCTGCAACCGATGTGCGCCAGGACGTTCAGCACGTTCATTGGCTCACGCGCTGGCGATTCGAAGCAGGGACTTGATCGCACGGCGCTCGTCCATGGCTCGATAGGCCTCGTCGATTCCCTCGAGCTTGGTCTCGAAATCGAAGACCCTTCCCGGATTGATGTGGCCTTGCAGGACATCCTCCATTAGCTCGGGGATGTAGGCGCGGGCGGGGGCCACGCCGCCGCGCAGACCAATGTTGCGGTAGACGACCGTCTCCATCACCGGGAAGTCGATGCGGTGAGGGGCGCCGATGGCGCCGACGACGGAGCCGGGGCGTGCGATGCCCATGGCCGTCTTCAGGGACTCGCCGGTTCCGACGCACTCGAGCGAAGAATCGACACCGATCCCCTTCGTCATGTCCTTGACCGCCTGGACCGCGGCGTCGCCGCGCGCCTCGAGGATGTCCGTGGCGCCGAACGCCCGCGCCAGCTCCTGGCGCTTCTTGTTCCGACTGAGCACGATGATCCGTCCCGCGCCGAGCCGGCGAGACGCGATCGTGGCGCACAGCCCCACGGCGCCGTCGCCGACGACGGCGACCACGGCGCCGGGCTTCACGCCACCGCTCACCGCCGCGTGGTGGCCCGTGCACATGACATCCGAGAGCGCCATGAGCGAACGCATCGTCTCGTCCGAATGGCCGCGCCCGGGAACCGGCACGAGTGTGCTGCCGGCCAGAGGGACTCGAACGGCCTCTCCCTGCCCGCCGTCGATCCCATGGTTTCCGAAGGAGCCTCCGGAGACGCATTGCGAGCTGACTCCCGCGAGACAGTTCGGGCAGGTGCCGTCGCAGTACGTGAACGGCGCCACGACCAGGTCTCCCCGGGCGAGCCCACGTACGTCCTTCCCGACGTCCTCCACGATGCCGATGAACTCGTGCCCGATGGGACCGTGGTCGTGGGGAGAGTCTCCGCGGTAGTACCAGAGGTCGGAGCCGCAGACACACCCGAGCGTGACGCGAACGATGGCGTCCGTCGGCGCCTGAATCACCGGATCGGGGCGTTCGGCGATCGCGATGGAATGGGGTCCGTTGAAGACCGCTGCGCGCATGGGTGCATCTCCTCGATGAGGGGTCATGCCTCGTCGACCGCGAGCGACGACGACAGGTCGCGGAATGCGTCGATCTGTTGCTTGAGAGTGGCGACCACTTGCTCTGCCGTGGCGATCGCGTCAGCGCCGGCGATGAAGCGCAGCGGGGGCCGGGCCTGGTCGGTGATGGTCAGCAGCGCCTGGGCGAGCTTGGCCGGGTCGCCGATCTGCTTGCCGTTCTGCGCCTTCCAGAACGCGAGCTGCTTCGCCCTGCCCTCGTCGTAGTCCTGGATGGACGCCTTGGCGTAGTTCGTCGATTGCTCCGTGAGGAGCTCCGTGCGGAAGAACCCCGGGTTCACGATGGTGGTGTTGATTCCGAACGGTGCGACCTCGGCGGCCAGCGACTCCATCCATCCCTCGAGCCCGAACTTCGACGCGGCGTAGGCGGTTCCGAACTCGAAGCCGACCAGGCCCGCGGTGGAGGAGATCGAGACGATGTGGCCCGAGCGCTGCTTGCGCATGACCGGCAGGACGGCGCGGGTGACGTTCATCGGACCCGTGAGGCTCGCCGCCAGCTGCTGCTCGAACTGCTCCGGTGTCAGCTCCTCGAAGTAACCGGCGTGGAAGCTGGCCGCGTTGTTGACCAGCACGTCGATGCGGCCAAAGCGGTCGACGGCGGCGCGCGCCGCCGCCTGGGCGTCGCCGAGTCGCGTGACGTCGAGCTTGACCGTCAGGAGCTCGCCGGACGTTCCCAGGGCCTTGGACAGACGAGCGATGTCCCGGCCGGTGGCCACGACCGCATGCCCGGCAGCCAGGGCGGCCCTGGCAATGTCGACGCCCATGCCGCGGCCGGCGCCCGTGATGAACCAGACCTTCTTGCTTTCCATGCTCCGCAGTCTGGGGCCGTCGCGACGCCAAGACCATGCTTCACTTTCTTCAAGGACTCAGTAGTCTGGCTACAGAATGAGGAGACGCACCTTCGAGTCTCTCAGCGCCTTCGCGACCATCGTCGAGCGCGGGAGCTTCGTGCGTGCGGCGGCCCATCTCGGCGTCACCCCCTCGGCGCTGAGCCAGACCATTCGCGGCCTCGAAGAGGAGCTCGGAGTTCCTCTCCTTCATCGCACGACCCGGAGACTCGCGCCCTCCGCGGCAGGGCAGAAGTTGCTCGCGCGTCTCGCGCCGACGCTACGTGAGCTCGATGCGGCCGTGGCCGAGACCACCGCCAACCGGGCCGACGGTAAGCCCGCCGGACGCGTTCGCATCAGCACGTCGCAGTCGGCGTCCGAGATCGTCATCGCGCCTCGACTGGGGCGCTTCCTGTCCAGCTACCCCGATGTGGTGCTCGAGTTGGTGACCGACCAACGTCTCGTGGACATCGTCGCGGAGCGCTTCGACGCGGGCATTCGCCTCGGGGAGCAGGTCGTGCGCGACATGGTCGCGGTCCAGGTGGGCGGACGCCAGCGGTTGGTCGTCGTCGGGACTCCCAAGTACTTCGCCCGCCACGGACGACCTCGGCAGCCGAAGGACCTGCTGGCGCACCGGTGCGTCGTGCACTTCAGGGCTGGGGGAGAAGCGTATCGGTGGGAGCTGGAGAAAGGGGGCCGCGAGCGTCAGGTTGCGGTGACGGGCGCCCTGTTCGAGAACGACCCCCGCATCGCCCTGCTCGCCGTGCTGACCGGCGAAGTGATCGGCTTTGCCTTCGAGGCGCAGGTGGCGCCGCATCTCGCCAACGGTACGCTCGAAACCGCGCTCGATGACTGGTGCCCGAGCTTCCCAGGCTTTCATCTCTACTATCCGAGTCGCCGCGAGGTCACACCGGCGCTGCGCGCCTTCATCGAGACCATGAAGGGCGACAGTTAGACAGCTGGAGCTTCGCGCGGTGGAAGCGTGGGCAAGAAGTCCTGGAGGTTGGTCTTGCCAAACCGGCTTCCAGCCGTCGACTCCTGCAACTGCGTGGCGATGAGAGCCAAGATCCGCTTCACGCCGTCGGTCTTGTCCGGATCGGTCGCCGGGAGAAGCCGCACGGTGATCTGCCGGTCCTTCTGCGTGAGCTGGACGAAGAAGGCCCGCGAGCGCCCTTCCTCCACCACGACGCAGTCAACCAAGGCGCTATCGCCCGACCGGTTCAAGTAGACATCCAACACCTTCAGGATCTCGCCCCCGTTTCGCACCGGCGCGACCTTGATGCCCTGGCACGCCACTCCAAGGTCGAGCGCCTCTTCAATCACCACGTGCGGCATGGGTACCTCCCCTTCTAAGCATGCCGGGGCGGCTACAACAGGTGGCCCGACCGCCGGGCCTTCGTCTTGAGGTAGGCGTGATTCAGCGGGCCGGGCTCGATGACGTGCGGGATGCGCGCGACCACGGGCATCCCCGCCTTGCCGAGCTGCGCGATCTTGTCCCGGTTGTTCGTCATGAGCGAGACCGAGCGCACGCCGAGCTCACGCAACATGCTGGCCGCGAACGCGTAGTCGCGGCGATCGTCGGGCATACCAAGCGCCAAATTGGCGTCGACGGTGTCCAGGCCCTTTTGCTGCTGCAACCGGTAAGCGCGAATCTTGTTCGCGAGGCCGATGCCACGCCCTTCTTGCCGCAGGTAGAGCAGCACGCCACAAGGGCGACTGGCCAGGCGCTCGAGGCCACGGTCCAGTTGCTCGCGGCAATCGCAGCGGAGCGAGCCGAAAGCATCGCCAGTCAGACACTCCGAATGAACCCGGGTGGCCACCCGCTCCTGTCCAAACACGTCTCCCGAGACCAGGGCGACGTGCTCGAGGCCCGTAGCGCTGTCTGTGAAGACGTGGATGCGAAACACTCCGTGCCGCGTCGGCAGGTCTGCAACTGGCGTCACCTGGTCGCTTGTGCGGGGGTCATCGAAAGCCAGGTTCTTGAACAGGGGCGCAGGCGACATTGAAGAGCTCCATTGGGTCTGAGTTCGTCTACTGGCAGGAACGCGCCCGCAGGAGACGCGGTTACACACCAGGTGCGCCCACGACGGGCGAACCATGCGATGCGGTAACCCCCGACGGCGCCGCTGCGTTCCAGAGGCAAAGGGAGCCCATGACCACCTTCGAGATCGAGGTCTTCTATGATGGCGCGTGCCCGCTGGCCTCGCGCAACTCCTCGGCGGTCTCTCGAGTCGCCCCTCGGGGCGTCGCGCAGTGAGGCCACGAACCACTCGCCCGGGCCCGCACGTCGCGCCCGAGAGCTAACCCTAGGCGTCGCCAGGCTCACCTTCTCGACCTTCTCCAGCCCGACTCGCCGCTGGCGTGCCATCCGCGGCCGATCACACGATGGGTGGGGAAGAACCGAAGGCCGTGCGCGGTTTCTCCCTTCGCAGTCGAGCTCGAAGGGAATCGTGGGTCGCTCGACCAGGAGGCCTCGATGGAACAACCGACGGACCACCTCGACAAACCGACTGAGCTGCGCCACCTGCTCCGTATGGTCAAGACCTCGCTGGAGCTCGCCATCATCGCGCGAGCGCCGGCCGACATCGTGAATCGCCTCGGCAAAGCGTCGGGGCTGCTTGATGCGGTGAGCCAGCTCCCCATCGAGCAAGGCCCGGCGCACGCGATGGTGCCCGAGCTGATGGCGGACGGCATGGCGGCCGTCGCCATGTGGCAGAGGTGGGAGAAGGAGCGCGCGCCGGCGGCCTAGTTTCGAAAAAGGTGAACTCTCGTTCCAGACCAAGAGGAGGTTGCTCATGCGTAGAAGCGTTTCAGCAGAGCTCACTTCGCATCACTTGCACAAGCCCCGCCTGTCCTCCGTGGGGCCCGTCGTACACCTGGTCACGGGGGACTCGAGCACCAGCCAGCCTGTTCTTCGGGCTTTGCAGGGCATCGGCTACGAGGTCAAGTGGATCCGTCTCGGGCCGGGGACCGTGGAATCCATGCGAAAGAGCAACGGGCTCCAGCGCGCCCGGGCGGAGCTCGTCATCTTGGACGCCTCGCAAGCGCCGCAGCCGGCGCTCTCGTACCTCGAGGCGCTTCGCGGCGTTGATGTCGCGCTCCCGGTCATCGTGATCGCGAGCGCCGATCCTGCGACCCGCGGGGAGGCGCTGCGGCTGGGCGCGGAGGCAGTGCTCGACGCGCCCGTCGACGTGTCGCTGCTACGTAGTGCCGCCGAATCGTTGACGCCCCTGTTCCGTGGCGTCGACGTCGTGGTCGAGCCGTATCGACCGGCATTTCATTGACAGAGGCACTCTTGACGCGTTCAGGAG
>Ga0265339_10001843_pt1 | contig 15578 bp, 10 predicted proteins | sample 4CB219metaG_FD_202085 | JGI IMG/M metagenome (GOLD analysis project Ga0265339, IMG submission 202085) | Rhizosphere microbial communities from Carex aquatilis grown in University of Washington, Seatle, WA, United States - 4-CB2-19 metaG | ecosystem: Host-associated > Plants > Roots >... | reverse complement strand
TAGCGGACCTGGTCGTTGCCCTTGCCCGTTGCGCCGTGTGCGACGGCGTCGGCCTTCTCGGCCAGGGCGCAGTCGACCTGTGCCTTGGCGATCAGCGGGCGTGCAATGGAGGTGCCCAGCATGTAGCGGTCCTCGTACATCGCGCCGGCCTGGAGCATCTTGAAGCAGTAGTCCTCGGCGAACTCACGTTTGAGGTCGGCGACTATGCACTTGCTGGCCCCGCTGCGGCGGGCCTTTTCCTTGATGCCAACCAGCTCATCAGCCCCTTGGCCGACGTCGGCCACCAGGGCCACCACTTCGCACCCATACTTTTCCTTCAGCCACGGCAGGATGACGGAGGTATCCAACCCGCCGCTGTATGCGAGGACGATCTTCTTGATATTCGACATTTCAATTTCTCCTAAAGGACAAAAGGAAATACGAGCGCGATTAACGGATGAACCGGATTAGAAGATGCTTCTAATTGTGTTCTATCCCTTAATCCGTTTCATCCGGTAATCGCGCTCGCATTGCAGTTAACGGACTTCGTCTAACGTCACGCCCAGCGCCCGCACGGCGATCTCATTCAGCGCCTCGGGGGCCCCGCTGAAGTGGAATGTGCGGTGAATGTGCGTCATTGCGCCGCCCGGGGGCAATGCCGCCGCCGGGCTGGATGTCTCCAACTCGTAGAACCCGCCCAGGGCCTCGGCGCCTGGCGTTGCCGGGCCGTCGTTGTAGCTGTTCACCACGTCGCCGGCGAATGGCTGGTCCTGGTGCTTCCACAGGCTGTTGACCCACGGCAGTCGGGTGGCGCCCTCGGGCAGATTGAACTGCACCACCGTGAGCACGCCCGCGTCGGGGTCGTACGAGCCCAGCGTGCGCCTGGCCCGGGCCGGGGCTATGCCGATCTTGCTGCGGTATACGCCGTCGCAACTGAAGAACAGGTGCGTGTCGGTCAGCCGGCAGCGGTCGGTGCCCAGCGGGCCAAAGTAGTCTGTGGTGGCCGGCTTGCCCAGAACGCTGTCTGGGCCTGGCACGAATGGCACGATCACCTTGCCATGCGCTAGCGGTTTGTACTGGCCAAGGATCCAGATCGACAAAAGGCCGCCCGCCCGCGTCCAGGGCGTCTGGCTGGCGTTGGCCAGCGTGTTGCGCGTCTCGACGCCGACCATCTTGACCGATTCGGGCTTGACCACGCCCAGGCAGTCTGCCGTCCGCTCGGCGTCCAGCATGGAGACCACGCGCTGCACGGTGCAGTCGAAGGTTGTGCCGCTGAAGTTGGTCACGGCGAAGGTGGTGGCCATGGCGATGGACTTCTTGCCCTGGCTGGTGACCTCGAACTTGCCGGTGTTGAAGCCGGGCGGCGTCTTCCAGTGGTCCATGTCGAACGGTTCGCCGTTCTTGAACCACAGTGCGTACTGCCCGCCCTCGGGCCCCAGCCAGAAGCGGTCCTCGCCGCCGTAGTTGTTGAAGACGGGGCTATGTTCCCCGGAGTCCATGAGCTTACGGTTGATCCAGCCGAAGCTCATGCCGGCTTTGCCCATGGTGGAGGTCATGACGCGGCCCTGCAGGCCCGGGGCCACAATCGCCCGAGCCCCGCCAGGTGCAGCCAGCTCCACAACACTCGTCTTGCTCGCGAGATAGTTCAGATCGTCACTGTATGCAGTCATATTTGCCTTCCTTATAGATCATCCATGTTACGCGCGGCCGCAACCGCCCGTCAAGGAGTGTTCGGAGTTAGCAGGATAGACAGGATAGGCAGGATGAACTTACATGATGAGATCCTGTATATCCTGTCTATCCTGCTAGCTTGAACTCGTTTAGGCGTCGCATCGATTCATTGCAACTGCTACAATCGCGGTCAAATGTGCGGCATTTGCGGCATTGTGGAATTCGGCGGCCGGGAGATCCCTCGAGAGCTCCTGCTCGCCATGCGCGATGTAATGACCTGTCGCGGGCCGGACGACGCTGGGGCGTGGTATAGCCAGCCCTGCGAAATCGCAAGCGATTCTCGCGCGTGCGTGGCGCTGGGGCATCGTCGGTTGTCGATCATCGACCTGTCGCCGGCGGGTCATCAGCCCATGTCCAACGAGGATGGGACCGTCTGGACTGTCTTCAACGGCGAGGTTTATAACTTCCTCGAGCTGCGGCCGGAGCTCGAAAAACTCGGGCACCGCTTTCGTTCGCATACCGATACTGAGGTGCTCATCCACGGCTACGAGCAGTGGGGGATCGACGGCCTGGTGCCGCGGCTGCGAGGGATGTTCGCATTTGCCTTGTGGGATGGCCGAACGCAGCAGTTGCACCTGGTGCGGGACCACCTGGGCAAGAAGCCCATGTTCTATCGCGTCTCCGGCGGGCGCGTGGAGTTCGCAAGCGACATCAAGGCCCTGTACCTGGCCTCGCCGCAGACGCCTGAGCTCAACCCGCAGGCAATCGACGAATTCCTGTATTACGGCGTGATCTCGCAGAATTGCACGATCTTCCGCGGCGTTCACAAGCTGGCGTCTGGCATGTACATGAGCTTTCGCGGCACTGCCGCGGGCGGTGTGCAGGGCACAGGACATCAGTACTGGCGGCCCAACTACACGCACAAGGAAGACCGTAGCGGTAGCGATTGGTTGGCCGCCCTGGACCACCACCTCCGCCGCGCGGTCAAGATGCGGATGATCTCCGACGTCCCGCTGGGGGGGTTCCTCTCGGGCGGTGTGGACTCAAGCACGGTTTGTGCGATCATGGCCCAGGAGGGCACCACGCGGCCGCGGACGTTCTCGGTGGGCTTCAGCACGCAGGACCGCTTTGACGAGCGGGAATACTCGCGTGCGGTGGCGGAGCATATCGGCAGCGATCACACGGAATTGGTTGTCGAGCCTGATGTCGCGCCAATCCTCTCGGACCTCGTGTGGCAGTACGGCGAGCCGTATGGAGATTCCTCGGCTGTGCCAACGTACCTGATCAGTCGCGAGGCCCGCAAGCATGTAACGGTGGTGCTCACTGGCGACGGCGGCGACGAGGGTTTTGCCGGCTACAGCCGCCACCTGCGGGCCGACCGTGCGCGCCGCTACGCATGGCTGACGCCGCTGGTGACGCGAGGCCTGGCGCCGCTGGCGGCTGGGCTGGTAAACGCCATCGCCCCGCAGACACTCTTCGCACGCAACCTGGACATGGCCGCCAAATACCTATCGGGCAGCCCGCTGGCCCTGGCCGGTGACACGACGTGGTTCGAGGGCCTGCGAAGTTCGCTTTACAGCGATTCATTCCGCTCGCGGCTGGGCGGCTTTCATCCGCTGGACAACCAGCGCCCGATCCTCGATGCCCTGGGCGGCACCACGCACGTGGACCGCGCACTGGAGCACCTGCTATTGACCACGTTGCCTAACGATTACCTCACCAAGGTGGACGTAGCCACCATGGCCCATTCGCTGGAGGCCCGCTGTCCGCTGCTGGATGTGGACCTGCTGGACTTCGCTGCCCGCATTCCGTCGGCGCTCCTGGTGGAAGGCAATCAGGCCAAGAGCTTGCTCAAACGGTACGCGGCCACGCTGGTGCCGCCGTCGGTGATCTATCGCAAGAAGCACGGGTTTGCCGTGCCGATCCGCCACTGGTTCCGCGACGAATGGCGCCAGAGCGTGCGAAACATTCTCCTGAGCAAGCAGGCCGACCGCGGATACTTCAACCGCCGCTGCATTGAGCGGATCCTCGATGCCCACGCCGCCGGCCGGGCCAATCACGCGTCGCGAATCTGGACGCTGCTGGTGCTGGAGATCTGGCACCGCCTGTTTGTGGACAAGACGCTGAAGCCGGGGGAACCGGTCCTGGCAAGATGATGAGGATGAAACGGACGCGGCGGGAGTTGTTGATTCATCCGTGAAATCCTCCTCCAATCCGTGCAATCCGTGTTCCAAAAACAGCACGCGGCAAGGTGGAAGGCAACCTAGCCGCGTGCTATCTCATGATCAAACTGGAGAAATCAGGCAAATCTTTCTTTCATACGCAGCAAGCTTAAGAAGGATCACGCGATGTTCTGTTTTTCTTCGAATCGTGGATTCTTCCTTCGTTAGCTTGTGCAAGGGCCATTGTCTTGCCGTTCTCCCCCCGGCACGCAGTGCCGGGGCTTTTGAGCGGGGCGTGCAAATGCGGTAGAATCTTCACCTTGCTAGTCGCTCGTTACTCGTCGCTCATCACTTCTTTCACGGTATTGGAATTCCCCGCGGCCTTGGGTATCATGTTCGCTTTCCCTAAGGAAGGACTAAAAGACCTATGGCGAGCAAAGACAATGCCGGCGTTGCTGTGGCTGACCTTAAGACGACTCAGCGGGACCTGCCCTATAAGGTCCGAGATATCTCCCGTGCCGACGCGGGACGCAAGCTGATCCAGATCGCCGAGTACGAGATGCCCGGCCTGATGGCGACGCGAGCCAAGTACGGGCCCACCAAGCCTCTGAAGGGTGCCCGCATTTCGGGCAGCCTGCACATGACTGTCGAGACGGCCGTCCTCATCGAGACCCTCAAGGCCCTGGGCGCAGATGTCCGCTGGGCCTCGTGCAATATCTTCTCGACCAACGACGATGCGGCCGCCGCTATCGCCGCCACCGGCACGCCGGTCTTCGCCTGGAAGGGCGAGAGTCTCGAAGAATACTGGTGGTGCACCAAGCAGATGCTTACGTGGCCAGACGGCAGCGGCCCGCAGCTGATCGTCGATGACGGCGGCGACGCGACGCTGCTGATCCACCGCGGCTACTTCGCCGAGGACAATCCCGCCATCCTCGACGAGCCCACCGACAACCACGAGCTGGCCATCATTAACAGCCTGCTCAAGGCGACGCTCAAGAACGAGCCAGGCGTCTGGCACAGCGTGGTCAAGGACTGGAAGGGCGTCAGCGAGGAGACCACCACGGGCGTCCATCGCCTCTACCAGATGATGGAAAAGGGCACGCTGCTGGTGCCGGCTATCAACGTCAACGACAGCGTCACCAAGAGCAAGTTCGACAACCTTTACGGCTGCCGCGAGAGCCTGGTCGACGGCATCAAGCGGGCCACGGATGTGATGATCGCCGGCAAGCAGGCAGTTGTCTGCGGCTTTGGCGACGTGGGCAAGGGCTCGTCCCAGGCCCTGTCCGCCCTGCACGCCCGCGTGAGCGTCACCGAGGTCGACCCCATCTGTGCCCTGCAGGCATGCATGGCCGGCTATACCGTGACTACCCTCGAGGATGCACTGCCTTACGGCGACATCTACGTCACCACCACGGGCAACTGCGATGTGATCACGGCCGAGCACATGAGCAAGATGAAGGACCAGGCCATCGTCTGCAACATCGGGCACTTTGATAATGAGATCCAGGTCCACGCCCTGAACAAGATCCCGGGGATTCAGAAGATCAACATCAAGCCGCAGGTGGACAAGTACATATTCCCGGACGGCCATTGCATCTACATGCTCGCCGAGGGTCGGCTGGTAAACCTTGGCTGTGCGACTGGCCATCCGAGCTTCGTGATGAGCAATAGCTTCACGAACCAGACGCTGGCACAGATCAAGCTCTGGACGACCCAGATGGACGTGGGCGTATACCGCCTGCCCAAGGAGCTGGACGAAGAGGTCGCCCGCCTGCACCTGGATCGCCTCGGCGCCAAGCTCACCAAGCTGACGCCCGCCCAGGCCGACTACATCGGCGTACCCGCAAACGGCCCGTTCAAGGCGGAGCACTACCGGTACTAGAAGCGTGAGCAGTTGAACAGTTGGTCAGTTGAACAGTTGATCAGTTGGCAAATCCCAAAGCCCCGGCACTGCGTGTCGGGGTTTTGTTTTGGGCACAGATTCTCCTACACGATCATTGACGACGTGATAAGATGGGGAAGATAAGAGGAGCAGGCAAGATTGTCGATAGAGTCTCGACGCGAAATAATCGAGAAAAATGATCGGCTGGCAGGAGGAAAACGACCTAAGCGATTTATATATAAGGTATTACGTGTCGTCGCCGACCAGCCGCGATCACTCAAAGTTTCCCGCCAAACCGTCGATGAATCACGTGCAAGGACGCAGTAATAGGTCGGCTGAGCCGGCCTGTATGCCCAGGAAGGGCGATACAAAGGTCCCGAGAAGGCCGCCGAATAATGGCACCACGAGCCGCATGGATGCAGATTCGAGCAGGGTGGTCTTCTTAGAGTCGCGAAGGTGCGCTCGCGACAGTCACGGGTGCGAAAATGTCCAATATTAATGGCGTCCAACAGGCAGCAGTCACACCGGTCCAGCCGGTTTCCCAAGCGTATGGCAACGCGGCGACATCGGCTCCGCAGGCCGTCGGCGACACGATCGAGATATCGACCGTCGCGCGCCTGGCCTCCCGCGTGCATGAACTGCCCGACGTGCGAACTGAACTTGTCGAACGGGTCAAGGCGGAAATCGCCGCCGGGACCTATGAGACCTCGGATCGTCTGGATGTCGCGCTGGAACGGCTCATGGAAGAGCTGACTGGATCTATGTAAGTTCACCAATTGCAGCCAGCAAAGTATTACCCACCGGGTGTGGAAGGATCCACACCCGGTTTTTTTATTGCCACATCTGGTAAACTGGGTAAAATCAATAAACTGTGATAGCTGGCGAATCAAGTGAAGCTGACTGAGGGACGATAAGAAAGAAGGCTTGAGGCTGGAGACTGTAGGCTTTGGGAACAAATACGCGGCACAGAGCCTCCAGCCTCCAGTCTAAAGCCTAAGGCCTATTCGAGGAGGTTCCTTTGCGACGCAAGTCCGTATATACCACCGGCGAGGCGGCCGAGGTCTGCAAGCTCTCGCAGCAGACGGTCATCCGCTGCTTTGACAGCGGGCAACTCAAAGGCTTTCGCGTGCCAGGCAGCAAGTTCCGCCGCATTCCCCGCGACGAGTTGCTTAAGTTCATGAAGGTCAACGGGATCCCTCTGGATACCCTGGAAAGCGACGACAAAATTCGCGTCCTGGTGGTCGATGACGACCCGGACATCGTCGAGCTCTTCGTCGACGCCCTGAAGGAAGACGGCGGGTTCGAGATCGCTACGGCTTCCACAGGCTACGATGCGGGCGTGCTCACGCAGCAGTTTGCCCCGGACATCGTGGTGCTGGACTTCATGCTGCCGGACATCAACGGCAACGTGGTTTGCCGCACGATCCGCGAGAATCCCGGCCTGTCGCATATCAAGGTGCTGATCATCTCCGGTGCAGTCAACCCGGCCGAGATCGAAAAACTCAAGCAGGCCGGCGCCGATGACTTCATCAAGAAGCCATTCAACATTGAAACCGTCATGAAGAGGATCAAGGAACTGGTCCGCGGATAGGACAGTTGGAGAGCAAAGCCCCGGCAGTGCGTGCCGGGGTTGATCGCGGCCAGAGGTTCGGAGGACTGGAGGACGCCGCATCTGCAGACGCGGCACATGTGCTCCGAATGGCCTGCTAGCAAACTCACGATAACGACAAGGAATATGCCTCAGTCTCCATCGTCCCAGTCGCGGTTGACCAACCACCAACTGGACCTCTTGCTCCAGGGGGTCAACCGTCTATTCACCCTGCCCAGCGTGGCGGGGCGGTTATTGGAGCATGGGCAGGATTCCGTCGAAATCCTTCGGCCTCTGGTCTCGCTCGACCCGGCCTTGTGCATCCGTCTGCTGACTGTGGCAGCATCGCAGGGCCCAGGCGGCGAGGACTGGCCGCTAGACATGGCCGCCATCGACGACGATCAACTGGTGCATGAAATGCTGGCCATGCCGGTCTGGCCCGATGCGGTATTCAATAGCGAAATGGGCGAGTTTCCAGGCCCGGGGCTCTGGACGCATTGCCTGGCGGTGGCCGTCCTGACGCAGGAACTGGCCGCAATGGTTCGGCCCGACATCAAGCCGTCGCTGGCGTTTCACTGCGGCCTGCTGCATGACTGCGGTAAGTTCGCCGCGGTCGCCTGCCTGCCCAAGAGCTACGCCCGAGCACTGGAACTAGCTGACAGTGGGGGGGTCGAACTCGTACAGATCGAGCGGGACATCCTGGGCGTGGATCACACCACGATTGGCTATCGTCTGGCCCAGCAGTGGCGGTTGCCGGCCGCCCTGGCCGAGACAATGTGGCTGCACCATCAGGAGCCCCAGGCCTTGCCGGCAAACCTGCAGTACCCCGACCTTGTGCTTGCGGTTGCGCTCGCTGACCGACTGGCACGCCAATGGCAGTTGGGCTACTCCGGCAACGCACACGTGCAGCCGATCGAGCAGGCATTTCTGGATCATTTTGGCCTGTCGGCAGATTCGATGGACCAGTTGCTGGCGACGGCCGCCCCGCAAGTGCGTCAGTTGGCCGACCGCCTGGGGCTGAACGACCCCGCGCCGCAGGAGCGGCACCGCCGCGCGACGGCCATGATGAGCCAGTCCCTGTCGCGGCGCAATGCCGAGTTGGCCGGCCGACAGGTGCTGCTGCAGGCGCAGGCCCAGGCCTTTACGCTGCTGGCGGAGTTCGCTGGCTCACTTGGGGCCGAGGCCCGCGTTAGCGACGTGCTGCCCAGGATCGCCCAGATCGCCTCAGCCGTATTCGCCCGTCGGCAGGGTGGGCCCCTGGTTGCCTACGCCATCGATATCGAGACTCAGCAAGTGCTCGCCGTTCGCATGCAAGATAACCTGCCACAGTGGCGTACGATGGCCGCTGCGCCTGAGCTTGGCCGCAAGTCGGCCGCCGCGCCGGCCGGACCGGCCAATTCTGTGCTTGCGAGCCTGCTGGCCAATCCCCAGGAGCTTGACGACTGGCTGGACGACCAGGCCACCGAGCACCGGTCGCTTATCTGTGCGGGACGATGGATCGGCGGCCTGCTCATGCCGGGACAGGCCGGCGGATCAAAGTCGGCCGACCTCGCCGCTGTCGAAGATGCCTTGGGCGCGTCCATGGCGTCTGCCTTGGCGATCGTGCAGGCCCGGAGCCGGGCCGCTCAACTCAGCGAGCAATTGGCGGGGGCGTCGCAGGTGCTGGCGGCGGCGCAGGAGGCATTGTCACACACGCGAACGCTGGCGGCGGTGGGGGAGATGGCCGCCGGGGCTGCCCACGAACTCAACAATCCGCTGGCCATCATCTCGGGGCGTTCGCAGTTGATGCTTCGCAAGGCCCAGACCGACGCGGACCGTCGGCTGTGGCAGACGATGACCGAGCAGGCGCAGAAGCTTAGCGACATCATAACGGAACTTATGGAGTTTGCCTCGCCCACGCCCCCCCAGGCAAGCACGTTCGACGCCCGCAACGTTCTTCAGGCGGCGGTAAATGAATTTCGCGCTGATCCTCAAGCCGCGTCCTCAACGGTCGATATAGAGGATGGCCAATCGTCTGTATGGGTGTACGCCGACCAGCAGCAGGTGCTGTCGGTGCTGAAAGAGCTGCTACGCAACGCGGCGACCGCGGCCCAAGGCCGGGCAGTCGTCCACTTGCGTGCCTATGCCGACGATGAAGGGCTGGTGACGTTACGCGTGGCGGACCAAGGGCCGGGAATGGACCCAACGACGGCCGCCAAAGCATTCACGCCGTTCTTCTCGCAGCAGCAGGCGGGAAGGAGGCGGGGCCTGGGCTTGCCCCGGGCGCGGCGCGTCATCGAGGCCAATGGCGGACGGATACACCTCCGCTCGCAGGCCAATCATGGTACGACCGTTGTGGTCCAGCTTCCGGCGGCCAAGGAGCCGCCCAGGGAGAACGCCGATGTCGCTAGCCGCTAAGCCATGTGTGTTGATCGTCGACGATGAACCCCATCTTCGCGAACTGCTCTCCGACGCCCTGGAGGCCGGACAGTACGAACTGCTGGTCGCCGCCAGCGGGCGCGAGGCCATCGATCTGGGCGTGCGCAATCAGCCTGACTTGATTGTTACCGACCTGTGCCTTGGCGACTGCAGCGGGATGGACGTCATCGACCAACTGCGGCAATACCGCCCCGATACCCCCGCCGTGCTCATCACCGGGCATAGCGATTTGGCCACGCTTAGCCTGGCCTCCCAGCGTCGCCCTGTGGAACTGATGGCCAAGCCCCTGGACCTGGAGCGGCTCCGCCGAACCGTACGCCAGGAACTCGACCGCCAGGTCACCGACGACCGCATGCGCCGCCGCGTGGACCGGCTCAGAATACTGGCTCGCAGCATCAACCTGCAACGCAAGGGTCTGCAGAACCAACTGGACTCCACATGCAGCCAACTGACTAATGCATACCGCAAACTCAGCAAGCAGATGGGCATGCAAAAGTCCGTGATGGGTTACCAGCAGGAACTGATCGCCGCCAAGAACGACGACGACGTCTTCCGCGCCCTGTTCACCGCATTCGTGCATAACAGCGGACCGGTCTACGGCGCCGCCATGGTCTGCGACGCCAACGCAGAGCTTCAATTGGCCGGCCGATTCGGCGTGCCAGGGCCTGACTCCCAAACATTCTGTCTGGCCCTATCGCGGCCGGTGATCGAGGACGTCCTGGTCGAGCCCAAGGTCAAGCACATCGACGCTATGGACCACCTGGACCGTTTCCCAGAATCCGTCCGGCGATACCTGGTGGGCCTGAGCATCCTTGCCATTCCGCTGATCCCCAGCGAGGGCCAGATGATCGGCCTGGTGCTGCTCTACCGCAAGGGCGAGCAGCCATTCCTCGCCAGCGACCTGGCCCTTGCCGACGAGATCGCCAAGTCCACCGCCGCCGCGGTGCAGCGGAACGATTAGGCCAGAGGGTGAGAGGCTACAGGCCAAGCTCTGTGAAGAGCTGACGACAATAGCACCGACAACACAAGCCCAGGGACAGGCGTCCCTGGGTTTTCTCATTAGGTAGCTTCCTCGACCCTTCGCTAGTCCAATCGACTTACTCACAGACAGTACCCAATCCGCGACTGGGCAGGCCCGCTCTACGCCTACCATTAATCGATGTGTTTCCACATCGTATTCGCATGAATGATTGACGTTACCGGAGCATCTACATGGCTGATCCCGACGCTGTACTCTGCCCGCACTGCACCCAGCCCACTGTGTCGTTCACACGGATGGTTCTGTCGCTGTCGCAATTGATGGACTTCGTCCATCCCAGGGTGAGCGACCACCAACTTCGCGTGGCCTACATTGCCGTGCGAATCGCCGAGCGGTTGGGCTTTTGCGAATCCCGGCGGCTGGAGATGCTTCACGCCGGCGCCCTGCACGATATCGGGCTCATTCGCGTCGAGGACCGCCTTCGCATCCTGGCGATGAGCCTCCAGGAGGACATGAGCTGGCACGAAAAGACCGGCCACCTGCTGCTCAAGGACGTTGACCTGCTTTCGAATGCAGCCGAGTTCATTCGCTACCATCATGTCTCGTTCGCGGATGCACAGGCCTCCCAGGCGGCCATTCCTTTCGAGTCGCATATCCTGGCGATGGCGGACTGTTTCGAGCGGCGATTGGCGCGGGATCGGCACGTGCTGGAGCAGGTCGACGAGGTCCGTGAGTACTTCCTGGGGCAGGCCGGCAAAGAGTTCGAGCCCCGCTGCGTGTCCGCCCTGGCCGAGGCGTGGGGCAGAGAGTCCTTCTGGCTGGATTGTGCGTACGGCAACATTCGCGGGCTTCTGGAGGACCAGATGGACTGGCCGGCCCTGCAGTTGGGGCAGTCGCAACTGGAGGACGTTGCGAAGGTATTTGCGATGGTCGTGGACGCGCGGAGCCAATGGACGGCGGCCCATACTGCCGGCGTGGCCGCGACGGCCGACATGCTGGGTGAGGCTATGAAGTTGCCCCCGCACGAGCGGTCGATGCTTCGCACAGCGGCGTATCTGCACGATCTGGGCAAGCTTGTGGTGCCTACCGAGATCCTTGACAAGGCCGGCCCGCTGACGGCGCAGGAGCAGTGCATTGTCCGCAGCCATACGTATCACACGTATCGTGTGCTGAACAGCATCGGCGGCATGCCGCAGATCAGCCAGTGGGCGGCGTTTCATCACGAGCGGCTCGACGGGCGGGGCTACCCGTTCGGGCTTGGAGGGGATGACCTTTGCCTGGGTGCGCGGATCATGGCCGTGGCGGATGTCTTTACGGCCATCACTGAGGATCGGCCATACCGCAAGGGCATGCCGCGCGAGCAGGCAATGAACGTGCTCCAGGAGCAGGTCCGCGGCGGCGGCCTGGACGGCGACATTGTAGCCGCCCTGCGAAGCCGCTTCGAGGTGATCAATGAGATCCGGATGATGCAGCAGCAGACTTACGGCGTCCAGCAGCGCGAGGTCATGCGACTGAGCATGCACCCCCAGGCGGCCGTGGCGTAAATGCGATTGCGGAGGCGGGAACCGTGAAGAACCGTCCCCGTGAAGAGAATCCGCTTGCGGTTTAGCGGGGATGGCCTTGGCCTTCTACGCTAAACCGCAAGCGGTTTTTTTTAATGATGCACGTTCTATCTTGAGTACTACCGGACGCTCTGGGCGACCTCGGGGACCGGTTCTACAGCGACCTTGGGCGGGCGGGTGGCGAAGGCCAGGGCGGCCCCGGCGAGCAGCATAGCGCCCGTGATTATGTATGAGAGTGAGAACGATCCGTAAGCGTCGCGGACCATTCCGCCGACGATGGGACCGCACACGCCTGCGATGCCGAAAGCTGTGAACAGCAGGCCGTAATTCATTCCGAGATTCTTAACGCCGTAATAATCCGCAATCGCTGCGGGCATGAGCGGGAAGATCGTGCCGTAGCACAGGCCCGTGAAGCAGGCGCCGAATAGAAGCATTGTCGCCGAGGTGTAGTGGACGAAGACGAACATATTTGCTGCCTGGAGCACGAACGCCAGGATCAGTGTCTGCGTGCGGCCGAGGCGGTCGGAGACCCCGCCGCTGATGATGCGCCCCAGTGTGTTGAAAATGGCTAAGAGGGCCACCGCGATATATGCCGAGGTGTCAAACTTTGCCTGCTCCTTGGCGATGGTGCCTAGGTGAGCGATGATCATCAGGCCCGCGGACGCTCCCAGCAGGAGCATGAACCAGAGCTGATAAAACTGCCTGGTCTTGAGCATCTGCGACGGGCTCACGTCACGGGAGTGACTGACGGGGCCCTTTGACCGGCTTGCGCCAGAGGACGCCATCGGTACAGGGGTGTATCCAGCAGGCGGATTTGTCAGGATGAGTGACAGAATCGAGATGGCGGCGATGGCGCCAACTCCCAGATACGCGAAAGTATTGGGGATGCTTATGGCGGTGTCGTTTGTCAGTTTGAGTAGCGCAGTCGTCAATGGCGCTACATACACGGGGGCAAGTCCTACGCCTGCGACAACGATGCCCATGATCAGCCCCTTGCGTCCTGGTGAAAACCATTTCACGGCCGGAGGCGTGGTGGCCGAATAGCACAGGCCAATGCCCATGCCGCCCAGCACGCCGAACGTCAGGGCCATTACCGAGGGAGTGTGCGCCCATGACGACACGAACATGCCAGCGCCAAACGCCAGGCCGCCAAGCAGGGCCACCAGTTTGGGGCCGACTTTATCCTGCAGTCGGCCGGCGAAGATCATTGTGAATGCAAAGGCGGCCGTTGAGATGGAGAAGGGCAGTGCAGCATCGGTCTTTGACCAGTGCCACTGTCCGACCAGGGCCTTGCCGATTATGGGCCATGCGTAAAGTGAGCCCAAGACGAGGTTGATGCCCAGCGCGGCAATAACCACGCTCCAGGCACGCGACGTACTAGATGCGGATTGCGACATGACCGGTTCCTTTCAATAGATAGGTTTTGCAGCGACCTATTCTACATGAACCGCCCGGCAATCCAAACTGGATAGTCCTAAATTAGCTCGTGCCACTGCTTGAGGGTCGCGCGAGTTCTAGTTCCGCTCGTACGTTCCCACCAATTCGCCGCTGGCGATGATGTGGCCTTTGATCTTGGACATTACTTCGTCCCTCGTCAGTCCGGGCTTGAGCTCCAGTGCCTTGTCCAAGGCGAATACCTGGAAGTGGTAGTGGTGCATCCCGTGTCCACGCGGGGGCATCGGCCCCATGTAGCCCAATTGCCCGGCCGTATTCTTTCCCTGCGCCGCCCCGGGGATCTCCTGCGGATTGTCCGTCTTGGAAACGTTCTCCGGCAGGGAGTTCATTTGCGGTGGGATGTTGTATAGCACCCAGTGCACGAAGTCACCGTGAGGAGCGTCGGGGTCGTGTACCAGCAGCACCAATTCCCGCGTGCCCTCAGGCACGGCCGACCACTTCACGGCGGGCGACACGTTCTCGCCTTCGCCTGAGAAATGCTTAGGAATATGCTCGCCCGACTTGAACGCGCTGGTCACCTCGATCGTCGCCTTGGCTGTTGTCGTCATACCTGTATCTCCATCGGTGTTCCTGTTGCATCCCGCTGCCCACGCGCAGGCCAATATGGCCGCCGCTATTGCCACCGGTTTCAGCATGTTTGCCTCCATCAGCTAATCAACTATTGTAGGCCATACGTTAAACAATGAGTCAGTGGGCTTGAGGTCACGGAGGCCCGACCAAACAACGCGCATGTTTTTCCAGGGCGATAAGTTACCGGAATAATTCACTATTTGCGACACGTGATGAGATTGTGCGAGTTTACTTTACTGTGATGTCAAAGTATGATCCATGATTGGCGCGGGTGGTGGGCTCGCATGTTTCGTTCAGGTTTTCGCGGCCCAATGTGTGCTGGAGGTTGCAGAATGAAGAAGACGCGGCAACACCATGGCAAACTGGCAATTAAGCACGACCAGATCGTGGGCGACCTTCGCGGCCGAATCCTTAGTGGCGAGTTGGGCCCGGGGAGTCGCCTGCCAACCCGTAGCGAGCTGATCGACCTGTATGGCGTAAGCAGCGTAACGATCCAGCGGGCGTTCGACCGGCTGATATTGGACGGCTTTGTATTCTCGCGGGGTTCGCAGGGTACGTTCGTATGCGACACCCCACCGCACCTGTTTAACTACGGCATGCTGTTTCCCGTCGCAGGTGAGCCGGAGATCGTAGCTAGCCGATACAGGTTGGCAATGAAGCGTGCCGCACATCAGATAAGCCGTCAGAGGGGCAACATTTCTTTTCATTCCTACTATGCGTTCGCCCCGCAGGCCCAGCGGGACACCCTCTGTCGGGACGTGCAGGGCAGTCGGATGGCTGGGCTGGTAATGTTCTATCACGCCAGAGAATATGCTAACACACCTGTCGTTGAGCAGAGCGACATGCCGCGCGTCTATGTCTGCGCTATGTACGAAAACGAAAAGAGTTTCCCCAGGCCAGCCGACAGCTCAATGATTGCTTTAGATCTTCAGTCCCTGTACCAAAGGGGTCTAGAGTGCCTGGTAAGTAAGGGCCGCAAGCGACTTGCCATCTACAGCATGGGCACATCCTGGTCCGAGGCGCAAGGGGTTGCCGTCATGGCTCGGGCGGCGGGGTTGTCGGTGGATCCGATGCACAGGCTGGAGTTCAGCCCTGACCTATGCCGCGCCGCAAAGAATGTCACGCAACTTCTGATGCGACAATCTGCCGATGTCAGACCAGACGCCATCTTCATAACCGACGATAACCTCGTGGAGGACGTTACTGCCGGCCTGAAGCTCGAAGGCGTGACGGCCCCGGGCGACCTGGACGTCATTGCGCACTGCAATTACCCGGTCCCGCCACCTGCGAGCCTGCCGGTAACATACCTGGG
>Ga0265339_10001842_pt1 | contig 15580 bp, 8 predicted proteins | sample 4CB219metaG_FD_202085 | JGI IMG/M metagenome (GOLD analysis project Ga0265339, IMG submission 202085) | Rhizosphere microbial communities from Carex aquatilis grown in University of Washington, Seatle, WA, United States - 4-CB2-19 metaG | ecosystem: Host-associated > Plants > Roots > Rhizosphere... | reverse complement strand
AATCTGAGCAGTCGGTCGTGCTCATTGACCTAGACCTGCAAAAGCCGCAAGTCGCCGCGGCGCTGGGGTTGTCCTTTTCTGGTGCAGGAGTGTTAGACATTGTCGAGGGCCGCGCCCAGCTAACCCAAATCGCGCAATCTGTCCGGGCCGGAAGACAGAAAATAACCGTCTATCCAACTACCCCCACGACTGAATCGTCGGAATTGATGGCTTCGCGTGCAATGCGCGAATTTCTCCAGAACGTCAGGAAGATGTACTCGTCCAGTACGGTGATTGTCGATCTTCCACCGATCCTGACAAGTGACGACGTGATCGCAATTCTGCCGCACATCGACTGTGTTTTGTTAGTGACCGCGGTTGGCCAGTCGAGAGTCGCCGAAATTGAGGAATGCGGCAGGCATTTGAAGTCGAGCCCCATAGTCCGCGTCGTCGTGAATAAGGATACCAGTCCGAACGCGAATTATAGTTATTATTAGCAGGAACCCTACGCACACGACATCTTGAGTTCCTTCGGTTCAGCCAATTGTCTCACCCTCCCGCAGCGCACAGTCTTCTAGACTAGCGCTTGCTAATTGCTAGTCGAAAGCGCGTTCCTTCTATCGACTCCGACGCGGGGCGGCGTACCGCGCAAGGCGATTCCGCGCTGACGAGAGGTGGTCGTTTTTAAGGATTGACGGAGTCTCTCACGCCGTTTCTGGGATCGAACTGACCGGACACGGTCACCCCCGTTAGCAAGTGTGAGGCGTAGAGACGCCGCTTCAGGCTCTGGCGTGATTGCGACCGGATTAAACGCCGCCGGTACTTGGGTTCGCTCACAAAGCTGCTGGCGCCAGCGAATAATGGCTGCTATGGATCCCAGCCGACCGAGCGGCCTCGGAAGCGACCGCGCCAGGCTCCAGGGCCGCCGCAACGATCCGCTCCTTCTCCGCTCGCGACCAACTTCGGCGTCGTTGCACCGACGTGATCACCCTCAACTTGCATCTTGGTCATAGGAGTAGTCCTAGGATTACCCCCTAGGACTGCCGCAATGAATCAGCTCCGCAAGGCGGCCCTCACCAGGGCTTATCCTTCGAGCCTGGAATAATCCAGCGTCATTGGAGCACAACACCCACGAAGAACTTTTTTGGTGGTGATATTGCCTAGGAATATAATCTATATCAACTGCATGAATCCAGCCTGAAGTGTTATGATAGTCGGCAAGTCCTCGGTGGAAACGCGACTGCTGAGATTGGCAAGCTAAACAACTAATCTTAGCAGGGCTGCCAACGGGACGCGCCGATAGGAAGGCTCGACGGTCGAGAAGACCGATGATCCCTAACTTAAGATATATTGACGAGCCCCCCGGCCCATGCAACTTAACGTCCACTTAACCAATCCGTCTTTCCCATGGGTGTCAATGGGCGACAAGGGAAGCGGTTCGGGCGGCAGCGCCCCAAAGAGGAGAGCGTTATGAGCGGATCGTTGCGTCTAGGGGGGTTGGCGGCTGTGGCCACTTTGGCTGCGGTTGTTGGCGCCTCGTCGTTCGCCACCCCTGCGGCGGCGGATACTATTTCGGCGGAACTCATCGTTGGTGGAACGATCAACGGCAATGGTACCGTCACTGGTGGCAGTGTCATCAACCTAGGGTCGTCGTCGACCGGATCGTTTAACTTCAACCAGACTGGGAATGTTGGGAGCGGTACATACACCGCCAACGTTTCAGGGACGGGCAGCCCGCCGCTGCTGTCACCCGACTTGCTTGAAACAAACACACTGGATCTTCAGACCAACGGCCTGGCGAGCGGAACCACCCTGGCGTTGATCATTACGGAAACGGGTTTGACAAGCGCTCCGCCCGGCTTCGCCAGCAGCTTTGACGTTCTCGCGCTGCATGGAGGTACCTATACGGGCTACACCATGTACAATGGTTCAGAACTCGCGAGCGATGGGCCTCTCACCGGTCCCGCAGGCAATTTCACGGTTGGTACCCCCGTCACGCCGACCAGCTCCTACACGCTTGCCGCGGAATATACCGGCGTTACAACGTCCACCAGCGGCAACATTAACGCGGACATCGACATTAGTGCGACGCCCGTTCCAGCCGCCCTTCCTCTTTTTGCAGGTGGCCTGGGTATGCTGGGAATGGTGCTCCGTCGGCGGAAGCGGACTCTCGCTGCCATCTAGGGCATCGAAAGAAAGATCATTGAGCCCCGGGCCCAGCCCGGGGCTTTTTTATTCTGCACCTCGTGCAAGCCGCAAAGTGAGGAACACCACTGATCGGGGGGCCTGAGCCGCACTTGCGACCTGCTGTGCGGCTTCTGCCGTGTTATCCTATCGATGCGTTGAACCTGATGCGCCGCATACGGCATCGCCGCCGGCCTTCAGAAAATTATCCGATCGGTGGCGCTTTACCGTCCGACCCGCTTGGATGTTCGGACTTCAGCTGCAGGCGTCTGAGCTTTGCGAAAGCACTTCACTACTGACGAACCATGATCTTCGTGAAACGCCACCAATGTCGGGAGGTAGCAAAACAAGCCCGCACGTCGGAGTGTGCGCAGCTTGTTAATGAGGGATTGCGCCACCATCAAGGTGGTCGTCTGGATCAGGCAAGCGCGCTCTATCTCAAGGCGCTGGCGTTACGGCATAACGATGCCGACGCACTGAATTTTCTTGGTGTGTTGCGCTATCAGCAAGGCAACGCACTGGAGGCGGTTGAGCTGTTTACCAAGGCCATCGCGAGCAAGCCCAACTACTCAAGCGCACACAGCAATCTCGGCGCAGCTTTGCGTGAAATTGGCCGTACGACGGAAGCGGAAGCGAGCTGTCGAGAGGCTCTGCGCCTCCAGCCGGAATTTCACGAGGCGCGCAACAACCTCGGCAATGTCCTCCGCGATCTCGGCCGCCCGGCGGAAGCGGAGGCGAGCTACCGCGAGGCCCTGCGCTTACGACCGGATGATCCGGAGGCACACAACAACCTCGGCGTAGTCCTCCGTGATCTCGGGCGCCTGACAGAAGCGGAAGCGAGCTGCCGCGAAGCTCTGCGCCTCCGGCCGGATTTCCGTCTGGCGCATAACAGCATCGGCAATGTGCTGCGAAAACTCGGCCGTCCGGCGGAAGCGGAAACGAGCTACCGAGAGGCGCTGCGCCTTGGGCCGCGTTACCCCGAAGCCTACAACAACCTCGGAACGGCCCTGTGTGACCTCGGCCGCCTGGAGGAGGCGGAAGCGAGCTACCGAGACGCCCTCCGCCTTCGCCCAGATTATGTCGAGGCGCATAAAAACCTTGGCGCGGCCCTGCGTGATCTCCGACGCCTAGCGGAGGCCGAAGCGAGCTGCCGCGAAGCCTTGCGCCTCAAGCCGGATGATCCGGAAGCGCACGCCAATCTAAGTCTCGTGCTTTTGCTGGCCGGGAGGTTCAAGGAAGGATGGCAAGAGTATGAGTGGCGCTTGAAGACAAAGCCGTACAAGCGCACTGATGGTTTCTCGGCGCCGCTCTGGAGCGGGGAGACGATTGGAAATCGTGTCATTCTGCTGCATGCGGAGCAAGGCCTCGGCGACACGCTCCAGTTCTGCCGCTACGCGCCGCTGATTGCCACTTGCGCCAGGACTGTCCTGGTAGTCCAACCTCCTCTGGTGCGACTGCTTTCTCGGCTGCCTGGCGTTACCGAGATTGTCGCTCATGGTAAGAAATTGCCGTCCTATGATTTGCATTGCTCCTTGTTGAGCTTACCACGCCTCGTCGGCACGACGCTCGACACCATCCCTGCCTCGATACCCTATCTCACGGCGGATCCGGCGCTCGCAGCGCACTGGCGCGAACAGCTCACTGGTCTCTCTGGCCTCCGGGTTGGTCTCGTCTGGGCCGGCGGCAAGATGTTGGAGGGCGACAGTCGCCGCCGTTCCATCACTCTCGACTTGATGGCGCCGCTTGCCGAGGCACCGGGGGTCAGCTTTATCTCCCTGCAAAAAGGTGAACCGGCAGCTCAGGCCGCCAATCCACCGGCTGGGATGAACCTGCATGATTTTACTGCCGATTTGCACGACTTCGCGGACACTGCAGCGCTCGTCGATGGCCTCGATCTGGTGATCAGCGTCGACACGGCAGTCGCACATCTGGCCGGCGCGCTCGGCAAACCGGTCTGGCTTCTGAACCGCTTCGATACTGACTGGCGCTGGCTCTTGGATCGCGATGACAGTCCTTGGTATCCGACCCTGCGGCAGTTTCGCCAGCCCGCTCTCGGCGACTGGGCCAGTGTAATCCGCAACGCGCGAGATGCCCTGCAGCGTCTCGCTGTCGGCTAATCGCGATCAGCTGAGAAACATAGATAACAACCTTCATGGGTAAGAGTGATCCCACGCCCCCTATTCATACGCCGTCATTCTTAACCCTCACATCCCGTCCCGGACACGATCGCATAGCGGCGCAGGCGCTCCCACTGGGGGAATCAGCGCAATGCAGCAAACGCTTCGCCGCGCCAGTCTGGTGCCGGCTGGGTTTGTCGTGCAGAGTGCGTGTCGCGATGGAGCGGTTTGGACTCTAAGTTGTGCCGCGAGTTCTGAGCCTTTAATGAGCTTGACTCCAAACGGCCGAGTAGAGAAGAGCCAAATTTGAACGCCGATCAGGGGTCTCATTGGACGCCGATTGACATGCAGTACCCGATAGATTAGCGCATTGTTGGGTTCGGACGGCTGCACGGGCCCACGGGTGAAAAAAATTCAATATAACAAACGAGAACAAGCGTCGGCCAATTTTGCCCTTGGGGGTCCTTGCTATGAGATCAATTCATACGTTCACGGCCAGCAGTTTCTCCGTGGCGGCACAAATTACCGCGCTCTTATCCGTTTCCTCGTACACAATAGCCAGCATGTCAGTGGAGGCTGGAGTTGTGGGCACGATCTTGCTTGCTGCGAATGAAGCTTCTGCCGCTACCACTACGATACCGGGCGGTCCTGTATTGGTACCGAGTTTTAGCTATGTACAACCGCAGTCGGGGTCCAGCACTGACTTGATCTACAACTGGACCGGAACGTGCGCAGCAGCCGACCTCCTGTGTGTCGGCAGCCAGGCCACCGCGACGCTCGCGTTGACTGACGCCTACGTACCAGGTCAGGCGTTGAACGACAGCGATATTGTATCCTTTCAATATTCTCGACCGGCGACATCTGGCGACGCAGCACTGAATTTGGACCTCGCGATTGTAGGCACGACAACCGGTGGCGCACTTCCGGTCTCAACCGGCGATCCGGCCGCGAATTTAAATTTGTTTTTCCAAACTGCGGGGCAAGGCGCGTTTAGCTACGACGAGTTCACGGTGAACACGAATGGTAGTTGGGAACTAGGATTGAACCTCGTGGATCCTGGGCAATTCGTTTCCGGTCCGCCTATAACCTTCACTTTTAATTCTAGTGACGGAAACAGTGATCCAGGGTCGAGCCAGTTTAGCCTGGCCTCAAGTTCGACACCAACGGAACCGTTGCCCACCACTCCTCTACCCGGCTCGCTCGGGCTATTCGGCACCGGACTTGCCGGCCTCTGGGCCATTCGGCGAAGGATGCGAAAGGCCACCTAGCCGCAAAATTTTCTCAGGATTGGTCGTAGTGAGCGGACCGCCGTGAGCGTGCTTGAACCTCTATCCTGAACCGCATGGACAGGGATCATTGCGAATGTGGAGAAAGGAAAGTCGCTGTGGCGACAGCGCGCCGGTCTTTTCGATAATGCGTTCCATCCCCGCCGGCATCCCTGCGGCCACCCTGCCGCGGGCACGGATTTCTTGCATGGCGCGATAGACGTAGCCCGAAAACTGATCCTTGCCGAAAAGTTCAATTGCGCGAGCGCGCCCGCGGTCACCCATCGCGCGCCTCAACTCGGGATCTGCAACGAGCCGATCCAGCCTCACGGCCAAACGTTCGGCGTCACCGGCGGGATATGACAACCCTGTCTCGCCGTCGACCATGTATTCCGACATGCCGCCGGGCTCTGCATAGACAACTGGCTTGCCCAGCAACATGGCCTCGACGCCCACCCTTCCAAACGCCTCATACCTGGACGACGCAACGACGATATCGCAGGCCCGCATGGCCGGAAACGGATCGGAAAGCTCCCCCACCATCGCGATCCGTTGCTCGACGCCGAGAGACCTCGCCAGATCGGCAAGCTCTGCCGCATAGGCCGGCATTTGCCCGCCGGCAATAACGAGTTCTACATTCCGTTCAAGCGACCTCAATCGCGCGACTGCGCGGACGATGTCTTCCTGGCGTTTAGTAGATCGCACCCAGCCGAAGGTTCCCAGTTTGACGGCGTCGGGGTAGCGAAAAAAAGCCGGCGCGGCATCATCGTCCGTTGTCGCAGGGACCTGCACGTTGCAATACAAGACCGCGATCTTTTCCCGCAACTGTCCCTTGAATACCGTGTCCGCGACGAGCCTGCTGCACGTAAATACTTGATCGGAGCTGGCGACAATTTCCCTGCTGATCTGCGAAAACGGAAACAAAAAATTGAAGCCGAAATCCTGCTCGCCGGATTCGGTCACATACCAGACGTGTGGTTTGCGAAGTTCCGCGGCAAATACCGCGCCCCAGGGAATCACCATAGTCTGTGTCCAGATGATGTCCGGATCGAATTGGTGAATATCCGACATCGCAGAACCGGTGAGGGATTGTGTGCATTCCGCCAGAAAACGATCTCGTACGGAATCCGGCGGAACGTTCGCGCTGTCGGTACACCACCATCCATAGGGCTTCGCGACGATGCTGGCGGCACCCAGGCGCTCGAGGGCTTTTACCTGCGGCCCCGGTCCGGGCACCACAACGGAGCAAACGGCGCCGTAATCCGTAACGAGATCGTCGATAAGTTCCAGCATGACGCGCTCGGAGCCAGATAAACGAGACTGATGCGAAAAGAAACAGATACTCAAGGCCCGGTCGCGTCGGACACAATAGAAGTTGGCGACCCTTTGGGCGCTGTGTGCGCGGGTGCCGCTGTTCGGCCGCAGTCGGCGAAAGTGCCGTGTCTCCTCGTCGAGACACCAAGCCTCGTAACCGCATTCGAAAACGAACTCGAACAGCGCGTTCGGCGCCTCGCCGGAAAGACTTTGCGCCGCCGGGTCCAGTTCGATGAAGAGTCTGACATCGCCCGCTCTCTTTAGGGTCTCCTTCATTCCCCTGAGAACCGCCAACTCGTTTCCTTGCACGGATATCTTGACGATGAGCGAGGTTGCCGCGCGCTCGCGCAAGAGCGAGTCAACGGTCACGGCTGTTTCCCACGCCACGAGCTGGTGCAAGTCAATGTTCGAAGGGCCTAGGAGCGCGACGCTGCGCCGAAGATAATCATATGTGACAGACGTCAGCTCGATCGTGACGATTTTTAAGGTCGGATGGTGTGTCGCCGCCAGAAGGGTAAAGAAGCCGTAATGCGCGCCCACATCCACAAACAAATCTGCGGAGGACAACAGCCGTGTTAGGAAATCGGCGGTGAAGGGCTGGTATGGAATCTGTTCGTAGCGATCACGATCCTTGGGCGCGACGACCATGCGAAGGTCGCGGCCTATCGGCTTTATGGGATGCTGATCCAAGGACGGGTCCATCGCCTGTGAGGATACGCCGGATTGGTTGTCCGGTCGAGCGAGCCACTCGGCGTCGGTCACGCAAGATGAGGCTGGAAACCCTCGGGTCGCTGTGCGACCTTCCGTTGTCAAACTGGCATCAAGCAAGGGAATTCGTCCCGTGGCGGCAGGCATTCTACCACCAGATTCAGCAGGACCCGTCACGGCAGCCAAATTGAAAGCGGCAATTGCGCTCCACCGACAAGGCCAGTTGAAAGACGCGGAAGCTATCTATCTGGCGATATTACAGTCTGAACCGACGCATCTTGATGCATTGCAATTGCTGGCAATGACGGCAGTGCAAGGCAAAAAATTCGTGGCCGCTGTCGAGTACCTCGACCGCGTCCTTCGGTTGAAGCCAGACTTTCCGGAGGCGCTGAACAACCGCGGCAATGCGATGGTCAGTCTGCGACGGTTTGACGAAGCGCTGGACAGCTACGATCGTGCCCTTGCGATCAAGCCGAACTACGCCGACGCGCTCGTCAACAAGGGCAGGGCGTTGGTCGCACAATGCCGACTCGTCGACGCGCTGGACAGCTATGATCGCGCGCTCAAAAGCCAGCCGGACCATACGGTCGCGCTCTTCAATAGGGGCAATACGCTCGTCGACCTGCGCCGGCTCGACGAAGCGCTAAACAGTTACGATCTCGCCCTCGCTCTAGAACCAGATAGGATTGAAGCGCTGTGTGGCCGCGGCAACGCATTGGCTCAACTCGATCGCTTGGCAGACTCGCTGCAATGTTTCGACCGGGCAATCACGATCAAACCGGACTATGCCGAAGCCCATTGCGGACGCGGCAGCGCATTGACGAGTTTGCGATGCGATGAGGACGCATTGCAGAGCTATGACCGAGCGCTCCGGATCAAACCGGACTATGCGGAAGCGCTTTGCAACCGCAGCACGGTGTTGCTCAATCTGGAGCGTTATGGCGAGGCCTTGGAGAGTTGCGACCGAGCGCTGAGGCTCAAGCCCGACATGGCGGATGCGCTCCACCATCGCGGCCTCGCTCTGACCAAGCTGAACCGGCTCGACGAAGCCGTCGAGAGTTATGGCCTCGCGCTCAAGTTAAAGCCGGATTTTGATTTTCTGTATGGTACATGGCTTTATACCCGGATGCGGATTTGCAGTTGGGCAAATCTGCAAAGCGACATCGATGCACTCAATCGCAGGGTGTCCGAGGGCGAAAGGGTTTGTCATCCTTTCATCATGCTGGAACTGTCAAGCTCTCCGGCGCTGCAGCTGAGCGCCGCACAGCTCTACGTGCAATGTCAGCATCCCGCGAGCCTTGCACTGCCGAAAATTCCAAAGCGACCGAAGCACGACAGGATTCGCGTCGGCTATTTTTCCGCGGATTATCGAACTCATCCCGTGTCGCTCTTGGGGGCGGGATTATTCGAAATGCATGACCGAAACAAATTCGAGGTGACGGCATTCTCATTCGGCCCGGATACAAAAGACGAATTTCGAATACGGATGGAAACCGCGTGTGAAAAATTCATCGATGTGCGAAATCGGTCCGAAATGCAGATTGTCATGCTTGCCAGAAGTATGGAGATCGACATTGCCGTTGACCTAGGTGGCTTCACGGAAGGCGCCCGCGTCAGCATATTTGCGATGCGCGCGGCGCCGCTGCAGCTTGGCTACCTGGGTTATCTGGGAACCATGGGTGCCGCATATTACGATTATCTCGTCGCGGACCAAACGATCATTCCGAATGAATCTCGACGTTACTATGAAGAAAAAATTATTTATCTTCCGAGCTACCAAGTCAACGACTCGAAAAGACGGATTGCCGAAAAGGTATTCACGCGAGAAGAACTGGGGTTGCCGCCAACCGGCTTCGTATTCTGCTGTTTCAACAATAGCTACAAGATCGCGCCAACGACCTTCGATGTCTGGATACGGATCCTGAAGAAAGTAGAAGGGAGCGTGCTTTGGCTCCTGGCGGACAATCCAGAAGCCGTGCGCAATTTGAAGAAAGAGGCGGCGCTGCGCGGCCTCGACGCGGAAAGGTTGGTTTTCGGCGGGCGAATGCCGGCCCCCGAGTACCTGGCCCGGTATCGGACGGCCGATTTGTTCTTAGACACGCTTCCCTATAACGCCGGTGCCACCGCCAGCGACGCGCTGTGGGCTGGTCTGCCGGTGTTGACCTGCACCGGCGAAGCCTTCTCCAGCCGAATGGCGGCCAGCTTGCTCGACGCTATCGAATTGCCCGAACTCGTCACGGCGACCTACGAAGAGTACGAGGCACTGGCGATCGACCTGGCCACCGATCCGAATCGACTGAGGCAGATAAGGCGAAGTTTGGCAATCAATCGCCTAACGACGCCCCTGTTCAAGACCGACCTGTCCACCAGGCACATCGAAGACGCGTATGCGAAGATTTACGAGCGGTATCATGCGGACTTGCCGCCCGATCACATCTCTGTGCCGTCTTGAGGGGCTTTAGGTACAATGCCCGCCCGGCCAGCGGCCCAGAATGTCGGCAGCGCCTTGAGCAGTGCCCTTCGCCGCGTCTCTGCTTGACTGATCAGCGTGCCCTCGCGCTGGAAGCGGGCGAATGCAGCGGCGCCCATCTGACGGCGACGTTCCGGACGCTGCACCATGTCGCTCAGCGCTGCGAGCCACGCGGTCTGATCGTTCGCGACCAATTCGCCTTCCACACCGTGGGCGATCGAGCCTCGGTAGACGGGTCCGTCGGAGGCCAGAACGGCGAGGCCCAACGCTGCGTAGTCCAGCGTCTTGATGGTGGATTTCGCGGCGTTGAATTGCGTGTCGAGTAGCGGTGCGAGCCCGACATCCCAACCACCCCGGTTTGTGAGCCAGTGGACAAACCTGGGATAGGACAATGACGCCTGTTCGGGTACCTGCAGACGGGTGATCCCGTTCGCGAGCCGGCCTTGGGACGTAAAGCCCAACACGTCGATGGTCACGCGATCGCCAAAAACGGCCTTCAGGCCCACCAACGCCGGCTCTATCAGCGCGTAATCCGCGTCATGCGTGGCGGTGCCCATGATCAGGATGCGCACCAAATCACGCATCGGCGCGGCAGGGCGCGGCGCGGCAATCCAGAGCCGTTCATCGAGTCCATTCGGAACGACCAGCGGCTGTGTCCGCGTGACCTGCAGCCTCGTGGCTAGCTCTGCCGTCGACGTCCAGACGGCGTCCGCGTACTGCAAGAGGTGCAAGACCGGCGCTTCCTTAGACCGCAGCAGGGCGGCGTCGGGGTGGTTGCCCGGAATGTTCAACAGGTCGTCGTCGATGTCGTAGACCAGCATGGCGCCGGTGGCGCGAGCCCGCGCGGTCAGCTCCTGGGCCGTGGCGAGGTCCGGCGTCGCATGGCGCTGCGTCACGATGATATCGGCCTCCTCCTGCGCGATGGTCGCGGTGTCCGCGATCACCACGTCGCAATCGCCGCCGATGTCGGGGTGATCGAGCGGCAGCAGGAGCCGGATATACGCACAGGGACTGAGCACGTCGCCGTTCAGCCGCTCTGGAACCACGGCGATCCGGGGACGGAACCGCCTTTGTCCGTCGTTCCGGTCCCAAGCTCGCGGAGGCAGCCCCAGGTAGTCCTCTTCGTAGAAATCGGCGGCGCCAGGGCGGAGCGTTTGCGCGTGCGGCGGGGGCGACGTCGCCAGCGCGTTGTTGACCTCGTCGAATGCCATGCGCCAATCCGCGAGCGAGGCAAATGGTGACACCAACCAGGTCAAGGGCCGTCCACGCAATCGCTCCGGAAACGCCCCGATATCCGTGGCGATGATGGGCAATCCGGATTCGATCGCGGCTGTCAGCGTGTGGCTGTAGGGCTGCGGCCAGGGGATGGGAAACCAAATGACGTGCGGGTTCGCCTCGTCGATCAAGCCAGGCAGTGCGGCTTCAGCGTAGGCGCCGCCGATCTTGATGAAATCCCGGACCTCGGCCGGGAAATCGCACTCGACATCGCCGATCAGGCGGATTTCCAGAGACGGCGTCGATTTGGCGAGAGCGGCCACGACCATCACCCCCTTGTGCTCGGCGAGCGTGCCGAGAATCGCGACCCGCAGGCGCGTGGGGACGGGGGCCGGCGGAGGAATTTGGATTGGCCAGGGCGCTTCCTCCCTGGCCTCATGCGGCACTACGAGCGCGTTACGCGCCAGCCCGTGCCGCGTCAAACGGTCGAGCACATCCTGGCTCGGACAGATCACGCGATCCGCGTCCAGGCACAGCCAGTTCAGCCGCCGTCGCCAGGACAGGATCTCCCGCGCCCCCCAGGCGGGCCGCGTCTCGATGCAGGCGTTGCACGCGGCGGGGCCAGGCTCCTCGCAATAGAGGCCGTCGGGCTGGCGCAGCAGCGTCAATTGGGGGCAGATTACGTAGTAATCGTGAATGGTCATGTCGAACGGCACGCCGAGGCGGTGAATCAGGTCACGAACGTTGATCCGCATCTGCGCCAGATGGTGGATGTGCACCCGGGAGACGCCGGCCGCCTTCAGCCAGTGCAGCAAATCGGAGACTTGCTCGGCCGCAAACTCGAGCATGGGATGATCGTCCAACCCTGGCGCCGACAGTGTCACGCCGCACGCTGACGGCGACAGCAGCAGGACCCCCGCCCTGCCGGGAAGCCGCCGGGTCAGATCGTCGAGATGGCGCTGAACGCCGCCTCCAGCGCCGTGAGTAACCATGAGGATAACCGGACGCCCGGACTGGCGCAGCAAGGCGGCAGTCAGCGCAAAGCGCGCGGGCGCCGCTGCGTTGGCGCGGACATGGCTGCTGATGAGCGCGAGGTAATTCGGATAGCGCGCCGTCAGCGTGGCCATCCCCTTCGCCGCCCGGCTTTCCATCGCAGCGCCGAAGCTGACCGCACCCTCGTGGTAGACGAACACGTCACACGCCAAGAGATGCCGCCAGCCGCGGGCAGAAGCGCGGAGGCAGAAGTCGTTCTCCTCGCCATAGCCCAGGCCGAAAGCAGCGTGGTCAAAGTCGCCGATATCGTCCAGCGCTGCACGGGCGATGAACATGCAGAACCCGACCGTCGTGGGAAGATCGATAGCACGGGCCGGGTTGGCGGTCTGTGCAGCGCGGTCTACCGCTTCCAGATCAAACCCGTCCGGCAGCGGGCCACCGAGTCCGCCGGGCCAGGAGCAGATCGTCGCGTTGTTTGAAAACGGGGAAACAGACGCAATCCGCGGGTGCCGCACAGCGTGCGCCGCGAGCCGCCTAAGCCAGCCGGATGGCACCTCGGTGTCGCTGTTTAACAGCACCACGTCCCGCCCCGCGGCCCGCGCCATGCCGCGGTTGACCGAAGCGACAAAGCCCAAATTCTCTGAATTACGGTGGAGGGTGATCCGGCCTGCTCGCGCCAACCCGTCCAGCCATGCCGATAAGGCCGGCTCGGGCGAGTTGTCGTCGATCACGATCACGGCCCCGTCCGGGCGTTCCCGGTCAGCAAGCACGGAATCGAGGCAGCGCCGGGTTTGCGTCAAACCGCGATGCACCGGAACGATGATGTCGATGGGGCACCGATGCTCCGTTCCATCGGGAAGCTCCGCGGCCGGCGGCCAGGGCGCGACGTCGAAGCGTGCCGAGAGTACGTTTGCCGGGCTGACTAGCAAGTATCCGCCCTTAAGGTTCATCTCGGGCGCTTGCTCGCGAAAAGAAGTGGTTTCGATTGTCGGACCGTGCTCAGGGCGCAAGCTTTCGCCTCCAAGGGGCGGCCCACAGATAGATTGGCATCACCGTGATGAATCCTGCCTCATTTGCCATAATGAAAATGCGTCGCGACAGATTCCCAGCCAGCATTGCGATGAAACTGCTGTCGCGTCGTCGTAGGAGGCAAACCGGTCGATATAGCCGCGCAGGAGACCTGGAGCCGTCCGCTCGGCTGTACCTGGTCGACGATTTTCATCAGCTTCGATCGCATAGAGCAGCGCATTGTCTCCATAGTTTCGCAGTAATTCCACAATGGGCAGAACGTCCTCGATCATGAGTGGATCGTTTCGCTTGATGACCCATATCTTATTGCCTGATTTCAGATCTTCCAGCAGGAGTCGGAGCTCGAATCTAAGTCTTTGTGAGACGGCTTTACGAAGAGCCTCTACGTCCCCTTCTCCCTGGTACCGATTGGTATGGGAACTCAGCCCGTATATCGAATGCTGCAACAGATACTCTCGCCGCCCCTTCGATTCGCGATCGAGTTTGAGCGTCATGTTTTCGATATCGGATAAGCCCTCAAATCCCGTCCGTAGTCCGAAAGCTAAATGAGCCAGAGAAGTCGTCGCAAAGCGAAAAGGTCCTATGGGGCTACTTCCCAACCTATGCTGCGCGATGCCGAATTCACAATTATCTCCTAAACTTTGAAACTTTCCGATCAATTGCGCCGCGGGAATGGTCAATGTCGTCAGCTCGCCGCGCAGTTCAACCAACGAAGTTGACCCCATTACTCTAACTGCCTGCAAACCGAGAGATAGGAGGCGCTCCTCTTTGCTGTCGCCAAGTGTCGACGGAACCACACAATCAAAATTGTGCAACGTAAGATCAAGGCGCCCGTCCGTGAGGAGGCAGGAGGGTACTGGAATTGCGATATCCATAGGAGCTGTAACGAGATATTCGCCGAGCAGGTACCCGCGCGACCACGCGAATACCTTTCGCGGTAGGCCTTGAAGCGGTCGAACCGGCAACACAACGATATAACTTTTGCACGAGCTATCCAATTTTAGAGAGAGATCACTGAAGGATCCCTCTACCCAAGCAACCCCCGGCTCCGGACGGGACCACCCGTAGCCCAAAGCAAACCGACCGGGGACCCGGCGATCACTCGCCGGCTCAGATGTCGCAAGGAGCGGCGTCGACTCACGCAACTTTGGTCCTCGTCATCCGGTTTCGTCCGCTAGATCGACAAAAATTCAGTTTAAATCGCAAACTCATAAATGTGCAATCAGTACAAACGGCGCATTTTGTAGTCGAACGTGCACGGCGGGTGGATATGCTGTGTTGCACCGGGCCTCAGATCGAACCGAAGTATGGCCCGTATCGGCTTCCCAAGACTAACGATTCTGTGCGGCTTCCGACTAGGCGCCGATCTGAATGAAATCCCACGCATCAGCCGGAAAATCTCCCTAGACCTCGCCGATCAGACGTATCTCCAGTGAGGGGTTGATTTGACAAGAGCGGCCACAACCGTCGCCTCCTTGTGCTCGGCGAGCGTACCAAGGATCGCAACCCGCCTGAACACGAATTTCTTTTCGCGCATAGGTGGAGGCGGTGCCACGGCAGGGGAATACCCGTCGGACGCTTTGTGGCGCGGCCTCGCGCCGACGCCCGCTGTAAGATTGGAACAGCCCCGGACGCATCTCGGTAATGCGGTATACAACCCGCGCGTCAGAGTTTGGCCGCTGACCTCCTTCAGGTTCCGTCTCCACCCGTGCGCGACATCGAATTGACCCAGAACGGCCGATTAGAGAGGCAGACATCAGAGCGCTGTTTTCAGGCCACGGCCCTGAGCGGCCGCTCGTCGGTGCGGCTGTTGGGATGGTCCGTTGATAATCTTGGTGATGACATCGCTGAGATAGACGAGCGCATCGAGCTCGTTGAGCGTAAGCGCTGTGGTGATCCCACCTTCATTTGAAGTTGGCGATGAGCGATTGTTCGGTCTCTGAATCGGAGATCGGCTTGTGCCTACGCTTGACCATATGCTTAAGCCTGAGACGACAGCGGTACGCCGGCTGGAAGTAATTACGGGGACTGGCCGGCGGCGCCGGTTCTCTGATGATTTCAAGGCCGGGATTGTCGAAGAGACACTTGTTCCTGCTGCGGTTGTTTCGGAGGTCGCGCGCCGAAATGGCCTGACGCCACAGCAGGTGTTCACCTGGCGCCGGCAAGCGCGCCTGCCGGCGGCAATCGCGGCTGAGGCGCCGAAGTTTGTGCCGGCCGTTGTGGAGCCGGCGTTGCCGGCGCGGCCATCACGTGGACGGCCGCGCCAGCGGACACGGAGTTCTGGCAGCATCGAGGTGGAGATCGAA
>Ga0265339_10001837_pt1 | contig 15591 bp, 11 predicted proteins | sample 4CB219metaG_FD_202085 | JGI IMG/M metagenome (GOLD analysis project Ga0265339, IMG submission 202085) | Rhizosphere microbial communities from Carex aquatilis grown in University of Washington, Seatle, WA, United States - 4-CB2-19 metaG | ecosystem: Host-associated > Plants > Roots >... | reverse complement strand
CCCCGCTCTGGACGCAGGCCGGCAGCCTGACCGACACCGCCAAGGGCGTCATTGCCTGCCTCAAGGATGCGGCCTCCGAAGGCCTGATCGCAAGCGACTATCCGGTGCCGGACTTCGCCGCCGCGACCACGCCGGATGCGCTGGCCGAGGCCGACCTCAAGCTGACGTCCAGCATGCTGGACTATGCGCGTCAGGCGCAGAGCGGCCGGATGCACTGGTCGCAGGTCTCGGCCGACATCCAGTATCCCGAACACCCGACCGACGCGGCGGAAGTGCTCAGCCACGTCACGACCGCAAAGGACGCGTCCGCGGCGCTCGACAGCTACAACCCGCCGCAGAAGCTCTACAAGGAATTGAAGGCCAAGCTCGCCGAACTGCGCGGCCTGGGCTCCGGGCCGCGGATCGAGATCGCCGAAGGTCCGGCGCTGAAATACACTCCGGCGCGCGGCAAGAGGCAGCCTGAAGTCGTGATGGAAGATCCGCGCGTGCCGCAGCTGCGCGCCAAGCTCGGCCTCACGGACAATCCCGACGACACCCATTATGACGCCAAGGTCGCGGCGGCCGTGCGCAAATTCCAGGAGAACGCCGACCTGAGGGAGACCGGCATTCTGGACGCCGGCACGGTGAAGGCGCTCAACACCCCGAAGCGCGACAAGCAGATCGACACCGTGATCGTCAACATGGAACGCTGGCGCTGGCTGCCGCGCGATCTCGGCGCGCCCTCGATCGGCGACGCCTATGTGATCCTCAACATTCCCGATTACACGCTGAAGGTGATGCAGAACGGCGCAACGGCCTGGACCACCCGGGTGGTGACCGGAAAGCCGGGCATCCACGCCACGCCGCTTCTGACCGAGACGATGAAGTACATCACGGTCAATCCGACCTGGAACGTTCCGCCGTCGATCGTCTACAACGAATATCTGCCGGCGCTGCAGCAGGATCCGACCGTGCTGCAGCGGATGGGATTGCGGCTCGAGCAGGAACGCGACGGCAGCATTCATATTTCGCAGCCGCCCGGCGAGGCCAACGCGCTGGGACGCATCCGCTTCAATTTCCCGAACAAGTTCCTGGTCTATCAGCACGACACGCCGGACAAGTACCTGTTCGCCAAGGAGGAGCGCGCCTACAGCCATGGCTGCATGCGCGTGCAGAACCCGGATCAATATGCGTCCATCCTGCTCAATATCACCGAGCCGAGCGAGCATTGGACGCCGGAGCGAATCCGCAGCATGTACGGCAACAGCGAGATCGACCTGAAATTCCCCACGCCGATCCCGGTCAATATCACCTACCAGACCGCGTTCGTCGATGAGGCCGGCAAGTTGCAATTCCGCAAGGACGTCTACGGCCGCGATGCCACCATGACCGCGATGCTGAAGAACGAACATGGCAGGGATCTCGAGTCCGTGGTTGCGCATTCGCAGCCGAACTACGTGCACCCGGTCACCGGCCTGCCGCCCGGCGTCAGCGTTGCCGGCGAGAACGGTTTCTATTCGCCCTCCGGGCCTTCGTTCTTCGAGAGGCTGTTTGGATTCCAGACGCCGCCGCCACCGCCTGCACCGATCGGACGACGGCAGCGGCCGATATTTACGCGCTAGGCGTTCAGAGCGGGATGACCTTTCTTCGAATCGTCGTCCCGCGTGACGTTGCTGCTTGAGGACGCACCTTGCGCTGGCGCGGCCCCTAGAGGCCGGGTTACACCCGATCGCCCCGGCCAAAATATTCCTGCTGAATCAACGATCTCGCGCGACGGGCGAGCTCGCTTAACGTTAACCATTCCCCATCTCGGAAGGCAGCCGGCACGTTTTCGCCATACTCGACGGGTTAGGTTGGGCCTGACTTGGGGAGGGATGGTAGAGATCGATTAACCATCCCGTTTTAAGAGAGCGTTCATCCTCTTTCGCATCCGGGGTTGGCGAAAGGATCCACTGAACGCCGGTCGACTGGGTGGGCTCATTAGTGCTGGCTGTTTTCGCACGCCGATTCAACTCGCTGTCGTTGCCAAAGGCCGCCTGTCATATCGGCCTGAGCTCGCTGTTGCTGCTCATGGGAGCCGGATCGGTACATGATGCGACCGCGTCGAACGAAACCCGCACGCTCTCCTTTCACCACACCCATTCCGGCGAAGACCTCACGGTCACTTTCAAGCGCGACGGCCGCTATGACGAAGAGGCGCTGAAGCGGCTCAATCACTTTCTTCGCGACTGGCGCACCCAGGACCAGATTGTGATGGACCGTCACCTGTTCGACATCGTCTGGGAGGTCTATCGCGACGTCGACGCCAAGCAGCCGATCCAGATCATCTCCGCCTACCGTTCCCCCGCCACCAACGCCATGCTCCACCGCCGCTCGTCGGGAGTGGCTCGCTACAGCCAGCACATGCTGGGCCATGCGATGGACTTTTTCATCCCGGACGTGCCGCTTGAGCAGATCCGCTATGCCGGGCTGAGATTGCAGCGCGGCGGCGTCGGCTTCTATCCGACTTCGGGATCGCCGTTCGTTCACCTCGACACCGGCAACATTCGCCACTGGCCGCGCATGACCCATGATCAACTGGTCAGGGTATTCCCGGACGGCCGCACCGTGCATATCCCTTCCGACGGTGTCCCTCTGAAAGGTTATGAGCTCGCCAAAGCCGACATCGAAAGACGCGGCAACGGCAACGACGCGGCCACCATCGGCAAGCCGAGCCTGTTCGCAGCCCTGTTCAGAAGCCGATCGGACGAGGACGATGACGGCGCTGTCACCGCCCCGGTCAACGACAAGCCGGCTTCCTTTGTAACCGCCGCCAGGCACGACGACGGCAAGCCTTCCGACAGCGTGCCGGTACCGCGCGCCAAGCCTCAATTCGCCGCTGCGCTGCAGCTTGCCTCGGCCGACTCACAGATCGCGGCGACGCCCAAGCCGAAACAGCCGGGCCCCGCCCCCGAGGCCAAGCCGCAGACGCCGGCTGACATCATCAATGCGCGCGGCTTCTGGGGCGACGATCCAGCCACGCCGCGGCAGGCGACGCCCGCCCAGGCGATTGCTGCGATCGCCGCCCGCAAGGCGCTGGATCTGGCTGAACCACAGGAGACCGCGAGCGTCCCGGCCGCCTATCAGGCGCTGGCCTATCTGCCCGTCGACCGCGGCAACGGTGTCGCGGCATCGGCGCCCGTGCCGCGCGGCCTACGCCCCGCCTCGCACAGCCCGGCGCCGGCCGGCGAGACCAACAGCGTTACCGCCAAGGGACCGCAGGTCGAGGACGGCGCGATTGCGATCTCGACGCGGCTCGCCGCGGCCAACGTCGACAGCGGCTGGATGCGGATCATGCTGCTTTCGCCAAGCGCCAGCTCCTCGATGTCGGTGACGATGCTGGGCGATGCCGACCTGACGCTGATGCGCGCGTTTTTCGTCAAGCCGCAAGCTTCGGTCATCATCGGTTTCTCGGACGACCCGATGATGGGAATGTCGTGCGATCATTTCTCGGGATCGGCGACCGCAAAGCTTGAGACGACGTCGTTCGTGCTGCACACCGCATCGCTGCACTGAACGCAAATCGTCCTCTGCCACGCAAGGTCGGTGTCGTCCCCGCGAAAGCGAGGACCCATGACCGCTCGCTTTCGTCACAGCGCGGTGCGGCCAGAGGCGAGCGCCTATCGGAGATTTTTGGCTATGGGTCCCGGCGCGCGCTCGTTTCGCTCACTTGGCCGCGACGACACGGTATAAGCCTCGCGCCGGCTCGCGCCTTACAGCATCCCCAGCGCCTGCATATAGGTTTCCAGGATGGTCTCGTGCTCCTGGCGCTCGTTGGGGTCCTGCTTGCGCAGGCGCACGATGGCCCGCAGCGCCTTGACATCGAAGCCGTTGCCCTTGGCCTCCGCATAGACGTCGCGGACGTCGTCGGAGATCGTCTTCTTCTCCTCCTCCAGCCGCTCGATGCGCTCGATGATGGCCTTGAGCTGATCTTTCGCAAATCTTGTCGCGGGCTCTTCCTTGACGGCGGCGGAGGTGGCCATCTGTTACTCCTGGGTGGAACTGGTATTGACACTCGAAGTTCGCGCCGTCTGGGTCAAGGCAACATCGCGCTCATCCACAGCGCGCCCACATCTTGTTGCCGTCGAATTGTTGGGGAAAAATCAATCTGTCGAGGACTTGTGCTCGTCGCGGCAAAAGGGTTTGGCCATTCGCCTGGTGATCGATGCGTCGACAAGCTCAGTTGATCCCGCATCACCTCTACAAAGGGCAGCGCGCCCTCCCCTTTTCAATGAGGGCTAACGCCATAGTCGCGACGGACTCAATGCCCCGGATGGACCTTCTTCATCGTCGCCAACTGCTCGGGGCTGACGGCGCTCTGGTATTTCTCCTTCCAGGTCTCATAGGGCATGCCGTAGACCGCCTCGCGACTTTCGTCCTTGCTCATGGCAACGCCGCTGGCATCGGCCGCGTCCTTGAGCCAGTTGGACAGGCAATTGCGGCAGAAGCCCGCGAGGTTCATCAGATCGATATTCTGGACGTCGGTCCGGGTGCGCAGGTGATCGACGAGGCGCCGGAAGACGGCGGCCTCGAGTTCCGTTCGCGTTTTGTCATCAATGGGCATGGTTCGTTAATCCCGCCGTTGCACAATCCTGCTATTACGTGGGCCCTGTCATAGATTTTGCCATATCGCATCGCAAACCGGAGGTCATGGGAGCGTTTCGGGCGCCCTGCAGGATCAAAAAACGCGGTTGACAGTTGCCGCCGGGCTACGCGAAATCTCCACTCAATCGGTTCCAGCTTCACGCAATGACTTCTGAAGGTTTCTTCCGCCGCCATCCGATCTCGCGTCGCGCAGGCCTTGGCCTTGCGCTGACAATGGGCATGCTCTGCCTGGGGAACAGACCCGCGGCCGCCGACTTTCGTCTTTGCAACAACACCTCCAGCCGGGTCGGCATCGCGCTCGGCTACAAGGATGCGGAAGGGTGGACCACCGAAGGCTGGTGGAACATATCGTCACGGAGCTGCGAGACCTTGCTGAAGGGAACGCTGATCGCCCGCTACTATTACATCTACGCTCTCGACTACGATCGCGGCGGCGAATGGTCGGGGCAAGCCTTCATGTGTTCGCGCGACAAGGAGTTCACCATCAGGGGAACCGACAATTGCCTGGCCCGCGGCTTCGACCGCACCGGCTTTTTCGAGGTCGATACCGGCGAACAGCGCGCCTGGACCGTGCAACTGACCGATGCCAACGAACAGCCGGCGCAGCAGCGCGTGCCGGGAATTCCGGGACCGGTTGGACCTGGCGGCAGTGTTCCGGGCCTGCCGAACACGCCGGATGCGGCGCCTGCTCCGGGCGCGTCTGGCCTGCCGCCAGCCGCAGCGCCCGGAAGCAAACCATGAGGCGCCTGCGCCGCATCAAGATTCTCGCCACGTTGGGACCGGCGTCCTCGGACAGCGCAATGGTCCGCCGCCTGTTCGAGGCCGGCGCCGACATTTTCCGCATCAATATGAGCCACACGCCGCACGACAAGATGCGCGAACTGGTGGCGACCATCCGCAACGTCGAAAGCAGCTACGGCCGGCCGATCGGCATTCTGGTCGACCTGCAGGGGCCGAAGCTCAGGCTTGGCTCGTTCGCGGAAGGGGCGGTCCAGTTGCAGAACGGACAGAGCTTTGTGCTCGATTCCGACAAGACGCCCGGCGACAACGAACGCGTGCAGCTGCCGCATCCGGAGATTCTTGCAGCCCTGCGTCCAGGGCACGCGCTGCTGCTCGACGACGGCAAGGTGCGCTTGATCGCCGAGGAAACGTCGCCCGAGCGCGCCGTGACGCGGGTGGTGATCGGCGGCAAGATGTCGGACCGCAAGGGCGTCAGCCTGCCCGATACCGATCTGCCGGTGTCCGCGATGACGACGAAGGATCGCGCCGATCTCGAGGCGGCGCTGAATGAAGGCGTCGACTGGATCGCACTCTCCTTCGTGCAGCGCGCCGAGGACGTCGTCGAAGCCAAGAAAATGATCCGCGGCCGCGCCGCGGTGATGGCGAAAATCGAGAAGCCCCAGGCGATCGACCGCCTTCCGGAAATCATCGAGGCTTCCGACGCGCTCATGGTGGCGCGCGGGGATCTCGGCGTCGAGTTGCCGCTGGAGCGGGTGCCGAGTCTGCAAAAGCAGATGACGCGGCTCGCGCGCCGCGCCGGCAGGCCGGTGGTGGTTGCGACCCAAATGCTGGAATCGATGATCCAGGCGCCGGTGCCGACGCGCGCCGAGGTCTCCGATGTCGCCACCGCCGTCTATGAGGGCGCGGACGCTATCATGCTTTCGGCGGAATCGGCGGCCGGCAAATTTCCGGTCGAGGCGGTCTCGACCATGAACCGCATCGGCGAAGAGGTGGAGCGCGACCCGACCTATCGGACCGTGGTGACGGCGCAGCGGCCGGAGCCCGAGGCCACTGCGGGAGACGCCATCGCAGACGCTGCGCGGGTGATCGCGGAAACGCTCGACCTGCCCGCGATCATCTGCTGGACCTCATCTGGCTCGACTGCAATCCGCGTGGCGCGCGAACGTCCCAAACCGCCGGTCGTGGCCATCACCCCCAACATCGCCACGGGGCGCAAACTGTCCGTGGTGTGGGGCGTGCATTGCGTGGTCGCCGAGGACGCACGCGACCAGGACGACATGGTCAATCGCGCCGGCTCAATTGCCTTTCGCGACGGCTTCGTGCGCGCCGGCCAGCGCGTCATCATCGTGGCCGGCGTTCCGCTCGGCATCGCCGGCACGACCAACATGGTGCGTATCGCCTCCGTCGGCCCCGACGGTGACGCGCATATGTGAGCGACGCATCGCTCGCTCTGGATAGCGCGATCTACGCCCCGACCAGGGTTTTCGCCGGCAGCACGGCCTGCACCACGAGCCCGCGCGCGCGGGCATCCATCACGCCGACCGCGCGCAACGCCAGCAAGGTCACGGATTGCACGGCGTCGCGCAGCTTGGCCGCATCGTCCAGATTGTCCGGCGCCATGGGCCCGACCAGCGCCTCGTTCAGCGCTCCCAACAGCGCGGTCGCGGCAAGCTGGGTATCCTGCGCCGGCAGGTGTCCGGCGCGGACCGCAGCGTCGATCCGGCTCGCGATCTCACCGGCAATCTCGCGGCGGCTGGCGAGCCTTGACGCGGTGACATCAACATCGACGGGCTCGGCCAGAATAGCCCAGGCGAGCTTGCGTTGTGACAGAACGTGAACCGCGACGGTGGAGATGGCCGCGGCCAGCGCCGACGAGGGTCCGGGCGCCGCGTCGGCCGCCCGGCGGACGGCGGCGAGTTCATCACGCGACACCTCGGCGATCAGTTCGGAAATGAGGTCCGCCTTGGAGGGGAAATAGCGATACACGGTGCCAGCGGCGACATTGGCGCGAACCGCGACCGGCGCGATCTGCACGGCAGCCATGCCGGCCTCCGCGGCGGCATCCCGCGCCGCTGCCAGAATAGCGCTGCGCCGCGCCGCGAGGCGCTTCACGACTTGATGGGTGCGCCGGTAAACCATGGCATTTCTCATCCCGACCAGCCGTTCGGACGAGATTTCGGCCGAACTTGGCTTCATTGTTTTGACCGTTTTGGGCAATTTACGACAAATCGCCAGCAAAAACTGAACACCTATTCAGGCCAAATGACAAGACGTTTCATGAACGTCGGGCCGATTTGCGGATGATCGTGTTGGAGCCGGCCAAATGGCGCTTTCTATGCTCCGGCGGCGACCAATTCGGCCGCAGGCTCGCGCCGCCACCAAGGTCCGGCGCGGCCCAGGATCAGGCTCCCCACGATCAGGGTGGCGGCGAGCCCGACCGGCTGGCCGAAGATCATGAAGCTCAGGATCAGCGCGAGCGCGAGTGCGAGTGCCGGCAGTTCATAAGAGCGGAAGCCGTGCGCAAGCCCGAGGCGGACCAGATAAGCGACAGGGATCGCCAGCACCGTCATGTCATAGAGGAAGAGGTAGGGCGTGGTGAGCAAGGTGCCGACGGCGAGGCTTGCGGCCTTGAGCGAATAGCGCACATTGCTGCGCCAGATCGCCACCAGCGTGATCGCGACGGACGCGGTCAGGATCCACTGGAAGACCCAGGCCAGCTGCTCGCTGCCGCCGAGATAGCGGACCATCGAATACAGGCTCTGCAGCTTCCACCAGGTGGCTTTGCCTTCGCTGAGAAAGGCTTGCGAGAACGTCGGCATCCAGTGGAAGAACGCCTGCCAGCTTTCGATGCCGAATGCGAACAGCGAGGCCAGCGCCAGCAGCACGGCGGTGATCGCGGCGCTGGCGAATACTTTCCATTGCGAAGCCGCGATCAGGACGATCGGAAACAGCACCCCATATTGCGGCTTGTAGGTAAGCAGGCCCAGGCAAATGCCCGACAGCACCGGGCGTGTCGGCAACAGATAGAGCGTGCCGCCGATCAGGGACGCGGTAAGAAATCCGTTCTGTCCGACCAGCGCGTTGCTCAGCACCATGGGAAAGGCGACCGCCAGCACGATCCCGAAGGGCCGACCGACGATGGCGCGCATCGCGGCAAGATAGGGCAGCAAGCTCGCCGACACCCACCCGATGAATGCGGCCGCATAGGGAAACTGCGCCAGCAGCGAGGCAATGAACAGAAACGGCGGCGGGTAGTGCCAGGCGAAGTAGCTGTCGAAATTCTGCTTCAAGACCGCGAGTTCGACCTGCTTCTGAATATCCCAGTCATAGGCCAGCGCCGGATGGCCATCGAGCACGAGCTTGCCCGCGGCCCACACGTTGACGAAATCGATCGGGATGCCCTGCCCGTTGGCCTGATAGATCCACCAATGCGCGACATAGGCGGCCGGCAGGAACGCCGCATTGATCCCCGCCAGCAGAAAACAGACGTTGAGCAAAGGCGCCGCGCGGGCGCGCGGCGCTGTTGCAGACGTCGGGGCGGGCTGGGCGGCCATGCGGGTCCCTTTCGCGCGCCACAGCTTGCGAAGGGCGCACACCGCAAAAGCAATAGGCCGGATAGCATTGAGGAATTCTTAAGGTTCCCAAAGCGCGATGGCGATTGAACCTGAAGCCATCGCGCTTTGGCCCATCGCGTCTTAGATCAGATTTGGTCAATTCCCTGACTGCAATTCGCCGAAACGCTCCCAGCTCTTGCCGTTGAACCGCATGAATTGCATCTGGTCGACCGGCACGTGGTCAGTCGGGTCGGTGTTGACCTTGATGCCGGGCAGCAGCATCGGCAATTCCAGATCATGAACGGAGAACGCCTGCCTTAAGATGTTCTCGGTCGACAGATCGTCGCCGCAGGCCTTCAGCACCGCCTCCAGCACCATCGCGCTGTTGTAGGCATTGACATAGTTGGTGTCGTGCTGATCGGCCTGCGGGACATATCTGGTCATGAATTCACGCCAGCCCCTGACGCCTGCGTCGTCCTTCCAGGCGGGATCGTCGGGATCCTTGACATAGGCGGTGGAGAGAACGCCGGTCGAGGCCTCGAGCCCGGCAGGCTCCATCACGATGGACACCCAGACGGCGACGTTGGACAGAAACGTCATCGGGCGCCAGCCGATCTCATGGGCCTTGCGGATCGACTGCGCGGCGAATTTCGGCGTCGCCGCAATGATGAAGACGTCGGCTCCGGACGCCTTCAGTTTGACGATCTGGGAATCGACGGTCGGGTCGGATATTTCGTAGGTCGCGGCCGTGACCAGCGAATCATATTTCTCGCCGAGCACGTCCTTCAGCCCCGCGACATAGTCGCGGCCGAAATCGTCGTTCTGCGAGATCACCGCGAACCTCGCATTCGGATTCTTCGCAAGCGCATAGCGCGCATAGAGCCGCGCCTCATAGCGGAACGGCGCCTGCACGCCCATGGTTGCCTGCGGATATTGCGATATGTCGGCGAACTTCGAGGCGCCCGAGCCGATGAACAGTTGCGGGATATTCTTGCCCTGCAGATATTTGGCGATCGCGGTGTTGTGGGCGGTGCCGATCGAGGAAAAGATCAGGGCGACCTCGTCGCTCTCGACCAGCCGTCGCGTCTGCTCCACGGTCTTTGGCGGTGCATAGCCGTCGTCGAGCGAAATCAGGTTGACCTTGCGCCCGTTGATGCCGCCGTGCTCGTTGAGCATCTTGAAATAGCCGACCTCGCCCTTGCCCAGCGCACCGAATGCCGACACCGGACCGCTATAGGGCATGGTCTGGCCTATTGTTATTTCGGTTGCCGTGACGCCGCGCATCTCCGCGGCGGCGATCATTGCCGGCCACGCCGCAAGCGCGATCGCGCCCGCCCCAAAAATCTTTCCGACCAGGCGCATCAATAGACCCTCCCTGGATTTTCTTGAATGTTGGATGACGGTCGCACGTGCGACGAGCCGTCTGACTTGTCGAAAGAAGATGCCATGTTGCCAGGCGGCCGTCACCCTGGCTGGGCTGGGCCGCCGGCCACGGGCATCCCTGCCCGCAAAAATGCGAAAGCCCGGCTAAGGGCCGGGCTCTTGCATGACCGGAACAACCGGCCGTATCGGGAAACGCTTAGGCCTGCGGCTGCGGCTCCAGGCCGGCGTCCGGATCGGGCCGCGGGCGCGGCTTGCCGGCCGGCGGCACCGCGGAAGTGCGCGGCGCAGTCGGCTCCAGGACCGACTCGCGGTTCGGTTTCTTGCCCTTCAGAAGATCCTGAATCTCCTCGCCGGTCAGCGTCTCGAACTCGAGCAGGCCCTTGGCGAGCATCTCGAGATCGGCGCGCCTCTCGGTGAGAATACGCCTGGCCTCGTCATGGCCCTGCTCGACCAGCCGCTTGATTTCCGAATCGATCTTCTGGACCGTCGCTTCGGAGGCGTTCTGCGTGCGCGACACCGACATGCCCAAAAACACCTCATCCTGGTTCTCGCCATAGGACACGGTGCCGAGCTCTTCCGACAGCCCCCAGCGCGTCACCATCATGCGCGCCAGCCGCGTGGCCTGTTCGATGTCCGAGGCCGCCCCCGAGGTGACCTTCTCGCGGCCGAACACCAGCTCTTCCGCGACGCGGCCGCCCATCATGATGGCAAGGCGCGAGGTCATCTGCTCCAGCGACATCGACAGCTTGTCGCGCTCGGGCAGCTGCATCACCATGCCGAGCGCGCGTCCGCGCGGGATGATCGTGGCCTTGTGGATCGGATCGGTGGCGACGACGTTGAGGCTGACGATGGCGTGGCCGCCTTCGTGATAGGCGGTCAGCAGCTTCTCCTCCTCGGTCATGACGAGCGACTTGCGCTCGGCGCCCATCATCACCTTGTCCTTGGCCTCTTCGAACTCGGCCTGCGTCACCATGCGCTTGTTGCGCCGCGCGGCCGTCAGCGCCGCCTCGTTGACGAGGTTCATCAGGTCGGCGCCGGAGAAGCCGGGCGTGCCGCGGGCAATGGTCTTCAGGTTGATATCGGGCGCGAGCGGGACCTTGCGGACGTGAACCTTCAGGATCTGCTCGCGGCCGACGACGTCCGGATTGGGCACCACCACCTGGCGGTCGAAACGGCCGGGACGCAGCAGCGCCGGATCGAGCACGTCGGGCCGGTTGGTCGCCGCGATCAGGATCACGCCCTCGTTGGCCTCGAAGCCGTCCATCTCGACCAGGAGTTGGTTGAGCGTCTGTTCGCGCTCGTCGTTGCCACCGCCGAGGCCTGCGCCGCGATGGCGGCCGACCGCATCGATTTCGTCGATGAAGATGATGCAGGGCGCGTTCTTCTTGGCCTGCTCGAACATGTCGCGGACGCGGCTGGCGCCGACGCCGACGAACATCTCGACGAAGTCGGAGCCCGAGATGGTGAAGAACGGCACGTTGGCTTCGCCCGCCACCGCGCGCGCAATCAGCGTCTTGCCGGTGCCGGGCGGACCGACCAAGAGCACGCCGCGCGGAATCCGGCCGCCCAGCCGCTGGAACTTGCCGGGGTCGCGCAGGAACTCGACGATCTCCTGCAGGTCCTGCTTGGCCTCGTCGACGCCGGCCACGTCCTCGAAGGTGACGCGTCCGTGCGCTTCAGTGAGCATCTTGGCGCGCGACTTGCCGAAACCCATCGCCTTGCCGGCGCCGCCCTGCATCTGTCGCGACAGGAAGATCCACACGCCGATCAGGGCGATGAACGGCAACCACGAGACGAGCAGCGAGACGAACCACGGCACGTTGTCACCGGGGGGCTTCGCGGTGATCTGGACCTTGCCGTTGTAGAGGCGCGTCACCAGCGTCGGATCGTTCGGCGCATAGGTCTGGAAAGACGAGCCGTTGGTGAAGGTGCCGTGAATCTCCGGCCCCTGGATGACGACGTCGCGAACATGACCCTGGTCGACCTCGGTCAGAAGCTGCGAGAACGAAATATCCTGCGACGACGCGCGTTGACCGGGATTCTGGAACAGCGTGAACAGCGCCAACAGCAATAGAACAATGATGACCCAGAGGGCGAAATTGCGCAGATTGGCGTTCATTGATCTTCCTTCGTGGTCGCGCGGATCGCGGCCTGATGTCCTTCGGACCTATCCCTGGTTAGCCACGAGGGAAACCCCCTGTCGACCCTATCACAATTTAGGTGCCGCCTGCCCTGCTGCCAAGGGAACCACGCCGGACTATTTAGCGCATCCTAGCGCAATTCCGGTTCAAAAAATGGCGGTCCGAACAGTGTTTTACCAGGTGGTTAAGGCTCCCGGGACATTATAGCAAGAAGCTCATCCGCCGGTTTGCCGTTTAGAAACGCTTTCAGTTGGCGGTTGGTCGATTCCGCGAACCAGATGACGCGCCCCGTCCAATGCTGCGGCTCAGATTTGGTAGAGGCGCTACCTCCGCCGCCTGCGGAGCGGTGCCGGTTCGATGCTGACCAGTCCCTTCTCGAGGCTCACCAGCGCGCCGGCAAGCGTTTGTTTCAGCCTCGCCCCGGCGGGCTTTGGCCCGATCTTTCCAGACCCGTCCGTGAAGCTGCGATCCAACTCGGCCAGCAGCGATTCAACCTTGCCCAGTTCGGCCGGCCCCTCATGGCCGAACCGGTTGATCGCACGCATCAGGAGCCGAAGCCGGACTTCCTCAGGCAGCGCCGCGAACGCCGCGGCGTCGAACACCTTCGCGTTGCGCAGAGCCGGGTGCGTTCCCCGGCGCTTCAGCGCGAGATAGCGCTCGGCGCCGTCGGCCAGCACCTCCACCGCCGCGTTGGCGCGGGCCAGTCGCGACGCCAGCCGCGCGAACGCGCGTGCATCCCCGCCCTCGGCGGCCAGCAGCGGCAGCAACGCGCGCAGCCGCGGTCGCGTGAAAGCCGTGTCACGGTTGGTGGGATCGTCGGCAAAACCGACATTCGCCTTGTTCAGCGTCGCAATCAGCTGCGATTTCGACACATCCAATAGCGGGCGCGCAAGCATGACGCCGTCGCGTTCGGAAAGCCGTGCCATCGCCGAAAGACCGGTGATGCCGCTACCGCGCAACAGCCGCATCAACAATGTCTCGGCCTGATCGTCCCTGGTGTGCGCGGTGACGATGTGACTGGCGCCGACGGCGCGCGCGGCCTCTGCCAGCAGGCGGTAGCGCGCCGCCCTCGCCCTCGCCGGCACGGCGGTCTTTGGCTTCTCGCCGGTCCAATGCATGGTCCGATGCGGCAAATTGAGCACATGCGCCAACCGCTTGGCCTCGCGCGCCTCGCGTGCAGCCTCCGGCCTGAGCCCGTGGTCTACCGTGACCGCGATCAGGCGCGGACCGCGCGAAAGAGAGCAGCGCCAGCGCGCCATCAGCCACATCAGCGCGGTCGAATCCGGTCCGCCCGAAACCGCCAGCACAAGTGCCGGCGCGCCTTTCCAGTCGGCAAACAGGCGCTTGGCATGCTGCGCCGAGATCGGGGAATTGTCGTCGTCTCGCATGGCGGGGCTCATCGCGGAACCCGATTATGCGCGACCCATCGTCGAAGCGCCATATGACGCGTAGGTCCCGGCGGCCGTCCAGGAGAAGAGCCTCAGCACTTCTCCCGCTTCTGCTCGCGATCGACGGCGGCTTTGACGCCGGTCGAAGCGCGCGGGTATTTTCGCCCCACCTCGCCGAACGCGGCGCAGGCCGCTTCCTTTTCCTTCAAGGCCGCCAGCGACTGTCCGAGCCGCAGCAACGCATCGGGCGCTTTCGCCGACTTGTCGTATTTGGTGGTCACCGCAAGGAAGGCCTCCGCCGCGTCGCGATATTGCTGGCGCTGGAACAGGCTTTCTCCCAGCCAGTATTGCGAATCCCCGAGCAGCGGATCGTTCGGATACTTCTGCGCGAAGTTGCGCATGGTCTGTTCGGCGAGCGCATAATCCTTGCGCTGCATGTAGCCGATCCCGAGATCGTACTCGTCGCGCGGCGAATTCGACGGCGGCGCGGTGAGGAGAGCACCGGTTCCGTTTCCGTTCGGATTGACCGGCGGCTGAGGCGGGACCGCACCTCGCTGATAAGGCGGCGCGCCGGCGGTATTGGCGAGATCGAGCGGCTCGCCTGGTGCGCGGCCCCCGGGAGCGCCGACTGGCGCCTCGGCAGGCATCGGAAGCCGGCCACCGCCAAGCGCCTGCGGCGCGCCCGGCGCGTTCGGGTTCTGGCTCGGATCAAAGGCGTCGCCGCGGCGCCCGGCTGGCGCGGCCTCCTGCGCGATCGGTGCCGGAGCCGCGGTCTGCGGCGGATTGTAACCGGGCTGGGGCTGATTGTAGACGGGCTGAGGCGCCGGATAGCCGCCCTGAGCCTGGGGCTGGCGGTAGGCCGGTTCCAGCTGCACCGGGGGCGCGGCAGCCACGGCGGCAGGCGCGGCACCGCCCGGCGCCGGCGGTACGCCGCCCTGGAGCTGGCGCAGGCGCTCTTCGAGCTGGCGGTTGCGGTATTGCAATTCCTCGTTCTGGCCGGTGAGCTGCCGCAGCTGGTTCTCCAGCTGCTGGATCCGCAGTTCCGGATCCGCATCATCCGATTGCGCCAGCGCCTGCGACGACAGCGCCAGCAACGCGGCAACTGCCGCAGCGCAGCTCAGCCTATGAACCCTGAATGACATCTTGCCCTGACAATGGAATCGGCGTGATTGGCGTCCACTTGCGGCAGGGAGTACGCCAAAAATGTGACTGATTCAAACATGTTCGGGCTGCGGAGGTCCTGCAAACAAAACCGGCGCCCGAAGGCGCCGGCGGCATACTTCCGTAGCAGGTCCGAAGGCGTGTCAGGAACTCGCGTTCAGGACGGTCACCGCACGGCGGTTCTGCGACCAGCAGGAGATGTCGTTGCAAACCGCGACCGGGCGCTCCTTGCCGTAGGAGATCGTGCGCATCCGGCTCGCGTCGATGCCGCGCGAGATCAGGAAGCTGCGGACCGATTGCGCCCGGCGCGCACCGAGCGCAATGTTGTATTCGCGGGTGCCACGCTCATCCGCGTGCCCCTCGATGGTAAAACTGTAGCGGGGATAGGTCTGCAACCACTGCGCCTGCTTCTCCAAGGTGACGATCGCCTGCGGGCTGAGATCGCTCTGATCGCTATCGAAGAACACACGGTCGCCGACATTGACCACGAAATCCTGCTGGCTCCCCGGGGACGCGGCGCTCGCCATCGCGTCGGTGCCAAAGCCCTTGTTGGCACAGGCGCCCATCGAGAGCGCCACCGCAAGCACGGCAGCCAATTTC
>Ga0265339_10001835_pt1 | contig 15592 bp, 14 predicted proteins | sample 4CB219metaG_FD_202085 | JGI IMG/M metagenome (GOLD analysis project Ga0265339, IMG submission 202085) | Rhizosphere microbial communities from Carex aquatilis grown in University of Washington, Seatle, WA, United States - 4-CB2-19 metaG | ecosystem: Host-associated > Plants > Roots >... | reverse complement strand
ACGACATGCTGAAGCTTCTCGTTGCCAACCTTCATCCGGAGCAACTGAATGCCGCCGTGCCGTCGCCTGAGGAATCAACACTACCCGGAGCGATTCGCATTTCGCTTGAGCCGCGCGGTGAACTTTCGTCTGGAATGGGGCTCACGCTCGGGTGGCTCTATGACGCCAAAACCGGCAACTATTGGCATAACGGCGCCACTGCTGCCTACAGTTCGTACGCCTTCTTCAATCCCAAAGGCGATTACGCTGCGGTCATCTTGTTGAACACCTCGCCGGGCGTGAATGGGTCGTTTGTCGAAAACCTGGGTAGACACGTCAGGCAAAGACTGGCGGGAGAGCCCGCGCTCTCACTCGGCCACTAGGTTGCCTTCAATGAACCTTTATCCCGCGACGGTCGTGAAGCGTAGCGCAATGCCTTCGTCGCTTGACTCGGCCTTGACTCCTGTCAGATCGGGGATGAGGTAGTGAGCCGCACTCAGGGTCTCAATAGGATGCGAGAACGTGGTGGCGATCACCGTGCATCCGGCAGCGCGCCCCGCCTTGGTGCCAGACGCCGCATCCTCAAACACCACGCACTCATCCGGTGCAAATCCCAGCAAAGCTGCTCCTGCGAAATAGGGGGCCGGACGCGGCTTGCCTTCGGTCACGCTTTCTGCGGTGATGAACCGCTCCGGAACCGGAATGCCGCCCGCGGCGAGTCGCACGCGCGCCAGTGGTTCGGTAGCGCTGGTGACCACAGTCCAACGATAGCTTGGCAGCGACGCCAGTAACTCTAATACGCCAGGAAGGACAGTAACCCCCTCCGTGTCATCGATCTCAAATCCTTCGATCACCAGATTCTCTTTTTCTGGATCGAGGTCGGGGCGCAGAATAGCCACCGTCTCGATGCTGCGGCAGCCGTGGGCGATGCGGCAGGCGTACTCAGGGTCGACGCCGCGCAGTTTGGCCCATCGGGTCCAGCTGCGCTCGACCGAGCCCAGCGAGGAGATCAGGATGCCATCCATGTCGAAGAGAATTCCCTGGCAGTGAATTTGAACGGGGGAAGAGGTCATGAATGAGGACATTCCTTGATTCTATCGGGCAGCGGGCGCGGTTTTACCGCTTTGCGGTCAGCGATGTCTTGGGCGTGGGGAACGTGGTTTTGGGAGGTTCACCAAAGGTAATCGAGGCCTCGACAGCCGATTTACGCCCGCCCACCTGCACCTGATTCTGCTTGAGCGTCACTGCACCGTGATCGATGGCCGCATCCGCCGTCCAATGATCGAAACGAGTAAGGGCTTTGGGGAACTGCTCTGGCGAGGTTGCATTGATCGCGCCGTGGCGCCAGACAAAATGCAGTGTCCCGTTAGCCGAAGACGCCAGGTCCGCGCCCGCAAAACCTGTGAGAGCAATCTTGCCATTGCCGTCGATAGGCCCGCCCGTGCAGCGCAGATTGAGCACCTCGCACAGCGCGGGACCGGTAAGTTTCTCAAAAGTTCCTTCCACCGTGTAGGCAGGCTTGTCGCCGCTGGCAATGGTTCCGGTAGCGTGTAGTTGGCCGCCCAACATCCCGGTTTCAATGCTGGTGAACTCCGCGCTTGTCGGCAGAATTCGAAACGAGACAGCAGCGTCCGCTAGTGCCACCGGGCCAAGAACAAGGGATCCCGCCTTCACTGATCCATTGAGACGCGGCCAGGATGGCGTCGGTGATGAGGTGAAGCGCGCGATGAGCGTGGATAGTGCAGTTCCCTGCTGCTTTGCTCCCAGAAGCGTCTCCTGCAGCGCGGCGACATCCAGCGAGTCGAATTTCAGGTCGAGCTGCGGCGGGCATTCGACGACCGGCTCGCAGTGCGATGCAATCTGAAGGCGGGCGGTTCCCTTCAACGGCCCGAATGTGAACTCGACGGGATCCCAATCAAGGCTGCCTCCACCGAGATGCAGCGTGGCCTCCGAGACTTGCACATGGTTGCTAAGTGCGGGAAATTTCCAGTTGGCGTTGTGGAGAGTGATGGTTCCGCTGAGTTGGTCGGGCGGAACGATAGTTAGCACCGCGGAATGGTCGGAGCTCGCCGCCCCACCGGCCGGCTCACTGCTTGTTTGCGTCGCGTTGGGGGAAGGCAACCAGGGACCCTGCGCTACGAGATCGAAGACGGCAGGTTCACCCGCAAGCGAGTCAAGGGCCGACGTATCGGCGATCCCCAGGGCGTGGGCGAGTTCGCGTATGCGCGCCAAAGCGGCTTGACCCCGCACAACGACCTCGTAGCCGGTCAGAGTCAAGTTCGACGTAATCGAGAGGGGCGAGGGCGCCCCCATGGGCAGCGTAACGGCAGTAGTGATGGCTTTCGGCTCGCCATCAGGGGACGCAGCCGGCTCCAGGGTCATCTTTGCGATTTGAATGGGCTGGCTGAGTCCGTTGCCACTGAGCCGGAAACCTTCGACGATCAGGCTTCCCTGCAGCGGGCTCGGCGGCGCAGGCTTCTTTTTGGTCGCCAGACTGCTCACAGATCCACGACGAATGGGCGGTGCTTCTTCGGCTGACTTTTCCGCCGCAGCCGGATCGTATGTGAGTTGGCCGCTGATGCTGCCTCGGGCGTCGAGGTCGTCGCCGATCCCATTACGCAAGGTGCGCAAAGCATCGAGTCCCGCGCTAATCGGGATGCGTTGCACCTGTACAGCAAGTTTGCCTGGACCGCCGGCGGGAAGCTCCCCGGCTACTTTGATGTGGCCATCACCGAGCGGCGAGTCGCACGCAAGGTTCTCGATCGAGCGGCCCGCATAGTGATACGCGAACGTGCAATTCGCGTCGAAATCGAGTGCATCTGCCGGGGCAAATTCCGCGCGGTGTACCCCCGAGGCGCTGAGGCGGGCTTTCACCTGGGCCTCTCCGGCAGTACCGTCCACCTGCATCGCCCCGGTAAGGTCGCCGCGCCAGCCGGGGTCGGACCCTAGTATGAGGCGGGTTAGCTGGCCCAGTTGGGCCTTGCGCCATTCTATGTCGATATGAATAGGCATCTGGCGCAGTTCCGGCGCGCGGCGGAGGCTCGCCTCGAGGTGAACGATGCCTGTGTCGGCAAGGTCAAGATTCACGTCGGTCCGCGCCGGCTGACCGCGCAGGCGCACGCGCCAGTCGCCGGGATTCTCCTGCCAGAAAGACACATCCGCGTTGACCAGCGAGAAAGGCAACTTCTCAAGGCCGTTCTTGATGTTTACGCGTGAGCTCGTCGCTTCGAGGTAGGGCAACTGCTCCAAGCCGCTTGGCGCTGCGTTGTTGGAGTGCGCAGCGGCAGTTCGGAACAACGGATCCAGGTTCCAGCGGCCATCGCTGGTGCGAACCAGGTTCAGGCTGGCTTCGTCCACGCTGATGCGGCTGATTTCGAGGTGCCCGCGGAAAAGGGAAAGGAGCCGCACCGACGCGGTGACCGTGTTGGCATGGAGCACGGGTTCCGCGCCAAAAGCCGGATCTTCCTGAACCGTCAGGTCCGTGAGGACAAAGCCGGGTCGGGGCAACAGACGAAATTCCACGGACGAAAGGCGTACGGGGCGCCCCAGCGATTTCGATACGAGTTGGGTAATCCGAGCCTTGTATCGGCCGGTAGACATCATGGGAGGCACGAGCAACACGGCCAGAACCGCCGAGAGGGCTGCCACAAGCAGCCAGAGCCTCTTTCCTATACGCCGCCGGCGCTCTGCCTCTTCGGTCATGATCGTTACTGTGAATTCGCTCCAGTGTACCGGCTTCAGCGGACTACGTGCAGGGTGCGGCTCCAACGCGTTTCAGTGAAGAAGTGCAGAGCCACGTGAGCCATCCACGCCACGTTGTTCGCCAGTCCGGTCTGCTCATACTGGTTTTCAGGAGTCTCGTACGACCAGTAATTGAAAAGCGGGCGCCCCACAATGTTGGCCCGCGGCACAAAACCCCAGTAGCGCGAGTCAAGCGAGTCATGTCGGTTGTCGCCCATCATGAAGAACATGCCTGGGGGCACAACGAGGTCACCGTCCTTGATGAGGCTGGGCAGCTGGACCGACCAACTCTCGGTGGCGCCTAGGTCAGTGGTCATCGGGACTGCCGGAAAATCGTCGAGATAATCACGATAGTTTTCCGGCGTGGTGGGCACCGCGTGCGGCTGCTCCTGGGCCACCCCGTTAATGATGACAGTTCCATTGCTAAGATGAATGTGATCCCCAGGCACGCCGACCAGCCGCTTGACCAGAAAAAGATACTGTGGCTTGCCATCCGTATCCACCGAATCGGGTACCGGCTTGATGAAAACAACCACGTCGCCCCGCTTTGGTTCACGATACCGGACGAATGGCATCCATTTGGCCGGAGCCGCAAGCGTGATGCGATCGACCACCAGGTGATCGCCCACCAGCAGAGTCTTCTCCATCGAACCCGAGGGTATTACAAAATTCTGCGCCAGGAACGTGAGGATGAAGAGTCCCACGACCAGTACGGAGCAGATGCTGGCTGCCGCCTCGAAGGGCGTCTCTTCCACTTTCTCCTCAACAGGTTCGTTTTCGGGCTCAGGCGGCGTCTTAACGGGAGGCGTGTTTTTCTTGGTCATCCTGTCGCTCTTTGCCCACAAATCAATTGCGGATTCGGTCTCGATTCGGCCACGATCAATGCACTACATGGAAAATCCGCTTCCAGCGAGCGAATCCCGCGAGGCGGGCCGTGAGTTCCTTGTCGTGTCCGAGTCTATCATCTGCGGCCTGTTGCACATCGGTGGTGGAAGGGCGGCGCAGCGAGAAGTAAATCACCAGCGGACGGGCCACAATTGCTTGGCGCGGAACCAGACCCCAGAAGCGGGAATCCAGGCTGTGATTACGGTTGTCCCCAAGCATGAAATAGTTTCCCTCAGGCACCACCAAGTCGCCATTCCGGGTTAGACTTTGCAGTTCACGCCACCAGGTAGGGTCGATGCTCGGATCGGTGTAGATGGGTGCCGGAAAGTTGTCGCGAAATGGACTGGGGAGGCTCGGTTCAAAAACCACGTAAGGCTCGTCGAGGGTTGCACCGTTCACCACCACGCGGCCATCCTGAATACGAATGTGGTCACCCGGAATGCCGACGACTCGCTTGATCAGGTATGGCGGGTTCGCATGGTGGAACACCACGATGTCGCCGCGCTCTATGTCGCGGTAGGGCATCATCCAACGCGTGGGATTGTAACGACCGCCCGACGGAGCGAAGATCTGCTTGTTCACCAGCAGAAAGTCGCCGACCAGCAGGGTGTGTTCCATGCTCTCCGATGGAATGAGAAATGGCTGCAACACAAAGGTGAGTAGAAACAGCGCCACCACAATCGTCTGCAATAGCGAGGCAAGGGCCTCAGGGACGGTGGGAAGGTGGGCCCATCGCCGCACAGCATGGTGATGCGCGGGGCCGGCAAGCTGTACCGGGGAACTCACTATGGGGCTTCTTCCTCCAATTCGTCTTCAGGGGACGCCGCACTCTTGCCAACCGCAGCGGAAAGTCGGGCCAGCGCACGGCGGGCGGCGTCCTGCTCGGCATGCTTCTTGGTGCTACCCGTGCCGCGCGCCAACGCCTTTCCGGGTTCACCGCTGGCGGGCTTCAACCTTACCTCGACCAGGAATCGCTTGCGATGATCAGGACCGCTCTCGCTCTTGATTTTGTAGACCGGAGTGCCCGCCCGGGCTGCCTGCAGATGCTCCTGCAGCGCCGATTTGTAGTTACCGAGGGCGGCGCCGGAACGCAACTCTTCGGCCAGATGCTCCACCACCTCGCCCATCACATAGCGGCGTGCGACGGCGCGCGCAGGCTCCAAACCGCCGTCAAGGAAAAGAGCACCGATGACGGCCTCCATCGTGTTCGAGAGAACGGTGCTTTTGCTGCGCAGTCCGCTGCGATCCTCGCCCCTGCTAAGACGCAGGTGATCGCCAAGACCGATCTCCATCGCGACCTCAGCCATGTGCTGGCGGCTGACGAGCTGAGCACGAACGCGAGTTAATTCGCCTTCAGTCCACTCGGGGTGAAGCAGGAAAAGAGCCTCTCCCACGACTAGGCCCAGAACCGCATCGCCTAGAAACTCCAGCCGCTCGTTGTCCCCCGCAGGTCCTTCCTGCTTCTCGGGTTTCTCCTGGGCGCGCTGGTTGGCGAGCGAGCGGTGCGTGAGCGCGCGCACCAGCAACTCGGGCCGTGCGAAGCCATGCCCGAGTGCGGCTTCCAGTTCAGCCAGAGATGTTCCCACCTGCTCCTCGTTCCCTTATCAATCCCAAATGGATTGCCGCAAGGTCAGTCCCAGCCGACAGGCGACCGGCAGAATATCCTGCGTGCTGTCTCTATTAAAAGCCATCTCTCGCCTGCGCCGAGCCCCGGAACGGATCATTGCGGTTTGGGCGTCCCCTGTTGGCTACTCCCCGGTACCGCGGGCTGCGTGTCGGCAGGCGCATCGTCGGCGCCTTCGCAACTGTGGCCATTCACCGCGTAGGCCGCCTTTACCCCACGTTCCGCTGCCAGGCGGGTGTCCTGTGCTCCATCGCGGTTGGCCAGCGCCTGCTGGTACTCGGAAAGTGCCGCATCCCTTTTGCAGTCGAGGTCAAGCATCCGCCCCAGGTAGATATGGGACCAGGCGAGTTGACGAGGCTCTTTGCTGGTGGCGATGGTTTTTTGGAAGCGGTCAATTGCCTCCCCAGGTCGTCCGCTCAGGATGGCGGCACGGGCTAGGATAAAGTTGGCCCGTGCACTGTCAGCTACGGATTCCAGCGTGTCTGAATGAATGGTCAAAGACTGGCGCGCCAGGGCACTGGCCGTCGCCACGTCTCCCGCCTCAAGGCGCGCTTCGGCAAGATCAAGACCGGTTAGAACACGCGGCTTGCTGCGCTGGAGAACATCGTCGTCCGCCTGCGCGTCGAATTCGGTGTTACGGGCGCGGTGCACTTCGTGATCCACGTCCATGGTGTACACCATTTCACCCATCGTGTCGCGCAGACTGGTCGGATCCTTCTCGAACTGAATCAACTGCTCGTAAAAGTACTGCGTGAGCACAAAGCCCTGGGTCATGTCATGTCGCACAGTGGCCACACGGATTGCGTCCACTTTCTCTTGGTAGACCTGGCGCTCGTGTTCATATCTCGGTAACTCGGAACGATCGACGCCTGACGGAATTTTGACGACGGGCACCCCCGTGTCCATGGTGCGCGCCTCGATGGCTTTGATGAGGCATTCTACAGTCAGCGCAACAGTGTCGGACCGAAAGCGGAACTCCAGCGGAGCGTCTCGGATCTCTTTCAAGATAGGCTGGGTCCGGTCAATGGCGTTGGCACGCGTGTAGAGCAGCGGCTCGATCACATAGTGAAGGTAGGTGTGACGCACGGAGCCCATGGGGATTTGCCCGCTAACCGGCGAGACCACGACCACGTAATCCGTGCCGTAGATGCGGGCATTCACAAGCTTCGGCGAAAGCATCGGCTCCATCACCACGATGAAGCGGCGACCGTCGTAGGTGGACGCAGGCATCTTGAGATAGAGATTGGTACCAACGATCATTTTCGATAGCGGATCGTGGAGCTTGTCGGTCTCCTCGTCGTAGATGTGGTGAACCGTAAGCCAAATGCCGTGTAGGTCGACCGATGTCGCGAAGTCGCGCAACAGTGGAACGATCTCCACCACTTGCGTCGAGTCCGGGGGCATCTCCGGCAGCTCGACCGTGGTTTCCAGATCGGGCGGCGGGCTAAGATAAAGAGCCAGTGAGATGTACTGCGAAATGTCTTTCTGGGTTCCTGTCATGCGGTGTTGCGCGATGAACATGCAAACCTTGTCGCGTTTGACTCGCGCTTCATCGCTTTTGGTCAGCGCCTGGTTGATTTCCTCGCGCACGCGTTGTCTCACCGGCGCGCTATCCTCAAGTCCCTCGTCGTAACCGCAGACATTGAGCGCTGCTGCCATCACGAACAGCGGCTCCGCGCTGATCAGCGAAATCGTCGGGCCGGCGGGATCGATGAGCGAAGGAGCTTTCTCCCGCGGCTGGCCCGCGGAGGAGGATGGGGTTTGTGCGGAACTTGAGGAACTGCTTCCCGTCGCCTGGGCACTGACTGGGGTGGGCTGAAAACCGACTGAAAGCCACAATCCGGCCGTGACAACGACTGCTAACAAACGAATTGAAGGAGATTGCATCAATAGAATCCTGCTAGCAAGTCTAGTTAAACCAGACTTGGTCGTCCAATGACAGCGTAAATGCGAGGGATTGGTGGCAACCGCGAAAATTGCAGGCACCTGCATCTTGCAGACCAGACAGAGGTAAGGACGCGATTCCCGGACTGACGTTAGCACACGTTGTTCGCGCTCGCCATCGCTTTAAGGACTGCCCGATCGCCACAAGTCTTTGCGATCTACCGGCCACAAAAATGCGGCCAGTGTCAGCTTTTGGGACAGGGCGCAACCGTCCGATGGCGGCGCATGAAGTTCGCCGCGGCGTGAATCTCAGAAACAATTCCCCTTCGTTTCAGATGGGCAATTCGTTCCGGATCTGAAATCACGATGTATCTCTCGAAAAACTCTCTGATTTCATCGTCGCTCGAATCCCTCGCCACCAATGCAAGCCGATAGCGCAGGTAAAAGACCTTGAGGAGAATTCCTTGTTGCCGCTGGCGGAACTTCGCGGCAAAGTAATTGGCATCCAGCATGTCGAAGTGAAGTATGTTGCCCAATCGCATGTTGCGCGGCGCCCGCTGAAATGCGCGCCAGTGATGGGTAGCGAAATCGAAACTGGCGAAGGTTTTCAGGCGGATGATCGACTTGTGGTTACTGTAGCCCAGAAAGTAGCCGGCGGGAATCCTGCGTCCGCTGCGCGGTTCGCGCATCAGTCTCGGAAGGGCCCGGAAAAATCGGACCTGGTAAAAAACATAGTCGTACCACGCAACAAGCGCCGGTGACCGCGAAATCCGCAAAAGGAGTGCGCGTGAGTAGCGTTCGATAGCTTCTGTTTTGGGAAACCGGTTGAAGAAATATACGCAATCCGCGAAATTATCGGTCGTCGTGGCGGATGTGGGAAGCGATTCGAGATTCGGCATTAATATCTGGTCGACATCCTCCGGAATCCTGACCAAATGTTTTGAGATGTGATCTTCAGCGATCTCCTCATCGCGAGACATCAACACCAGTTCATCGGGATCGATGCTTATCAACCATTCCAAGCCCTCCGCGGCCGCTGCCTTCGCCGCGTAGTAAGTGTTGATGCGCTTCCTCACATCCATATCCGGCTCCCACCAGTACAGGATCTTCTGGATCCACTCGGGAGCGTCGGCCGCCTCCTCGACACGAATTGAATCTCGGGCCGTAACGCAGGCGTATTTCGATACGAGTTCCTTGGAATTGTCCGTCGTTCCATCCCAGAAAACATAGATCCGGGAACAGCCAGCCGCGAAGTGATATTCAATTGCCGACGGCAACAACCTCGCCTCGTTCTTCACGGTGTAGGTAACGGCGAACTTCCCTGACGGCAAACCAAACCTCTCTTCCATGCGCCGGATTGGCACCCGTGGTTTGCCTCAGCTTACAAGAGAATAGCCACCGGCTGAAACGCTTCACCGTGGTTCAAGGCAAAGCCGCACTCGCTCGCTCTCAAACGAGTCAAGCGGACCTAGCTGGGAACAAAATGCACCCAGGCAACTTCATCGTTTCTTGCCAGATCAGAATTGCGAGGGGATCAGTCGCTGAATTCCTAACCGCGTACCGAGACGCCGGAGAAGGAAAGCACAGCAAGGCCGCGCACTGGCTGGCCAAAGAAGCGGGCAGGCTCAAATCGGCTCAGCACCAGCATATTCTCCACCTGGGCGCGGGTGGCCGCATCGGTTGACCCGGAGACAATGCGGTAGTCATACACCTCGCCCTGGCCATTGATATATGCCTCCACGACAACTGGTCCGGCCAGGGCTCCAATCTCGTCGCTACTGCCGACGCCGCTGGAGAGATACAACAGGCGCGGCGCAGTCGCATCGCCGAGCGGTTCATCACCCTTGGCCTGCGCCATCTCGGGCCGCGTAAACATACCCACAAGCACAGTGACCGTGCCTAGCAACAATACCGCGCTCGCAAACCCGGCTCCAGCCTGCAGCAGAAACGGGCCGACAGTGTTCTTCCAGGCAAGGCCCAGACCGGCAAACACGCTCTTGCGGCTGCGCGCTCGCTCCTGGCTCACGGCCACGCGAATGCGGAGTGCCAGGTCAGCCGGCTCCGGCACAGATCCAAGCGATCCCAAGGCAGACTGATTCTCTCGGAGCGCGGCGAATTCGCTGTCGCAGGCACGGCATCGATCGAGGTGGGCCGCGATGCGCTGCATCTCGCGTCCGGTCATGCGTCCATCGAGATACTCCGAAAACTTTGACTGCATTGCACTGCAACTGCTCATCGCGCCTCCTCTCCCAAAGGCAATTCCATGCCCTCGTGCGATGGGGATTTCTCAGCCTCCCGGGTCGCGACCAGCAGCGCCTTTAAACAGGCGCGGCCACGAACCAGCCGAGACTTCACCGTCCCCAGATTCACACCTTGAATCTCTGCAACTTCCTCGTATACAAAACCTTCAATATCGCGCAGGATCAGCGTGGTCCGATAGGGTTCCGGCACCTGCCGCAGCGCCGCCTCCACGCGCGCCTTGTTTTCTGCGTGCACCGCCATGTCATACGGTGATTCGGCAGGATCCATCAACGTATCCTTCACGCACAGCGGAGCCCCGCAATCCGAACCGGGTAACTCCTGCTCCATCGGAATTTCCTGCTGCTTGTGGCGCATCCACCAACGGCGCTGGTTCGATGCTTCCCGCAGAGCAATCCGGTAAATCCATGTGCGCAGCGTCGACTCACCGTGAAAACTGCCCACTCCACGGAAGACCTTGACGAAGACTTCCTGGGCAAGGTCGGCGGCGTCGGCACGGTCATGCACAGTGCGGGCCAGCAGCGAGTAAATCGGCTGGTGATAGTGCGCAATCAGCCACGCAAAAGCGTCCTCCGACCCGGCGCGCAATTCTGCTACCAGAGCCGCCTCATCGGATTGGAGCGTAATCGCGCTCGCTAGATTGCCCATGGTGAGGTCCGCCTGCAATTCAGTCCTCCCACATTACCGCAATCGGAGCATCTTTGGCATCTGCCAAACCGTGCTCGGCTTTCTGGCCTTCCTTCTCTAACTTGGCCAGCCCTTTCGGCGACCCATGCCGTCGGGAACCTCTTCCTGCTGCAACGCGCGGGAGACGGAACAGCGGTAGGAAACGAACCGGATGTCCCACGCTTATTCTCTTAGACACCGGACCCCCGGCAAAGTGTTCCCGGTCACGGGTGTAAAGAAAGGATTTATTTGGCGGCCCGGTCCTACAGCCGGCAGACGCTGTCAGGCCGGGCCAGACCCGGAGCTACACCGTGAAAACGATACGGCGAGCCTTTTCAGAGCGGGGCCAGGCGGCCTCGACGTCGGCCAGCGGAACGGGCTCGACATCAATGTGCAGGGCCGCCGAGGCAGCCATCGCGAACAAACCGGGAATCGCGGAAAGAATCGAGGCCAGGGGAACCGCGCCAAATCCGCTACCCAGCATCTTCAGGTCAATGCTGCGCAAGGCCGCTCCCGGCAGAGTAATTGTCCTGCCGGCGCTCTCACCCACTTCAACCAGGCGCGTGGAGCGAGTTGCTTTGGGATTGAATCCCTTGACCAGAGCCTCAAGCAAGAGCTCGGTCGGCCTGCCCCACAGATAGTCGATCACAACGTCGATGCCTTGTGCAGCTTCCGTTGTGAAAGCCGCGCGCACCGCATCGTCGCTATCGCCAAGAGCTACAACCGCGTCGACATTTTCCCCCGCAAGGGCATCTACGTTGCGCCCGACCGCAATAATGCGCTTTGCACCCAACAGCCGAGCCGACTGAATGGCGAGGTGTCCGGCAACACCTGTGGCCCCCAGGATCAGGACAGTTTCACCAGGTACGAGCTGCGCGCGCTCTTTAAGCGAAAGCCACGCCGACATCCCGGGATTGGCAATTGCCGCCGCCTGAGTGTTGCTGATGCCGTCCGGCAGAGGCAGGCACATGGACGCCGGCACGGCACAAAGCTCAGCCATGGTGCCCCATGGCTTGCGTGCGCCGCCAAAGTAGACCCTCGCCCCATCGGGACGAGTTCCTACCCCGTCGATGCCTGCGACCATCGGAATCTCGCCAGCGGCAGAGTAGTGTCTCCCGCTGGCAATCGCCTTGACGACGGGGTGCAGACCAGCGGCAAGAACACGGATGAGGACTTCATTCTCCCCCGGCTGGGGATCTGGAAACCCCTGATATTGAGGAGGTTGGCCAAGAATATTGACAACAGCAGCTTTCATGGGGAAGATCTCCTTAACTAAGTTAAATACAGCTTAACATCGTTAAATTGCGAATGCTAGAATTTTCTATGGCCCTCGACCGAGAAGTGATCCTCCAGCAAGCCTTCTGTGTCTTGAACGAGGCGGGTCTCGAGGGCTTGACCTTGCGCCGCCTTGCTCTGCAGTTGGACGTGAAAGCGCCGGCAATCTACTGGCACTTTAAGGACAAACGCGATCTTCTGGATGAAATGGCGACCCAGGTTTTCCGCGAATCCTATCAGAAAAGTGCTTCGCTGGATTCGATACGGCCTTGGCAGGAATGGGCAACTGCTATTTCTCAGGGGCTGCGCCAGACTCTGCTTCGTTATCGCGATGGCGCCAAAATGTTCAGCGGCACCTACCTCACTGACGCAGAATTGTATGCGCCGATGGAAGCGAATTTGCGCAGGCTGACCGGTGAAGGCTTCACCTTACGCCAGGCTGTGATAGGGCTCGGCGCTCTCTATAGCTACACCATCGGATTCGTGATTGAGGAACAAGCGACACAGCTCGCACCGGGCGAACCGAATCCGCAATATGACCTTGCGGCTCGCGATCGGCGCGTGAACAAAGAGCTATATCCGCTTGCTGCCGCTGCGGGGGCTGAGATGTTCACGCAGTACGAAGGGCGATTCGCAGAAGGCCTCGAATTGATCGTGATGGGATTGACCGCGGTGCTGGCGCGCCCCCCTTCCGCGCATTGACGAATCCCGCCGCAACAGAGAGAATAGAAAAGTTGCATCCCCGCAACAAGTGGGCCTGTGGCGCAGTTTGGGAGCGCGCTTCCATGGCATGGAAGAGGTCATCGGTTCGATCCCGATCAGGTCCACCAAATATTTCAGGCATTTAGAAGCACCTCCTTTCTCCGAGTTGTGGGCAACTTAGGGGCAAATTCCAAAACCACTCCACGAACAGGCTTCGCAGTTGCCGCTGCGATCTGCCCGGTGAGGTTGTCTGGAATCGCTCCTACCATATCCACTCCATCTCTCTTCTCGGTCGAGTTGCCAGTTCTCGTACTTCCATTAGGCGGCATCGGTGGCTCAGGAGCCGTCGGCACCTCAGTCCCTTTGGATAGCTGCGCATGGATTGCATCGAGCGTCGTACGTACTCCCGGCAGGAGAACCTGCATATAAACGTTCTCCGTGGTGTCCGTCGTCTCATGGCGCATAAAGCCCTGCACGTCCTTGCTTGATCCCAGTTTTTGAGCCAAGGTCGCGATCGTGCGCCGGATGACCTGGAATGTCAGCTTCGGAAATTCCAGTTCCTCGGCCAGCTTATGCAGCACGCGCTTGCGGAAATTGCTCGGGTCCAAGGGACCTGCAAACCGCCCGCCAAAGATAAACGCAGCTGGCGATACATCCTTACGCTTCGTCTTCAGGTGTTCCCGCCATTCCACCAACTTCTTGACCAGATCCTCACAGATCGGGACCTCCGAGGTGCTCCGCTTGGTCTTACCGTAGGGCCGAATCTTCCCTTTGTAGTAGGTCTCCTTAATATCGAGGAGCAGCGGCTCTTCAAGGAGGCTTCGCCAACGCAAGGCAACCACCTCACCCGGTCGAAGTGCATTCGACATGTCGAGCATGAGGAGCAACCAGTCGCGAAGACTCTTTTCGAGAAGTCGGTCGAGCGCGGCGCGTAGCTGGTCCCAAGTGAGGACGGTTTTATCGACCTCACGCAGGTTTGCCGGCACCTTCACCAAACGTGCAGGATCTTTCGGAAGATAGTCTTGATCGACCGCCTCCGCAAAGATAGCCCGCATGTAAGAGCGAATCTGCAACACTCGATCCTTGGAATGGGTTTTGGCCAGCTGATTGAGTTGATTCTGCAGGATGTACTTGTCGAACCTCTCCAGTCGTACATCCTCGAACGGAACGATCAGGTCTGCCGTGATGATGAGTTTCTTCACCTTGGCAGTCTCTTCTCGCCAGTCCGCCTCTTTCAGCGGCAAGTAGCGGTTTCGGGCAAACCAACCGAATGTGACAGTGCCGTTCTTCACGACGCCGTCTTCGGTGACCTGCCCACTCGTGCGGGTGATCTCCTGTGCCAGCTTTTCTCGTGCCTGAAACTTGCTCATCGCAGATTTCAGCCCGAGAATTACGGGCATTTTGACCGTCTTAGGGGTGTTGGTCTCCGGGTCGAGGATGGTGCGGCGGTAAAACCCATACCACTTCTTCCCTCGGACTTCGACCCATCCCTTTTGATATGAAGTTCCCATCTATTCCTCATTTTCTGTGTGGGGGAATAAGCGGGCCATCCTTATTTTAACGACGTTTCCGACGTAAATTGGCAGCCCTCTCCCGCTCCTTCAGGAACTCCTCGATCCCACTCGCCCTGTATCGCAGGGCGCCGTCACTCATACGAATGACCGGCAGATACGGCAGTCTGCGCGAGGAGTGATCCCAAACCCAGTCCTTGCTGACCCTTAGCCTTTGGGCGACATCCTCGGCGGTCAAAAGGGGATCGCCCATCTCCAACTCTCTTAAAGCAAGCACAGATCCCATAACCTCATTTCCTCCCAACCTGTGGTGTCCGGGCCGATTCGGTCCGGCGAGTGTGGAAATCTTGGGTCGAATTCGATTCTCGGTCAAATTGACGCCGACTCCTGCCCGCTCCGCCGGTCTCTGCGCCGAGGGGAATCGGAACTCGATTTGACCAAGTTTAGAAACCACTTCATTCTGTCTCCGTGTTCGAGGAGGCCGAATGGCGATCTCAACCAAAGCGCGTGGAGTGGCAGATGTTTGATTCCCTCAAAGACCTCTCCAGCAAGCTCGCCGCCACGGGCTACTTCATCGACCCCGTGATGACCCAGGTTGTCTTCCTGGCCGCGAAACTCCAGAAGCCGTTGCTGCTCGAAGGCCCCGCCGGCTCGGGCAAAACTCAATTAGCGCTTTCTGTCGCCGCCGCTGCGGATACGCATGTTGAGCGACTGCAGTGCTACCGCGGCGTGACGGAGGACAAGGCCATCGGGCGCTTCGATGAGGGTCTTCAGCGGCTCTACATGGAGTTCTCAAAGGGCCAGCACGAGAGCTGGCAGAGTGTTCAGGCGAACCTCAAAGGGCGGGACTTCTTTCGGCCCGGTCCTCTGATGCGCGCGCTCGAATGCGACCGGCCATGCGTGCTGCTCATTGACGAGTTGGACAAGGTAGACGAAGGGTTCGAAGCAATGCTGTTGGAAATACTTTCCGCATGGACGCTTTCGATTCCCGAGTTTGGCACCGTCAGCGCAAAGAGCATTCCCTTCGTCGTGCTCACCAGTAATGAGGAGCGCAGACTGGGCGACC
>Ga0265339_10001833_pt1 | contig 15597 bp, 11 predicted proteins | sample 4CB219metaG_FD_202085 | JGI IMG/M metagenome (GOLD analysis project Ga0265339, IMG submission 202085) | Rhizosphere microbial communities from Carex aquatilis grown in University of Washington, Seatle, WA, United States - 4-CB2-19 metaG | ecosystem: Host-associated > Plants > Roots >... | reverse complement strand
GCGGCTGCCGGAGCAACTTGATCGCCCCGATCACGGCGATGACCGATGTCAGCGCCGGAATTGCGAACCACCAGGCCGCGCCGCGGACCAGCCATGATCGCGAGAGCACGCGCCGCTCAAGTGCGCCGGCGGTCAGGATCGCGATCGCCGGATAAAGCGGCAGGACGTAATGCGGTAGTTTGGTCAGCACCGCCTCGAACACGATCCAGGAGGGCACGAGCCAGGCCAGAAGATATTGCGCACCGGGCTCGCGCCGCGCCCGCCAGACCGCAGGCGTCGCCATGCCGGCCAGCGCCGCGCCCGGCCAGAACGTCACCCAGAACAGCAGCAGATAGGTTCCGGGCGGCGCACCGTGCGATTCCTGCGCTGTGAGCTTGCTCAACATGTCGCCACCGACGGAATCGGCGAAGAACGCGTCTCCCGCGCGCCAGAAGATGGCGATGAACCAGGGCAGCACCAGCACCAGCATCCACATCAGCCCCCAGAGCGGACGCAGCCGCCAGAGCCAGGCCGCGCTTCGATCGATCACCGCCAGCGTGATGATGGCGAGGCCGGCGAACATCAGGATCAGCGGCCCCTTGAGCAGCACGCCGCCTGCCAATGCGGTCCAGAACACCGCCGGCCAGCTCCAGGGCGGGTGCACCGGATCGTCGCCGCGCTGCCAGGACAGATAGGCGCGCGCCATCGCGCCCATCGCTGCAACCACGGTCAGGAGCAGCATCGCATCGGTCTTGGCGAGCCGCGCTTCGACCCCGAGCAGCACCGAACTGCACATGATGAGCGCCGCAAACACGGCTCCGCGCCGTGTCGTAAAGGCGAGCGCCGCCCAGTAGGTCAGCAGGACCGCGCCGATTGCCCCGATCAGCGAAGGAATGCGGTACACCCATATGCGCAGCTGCGCCCGAGGCAGGCCGAGCGCGGACGCAGTTTTGACCGCCGCGGCCTGCATCCAGTAGATGCCGACCGGCTTCTTGTAGCGCACGTCGCCCTGGAAGCGGATGTCGACGAAATCGCCGGTCTCGACCATCTGCTTGGTCGCCTGCGCGAACCTCGCCTCGTCGCGATCGATCGGAGGGATGTTGAAAAATCCGGGCAGAAACAGCACGAGCCCGCACAGCAGGAGGAAGGCGACGGCGCGAATGTGGCTGCCGGTGATGAAGTCGATGACGCGCAGCAGCCGGCTGCCCGGATTGACCAGGTTTTTCGGCTCGCGGGAGGCGCCAAATCGAGGGCGGGCATAGCTTTCAATCATGGTTCCGCATACGCCGAAACCGCTATGCCCACAACCGCTTAGGCCACGTCTATTGGATTCTGACAACAACTGTGTCCGCCGCGCCCGCGGCGTCAATCACGGTGAGCCGCGCAAAGCCCGGCCCGGGCGGATCGATCAGGCGCTGGCGGCGGCCGTCGATTTCACCCACCGCCACACCGTTCACCAGCATGGTCATCGGTAGCACGCCGCCGGAAACCCTGACCGGCATGGCGGAAGCGTCGGCACCGTCTGAGCGATCGACATCGATGCGCGAACCATTGAGCGGGAACTGGATGTGCAGCGCCCGCTCGCCCCCGCTCCGCACCAGTTCCCCGACCGGCCGGAAGCGCCGCAGCGGCAGCGGAAGTCTTGCGTTGCTTGCGAGCAGCGCCCCCTTCGGCGGCTTCGGCAAGGCCATCGGCAACTTTCCGCTGCGGGCGAAAGCGTCGAACAGGATCGGAGCCGCGGCGCTGCGCCCGACAAGGCCGGGCACCGGCGCGCCATCGGGACGGCCGACCCAGACCCCGATGGTCATGCGGCCGTCAAAACCCACCGACCATGCGTCGCGATAGCCATAGCTGGTGCCGGTCTTGAAGGCGATGCGGTTGGGCACAGCGTTCTCCGGCGGCGGCGACCCCAGGAGAACGTTGGCCACCTGCCAGGCTGCGACCTGATCCATCAGCCGCAAGGGCTCGCGCTCATCATCTGTCGCGCCGATGATTTCGCGCAGCGGCCTCGTGGTTCCAAGCCGCGGCAGCCCCGTATAGAGCAGCGCCAGATCCTGCAAGGTCACGCCGACGCCGCCGAGCCCCATGGCGAGACCCGGCGCCTCCTCTTTCGGCAGGACCAGATCGGCGCCGGCCTGCCTCAAGCGTGCCGACAACCGGCTCGAGCCGACGCGGTCAAGCAGCGCAATCGCCGGCACATTGAGCGAGAGTTGCAGGGCTTTGCGCACCGGCACCGTTCCCTGATAGGTCAAATCGAAATTTTCCGGCGCATAGGCCCCGAAGCGGATCGGGCGGTCGTCGATCAGGCTTTCCGGGTGAACAAAACCATCCTCGAAAGCGACGCCATAGATAAACGGTTTCAGGGTCGAGCCCGGCGAGCGCACCGCGCGCGTCATGTCCACCTGCCCGGCGCGGCTGTCGTCGAAATAATCGGCCGAGCCGACCCGCGCCAGCACGTCGCCGCTCGCATTGTCGACGGCGATAATGGCAACCGAAATATTCGGTCCGAGCGCGACGGCGCGGTCGTGCGCGAGCGGTTCGAGCACCTTCTGCAGATTGGAGTCGAGCGTCAGCTTGATGAGCGGCGTGTCCTTCATGGTCGCCAGTGCCCGATCGGCGGAATGCGGCGCCAGGATCGGCATCGGTTTGCGCAGCCGCGGCACGGGAACGGCTTTCGCCTGGGCCGCCTCTTCCTCGCTCAGATGATGCTCTTCGACCATCCGATCGAGCACGCGGTCCCGCGCCGCGCGCGCGGCTTGCGGATAGCGATCGAGCCTGCGGGTTTCCGGCGACTGCGGCAGCGCCACCAGAAGCGCGGCCTCGGCGAGCGACAGGCGCTTCGGCTCCTTGCCGAAATAGGCAATGGAAGCCGCGCGAATACCCTCGAGATTGCCGCCGTACGGCGCCAGCGCCAGATAGAGGTTGAGGATCTGGTCCTTGTTCAGGTTCCGCTCGATTTCCAGCGCACGAACGATCTGCCGCAGCTTGGCGTAAAGCGACCGCTCATGCCTCGGCTCCATCAGCCGCGCCAACTGCATGGTGATGGTCGAACCGCCGGAGACGATATGGCCGCGGGTGACGAGTTGAAACGCCGCCCGCCCCAGCGCCAGCGGATCGACGCCGGCATGGGAGCAAAAGCGTTGGTCCTCATAGGCGAGAAGCAGGTCGAGGTAGGTCGGATCGACGTCCTTGCTGGCATCGACCGGCAACCGCCAGCGCCCGTCGGCCATCGCATAGGCCCGCAACAGCCTGCCGTTGCGATCGACGATGGTGGGGGAGACCTCGCGCGCTTTCGCCAGCGGCAGAGGACCCAGCGAGACCACCCAGGCGGCAAAGACGGCTGAAATACCGACGATCGCAAGTGCGAGAGCGGTCACAACGCGACCGGTGCGTCGTTTGCGAACGCCGCCGTGGCCGGACTTGTCCTGGCCATCCACGTGCTCGCCCGCTGCAACGATGTCGCTCATTTCGCCGAACGCACCTCGACGCTGCCGGTTCCCGTGCGGCCATACCGCGAGGGATTATACATGTCCTCGACATAGGCCTGCGGCAACACATATTTACCCGGGCTGACCGCGCGCACCACGTAAGCTACCGTGAACACGGCGTTGTCATCAGCGGCGCGGTCGATTGCCGCAGTGAAGCGGTCGTCGCGGAACTCGGTATTTTGGGGTTCCTCGCCGTCCTCGATCCAATCCAGCGTCCCGCTGTCGCCGGATGAGACCAGATGCGGATTGTCGATCTCGAGTCCGGCCGGGAGATAATCCGACACCATGATGTGGCCGAATTCCGGCTTGGCCTCGGTGATCTTCAGGACCACCGCGAACCGATCGTTCTGCCTCGCCTTGGTCACATCGGCCGGCTTGCCGTCGAGCGTGAAGTAGTTTCGCTCGATCTGGAAGCCGTTCGATGCCGCAGGCTCCGGTACGGCGGGCGAGCCGGAGACCGACACCACCGCCTGCACCGGCGCCTCGCCGGTGTTGGTGATCTTGATCTGCCGGCCGGCCAGGTCGGCCGCGTTGTAGTTGCGGTAGAGCGCGGCCCTGATTGCTTCACCGTCGAGATCGAGCGTCATCGTTTCCCTGGCGAGCGCGCGGGCGGCGAGCACCATCCAGGCATTCTCCTGCGTGGAGGTGTAGGGCGTGAGCCCACGCGCGGCCTCGACCCGCTCGACCGCCTGCGCAAGCGTTGCGCGCGGCGCATTGCCTTCGCCGGCAAGCGACACGAGCGCCGCCGCGTCCCGCAGCGCCGAGCCGTAGTCGGCGCGGCCGAACTCGAGTTTCGGTTTCGGGTTGAGGCTTTCGAGCGCCGCTGCATAGACCCGTTCGGCCCGGTTGCGATCGCCGACCAGCGCGAGAGCCGCGGCCAGCTGCGATTTGGCGATCGGAGTGGCGAGGTTGTTCAGCTTGGTATCGGCGAGATAGCGCAGATCGCCGACGGGCGCCGCGCCATTGCGCGCGAGCACATAGAGACCGTAGGCGAGATTGCGCCCGCCGTCCTTTTCGGGCTCGTCGGCGTTGACCACGGAGTTGCGGATACGGTCCAGCGCATTCTTGAACAGGACGTCCGGCACTGCGAAGCCCTTTTCCCGGGCGCGGGTCAGGAAGTCCGTCACATAGGCGTCGAGCCAGGCGTCGTCGCCGCCGGCCGACCACAGACCAAACGAGCCGTTCGAGCCCTCCCGCGCCAGCAGCCGCTCAATCGCGTCCTTGATGCGTTGCTCGACTTCGGTATCGATCGCCAGATGCGCGCCGGCCGCAAGTTCGTTGACGTAGAGCAGCGGCATGGCGCGGCTGGTGATCTGCTCCGAACAGCCGTGCGGATAACGGTCCAGCGCCTGCAAGATGGTCGCGGCGTCGAGCGCGGCGGACAGGCTCGCCGACAGCGACACGCTGCCGGTGCCCGACACAAGGTCGGAGAACATCTCGGGCGTCAGCGTCAGGCTCTCGCCCTTCGCCAGCGTCCGGATCGAGCGGCGCGCGAGAGTTTGCGTTGCCGGCCTGACGTCGAGCGAATAGTGGCGCACCAGGCTGAGCCCGTTCGGTCCCTTGATATCGACATCGAGCTGGGCGGTCCCCGCGCCACCGCCGTCCAGGCCCAGCGTCATCGCGCTGCGCTGCCTGGCCGCGAGTTTCACGGTCGCCGCTGGATTGCCCGCTACCGTCACAGGCCCTGACGTCCTGATGTTGACGGTGTAGTTGCCGGCGGGCCCTTCGACATTGTCGAGATCGAAGCTCATGGTGCCGTGATCGCCATTGCGCAGAAAGCGCGGCAAGGTCGCGGTCAACACCACGGGATCGCGCACGGTGACGTCTGTGGTGGCGCGGCCGAGTTTCGTCGCGCTCCACGCCACCGCCATGACGCGAGCCGTGCCGGCGAAATCCGGAATGTCGAAACTGATCTCGGCGGTACCGTCGGCGGCCACCGTCACGATTCCCGAATAGAGCGCGAGCGGCTTCTGCGTCGGCGGAGAGCCCTGCAGCTCGGCAGCCCCCGCGTCGCCGCCGGACTTGACCTGGCCGCGGGTGCCCTGCATGCCGTCGATCAGCTGCCCGTAGAGATCGCGGATCTCGGCGGTCAGGCGGCGCTGGCCGAGATAGTAGTCATCCGGCGCCGGCGGCTTGTAGTTGGTCAGGTTGAGGATGCCGACATCGACGGCGGCCACCACCACCTTGGCGTCCTCGCCCGGGTTGAGGCCGCCGAGCTTCACCGGGATTTTCAGCGCCGAGTTCGGGCGCACCAGGGCCGGAGGCGACAGGCTGACGGAAAGCGTCCGCGCCTGCTTGTCGATGCCGAACCATTTCAGTCCGATCGCCCGCCCCGGCATCCGCTGCGCGGCTGCGTCGAGCGGTCGGCGCAAGGTCGCCAGCACATAGGCGCCGGTGCCCCAATCCTTGCCGACGGGAATCCTGACCTGCGCGGTGCCTTGCTTGACGTCGACGGTCTGCGTGGTCAGCAGCCGGTCGCCGAGTACGTTGACGGTGAGCTTGCCGGCCGTGCGCGCATCGACGGACACGATCATGGTGTCGCCGGACTGATATTGCGGCTTGTCGATCGAGGTTTCCAGCAGGTCCGGCGTGTCGGCACTGCCGTCGGAATACCAGCCGACGTCGAACTGCACCGAGGTGATCGGCCCGTCCGACTCGTTCGACTTGACATCGAGGCGATAACGGCCCGCCTGCGGCGAGAGCGTGATCCGCGTCGGCTTGTCGGCGGCGATCGCAAGCTCGCCGTCGGCGACGCGCGTGGTCGATTTGACCGGTTCGTATTCCCAGGACGAATTCTCGCGATACCACTGGTAGCGCGATTCAAGCCTCAACAGCTCATAGCGCAGGCCGTCGCGGGCCAGCGTCTTGCCGTCGGGGGACGCGAACACGACGTCGAACTCCGCCTTGTCGCCTTCACCCACATTGTTATCGCCAAACAGCGGCTTCACCCCGATCTGCGCTGCACTGGGCGCCACCGGAATCACCAGCTTGCGCTCGACCGCGCGGCCGCCTTCTTCGGCCATGCGGATGAAGATCTGGGCTTCCTGGGGACGCGTGGAGGTCGGTGGCTTGTCGAGGCTGACCGGGAAAGTCGCGGCGCCATTGGCGTCGGATTCCGGCAGGTTCTCGATCGGCGTGCGCTCATTGGAGGTGGTTTCCTGGTCGTCGACGCCGAACTGGTAGCCCGGAAAGCCCGGGCGCTCGTCGGCCGGCGCGACCAGCATGTCGCCCTCGAGCTGCAGGTTCGAGGCCGGCGCGCCATAGAGGAAATGGCCGTCCACCTTAAGCTCCACCGGAACATTAGGCTTGATCAGTTTATCCCTGGACGTCAGATCGAATTCCAGTCGTTCCGGGACATAATCCTCGACCATGAAGGTGGTTTCGCCGACCGATGCGCCCTTCGGGTCGACGAACGCCCGCACCCGCCAGGTCCCGGTTGGGACTGCCGAATTGAGGGGAATGGCAAGCGAGCGGCCGCCGGCGCCCTGATCGGGCAGCATGGCGCGACGGAATTCGACACCGTCGGGACGCTCGACCACCAACGTCAGCGGCGTGCCGGGCGCGGCATTGCCCTGCCCGTCGCGCAGCAGCGCGGTCAGGTACACGGTTTCGTTGGAGCGATAGACGCCGCGCTCGGCGTAGACGAAGGCATCCGCGCCCGACGGCATCACCCGCCCCGCGACGCCACGGTCGGACAGATCGAAGGCGTTGGATTTCAGGCTCAGGAACGCGTAGTCGGTTTTTTCGCCCGACACCGTCAGCATCGCCGGCGACAGTCCGCCCTCGCCCCGCGCAAGCCCGGCCTCGAACAGGACGTGGCCGGTGTCATCCGTCTTCCGGGCGGCGAGGATTTCGTTGTTGCGCGCGATCAGCCGCACCTCCGCGCGGGGCACCGTGTCCGTCGAAGCCAGCGAGTTGACGAAGACGTGGATGCCGTCATTGCCTGAAAAGGCGGTGACTCCGAGATCGGAGACAATGAACCATTGGGTGGCAAGCTGGCCGTCGTCATCGCTGCCGGGGCCCTTGGCCGCGGCCGTCATGACATAGACGCCCGGCTGCAGGTCGCCGAGCGTCTGGTCGACCGGGAATGCCGTGATCACATCCTGGTTGAGCGTGGTCGCGGTGGCAAGTTCGCCCGACCAGACTTTCATGCCGCGCTCGTTGCCGAGGTCGGACAGCTGGTAGCGGCTGATCGGCTGCTGAAAGTCGCTGTCGATCACCGTGTTGATCAGATTGCGATCGCCGATCCGGAATACGTTGATGCTGACGGCCGGCGTGTTGACGCTGACCAGGGGAATGCCGCGCTGGCCGGTGCGCGGCAGCACATAGGCGCGGCCCGTGAAGCGCACGAAGGGTTTGCGGTCGCGCACATAGATGTTGAACTCGGCCGATTTCGGCAAGGTCTCCCTCACCGACGAGGGCAGACCTGCGCGCAGATTGATGGTGTAGCGCTCGCCGTGCTTCAGGCCGTCGATGCAAAGCTGCTTGTCTTCCGACGACAGCGCCGGCCTATCGGTGCCGGCGAGCGCCACGAACGGCGTGAAGTCGGTGCGCTTGGCGAGGTCTTCAGAGAACTGGAAGCAGGCGCGCGGCGAAGCCGAGTCGGAATCCACGGTGTAGTCCAGAAGCCTGAAACCATGTTTGTCGCGCAGCTTCTCATATTGGCCGCGGACGTCGGCGACCTCGCGCAGGTCCAGCGATAGCCGCAGCGCGTCCAGCGCCGGGCGCCACAGCTCGCGTTCGGAGAGCGCGCGGCCGAGCACGGCGAGCGCGTCCGCCTCGTCCTGCGGATTCGCGGCGCGCTGATAGGCGATGAAGGCCGCGGTGGAGGCGCGCTCGCGCAGGAAGGTCTGCTCGCTCGCGTTTTTCGGCACAATCTGGAAAGTGACTCGGGCAAGCCTGAGCCAGTTGCCGCCATCCTCGGGAGTTGTGGCGGCAATCTGGCCGAGGATTTGCAGCCCGGTGCGGAAATCGGAGCGCCTGAAGGCGGCATCGGCGTCGCTGCGCAAGGTTGCGGCGGATTTGGAGACCGGCCCCGCTTCGCTCCTGATCTGGGCCTGCAGCTTGATGGCGGAATCGGCGAGGTCGTCCCGTTTGAAGGCCTTTTCCGCGGCCTGCGCCGACACCAGCCCAAACGCCAGCGCGGCGCAAACTGCCGCGGCGCGAACCAAACCGATCATGATGGAGCTCCATGGGACCGCGCGGCCCGCGCGGCAAGAAAAAGAGGTGCAAATGGTGACGGACTGATGGCGGGAACGAATGTAGCAAAGAGTCGCATGTGGCATTGCGGAGGCGGAAGTCTCGGGCCGATGACGACGGCCCGCGGCGAAGCGAAGAATGTCCGGCGGGCCGGAACCGGCCTGCCGTTGTCGCTTGGTCGCGCCGTCAGGGAAAGCGGTTCGCAAAACCCTTTCCGGAAAAGCGGATTTTTCATATTGGCAGTGCTATGTAAGACCAAAGCGATTTGCTCGCATGCGTCACGGTCCCATAGCTCAACTGGATAGAGTAGCGGATTTCTACTCCGCGGGTTGCAGGTTCGAGTCCTGCTGGGATCGCCAAGAAAATCGTTAGATTTCAAAGGCATTTAGCGGGTCGGCTCATAAAACTATACGTGGTCCGATTAGAACAAATGCGGGACATTGCCGGCATTTGCGGGCATCTGCGGCACAAAATTCCCCGAGAAATCCCCGGAGTAATTTCGCTCTGCGAAACATGGTGCCGCCTGGTATGCCAGATCGCGGGAATAGTGCTCTGGTCGCTCCGGTTGCTCGGGCGCGCGTTTCTAGCAGTCGTCGGACTAATCATCGTCTTGGTCGGAGGCGTAGTCGGGCGAGAGGAACATGCCGAGCATGCCGCCCTGCCCCTCGGCCAGCACGGCCGGGACCTTGGCCACCGGGGTCTTATGACCGTCCTGGGTCAGACCGGGCCGACTCTCTCCGTGATCAGCATGCGCCCGTCAGGCAGGAAGGCGATTCGCCACGGCTGGTTGAAGCTCGCCACCTGGGTCATGACGAACGGGACCGAGGCCTGCGCGGCCTGGGCCCCGGCGTTGGCCTGCGCTCGAGCGGCCGTCGCCGAGAGGACAGCCGCCAGGGCCAGAAACGCCAGCGTCGACGCCATTTTCATTGTCGACCTCGCTCGCTTGTGCTGGAGGCCTTCATTGCGCTCTGGTCCACCGGATCAGCTCGACCAGGATTGTGAACCAGCGCTAACGGCAGCGCTCAGCGTACGAAACACGCCCCTTTTTTCCAGGCGTAGCCGTAGGGGCACGGCGGGCGGGGCCGCGTGCCGAACGGGCACTGGTTGCGAACTGCGAGAACAGACCATCCATCCACGACGCATCCGCCGTAGAGTGCGCTGTGGCAACCGGGACCGCATTCATCGAAACGGAAGAAGGTCACGGCGAACAGAACTGCCAGGAAAACGTTCCTCATGTTGTCCTCCACGGGTCGCATGGGCGGGCGCTCGGCGGAGATAGCACCAATGCTGCGCAACACCGGCTGGATTGGCACTGCACGCGATGCCTGACGGCTCATGGTCATCCACGCGCCATCGTCGTCGCGCAGACGAACGCGGTCCGGAAAGGATCGGCGCGGACACGGTGAAGACGGCGTAGTCTTCACCATTCCTTCTCAGTGGTGGTCGGTCACCAGGACGATCGGCGCTGCATCGTCGACGGTCTTATGAACGCTCGCTTCGGAAGCAACGTTCGTCGGCTGAGGCGCAGCGCAATTTGGGCCACTGCATGTTGGCGTGGCCTGAGGCGTCTGATCGGCGGCGGTGGCGACAACCGGATCCTTGGCGCTGGCCTCTCGGTTCCAGTCGCAAGCGGTGGCGGGATACACGGCAAAGGCAACAGCAGCAAAGGCCGCGACAACGACGAGCTTCTTCATGAGCATGCTCCTCGGTTGAGGTTTCTGTTTGTAGCACGGCCCGAACTTGCACCAGCAATCACGAAAGCGCGCTCAGGCACACTGGGAACAGGAACCTGGAAACGTGCGCAAGAGTTGGCTTGCCGGGACGTGGCACTGGGCAAAGGAGGTCCTCATGTTCAGAAAAACGCTGATTGCATTAGTCGTGGCAACTGTCGGAACTGCGCTCGTGACTACCGATGGCGCCTCGGCGCGGGCCGGCTTCGGCGGTGGAGGTTTCCGCGGTGGCGGAATGAGTGCTGGCGGTTTCCGCGGCGGCGGCTTCGGCGGTGGCGGCTTCCGTGGCGCCGGTTTTCGTGGCGGCGGCTTCCGCGGTGGGTTCGCGCGAGCGGGCGTCGTCGGAGGCGGCTTCCGTGGCAGCTTCGCGCGAGCTGGAGTCGTGGGTGGCGGTTGGCGCGGCGCCGGCTGGCGGGGCGGCGGTTGGCGCGGAGGTGCTTGGCGCGGAGGTGGTTGGGGCTGGGGCGGCCCTGCTCTCGGAGCGCTGGGCGTCGGCGTAGGTTGGGGTCTTGCTAACGCAGCCTGGGGTGGCCCAGGCTGGGGTTGGGGTTCTGGTTGGGATACCGGTTGGGGCTGGGGTGGTCCGACTTATGCGGCCTGGGGCGGCGACGAATGTACGCAGTGGCGTCGGGTTTGGACCGGTTTCGGTTGGCGCCTGCGGCCTGTGAACGTTTGCTGGTAAGACATCGTCTGACGCAAGCGCGGAGATGAGTGAAGAAGCAGTCCACCGAGCGGGCCATGGTGGCACGCTCGGTGACGGACCGACCTCACCTGCGTCCCCGCTCGGTGAAACGTGTGTTCATGCCTGCCGACAGAAGGTACGCCTAAGCCGTAACGCGGCGGCGCTTCTGGGCACGGTCGATTCGAAAATCGTCCAGCTTCTTGCCTGACCGTAGCTGCGTCCGGAGCCAGAGGGGCTGCTTTCCGCGGCCGGCCCAGGTCTCCGCAGGATTTTTGGGATTCTGATATTTAGGAAGAACCTTTGGGTACGGACGCCGCACGCCCTCCTGCTTCTGGATCGGACCGCCCAACTCGATCTTGCGCAGCCGCTCCTCGAGTCTGGTTCTTTCCGCCACAATCCTGCGCCGCAATGTAGCGGTGACATTTTCATAGAGCGTCCAGAGCTCTTCGACGGACATTGACTTCAAGTCATTGCTTTCCATGGCCCCGACCCAACTGCTCATTCCCCAAGAATGGAACTAACAGCCGTGTCGTATGGGGGCAAGCCGGGATAAGCCGGGGGTCAAAAGCCACGTGCGGCCGGCGGCTTGCCAGCCAGAGCGGAAACCTATGTAGCGATTTGCGAAAGGCATGCACTCGGACCACCCCCGAGCATCATGCGCAAACAACAAGCCAAACCGCGATGGAACTGGGCGACCGCGCTTCCGCCGGCGCCCGCCAAGCTTTTGCCCTACCGGCCCCGGGGCAAAGGCCTATAAGCGTCGAGTTCGGCTGTCCGCTCCTCCAGCATTCGCTCCAGTTCGCGAATGAACGCCAGTCGGCGGCGCATGCGCAGCACATGGTCCGCGCGGGAAATGTGGCCGTGCTTGATGGGCTCAACAGCTTGCTTCATGTCCCAGCCCCACTACAAAGGGAAAGGCGGAAGCTTAGTTCGGGGGAGTTGAAAACTTGATCAACTTTAAGGCGATTTAGAGGGATTCTATTTGTGACGAAGGAGCTTTTCTGCCGTAGCCGTCACTGAGTCGGGCGCAAAAAGCGGGGTGAGCTATCCCAATCTGTCATTGCTGGCGCTTGCCGGGGCCCGATCTACCGCTTTGCGGCGTTCGTGCGGCCACACTTTGCGGATCATGCGCTCGATCACGCTTCAGACTGCAAAGACACCGGACGGCCCCTCACCGCCTCGCCGAGGGACGCCGCTTCCGGTCAGTCGGCGGTTGAATTCGGAAATCGTCGAGATTTCGGCCGGCTCTCAGCTGTGCAATGAGCCAGCGCGGATGTTTACCGCGGCCAGCCCAAGTCTCCGAGGGATTATCGGGGTTTCGGTACTTCGGCAACACGCGCGGATAGGGGCGCCGCTCTCGCTGGCCGTTTTCTCCCGGGACATCTCGCTGGAGTTGTTGCAGTCGCTGTTCAAGTTGTGTTTTTTCCGCGGATATCCTGCGCGTCAGAACAGCGGTGATTTCCGTATGCAGAGCCCACAGCTCATCAATGGAAATCGATTCAAGATCCTCGGGTCTCATATTTTCTTATCCTTAAAAAACTGGGCCGAGCCGCCCGATCAAGGCCCGGCCGGAGCGAGTTGTCGAATGGGTTAAAGGGTCGGCTTCTTTGGCTCGAAGGCCATTATCGCCGCACGCGTAAGCGCCACTTCCGAAACAAGCGCTGGCAAAGAGCGAAACGCGGAGCATCCTTGCTCCTGTGAAACCGTCGCCCTCGAATAATGTTGGTTGTTTTCGCAGTTTTTTCAATAGCCTGAATAAACCCGAAGATCGGGATTCAGCGGCAGCCATACTTAGTTACCGACCGCCAGCATTAATTTTTGCAGGCTGCGGAGGCGAACCGGATTGGCCCCAAAACACAAAACGAAAGCCGAAGCGCGGTTTCGCGCTTCGGCTTTGCTCCGTCGTCGCCGCGGCGTGCGGCCTAAGCTCAATAGCACCAGCGCGGATCGGCCGGCACGTATTGGCCTGAGGGATAGCGGTAGTAGCAGTTGCCCTGCGCGAGATAGTAGCCGGGCCGCGACGCGGCCGTGGCCCCTACGATCGCGCCGGTCGCGCCGCCAATAACGGCGCCAGCGGCAGCTCCGCCCGCGCGTCCCGTCAGGAGCCCGCCGAGCAGTCCGCCCACCACGGCACCACCGACGGCGCTTGCAGCCGGATCCGGCGCAGGCGGCGGTGGCGGCGGCGCGTAGGCGGCGAGAGGCGGCGCGTAGCCGGCCGGAGGCGGCGGGGCGTCCGCATAGACCACGTCGTCGGCAAAATCCTCGGATATATAGGTCGGCGGACCTTCCATCCGCTCAGGGTAGAAGTACCAGACGCCGCCGACATCCCACCACCAGCCCATTCGGCCATCGTGCATTTCATGGCGCCAGCGACCGCCGTCCCAGGCGAGCCGGCCGCGATAGGGATGGCCGCCAAACTCGCGCGCGATCACGGCACCCCGCGCAAAGCGCGCATCTGCCCGGCCCGGCGGGATTCCCGGCCTGCCCGGGTGGACCACGGCCGGCCTTCCCGGGGGATGTCCCGGCGGATGGTCCTCGGCCTGAGCCGAGACCGCGACCAAAGCCATGACCGACGCCAACGGAATGACGATCTTAAACCGGCTGGACCCGTTCATTCTCTACCCTCTCTTTAGCCGTGCCGTGGCTCGCGTGAGGCCACTTTCCGCGACGGCGTTGCCAACATTGCAAACAGCTTATCCTGCTTTGTCTTGTTACAAATGCGTAAGATCGCGACAATTTTGCGCCTTCTGCGACATGTTCCGCCAAGCTACCTGCGACCGCCGTCGGGGAAAGTGATTGCGGTCATAGTCCACGCGTGCAGACCACATGCGTCGCAATCCAGCGCGCACTTCGAACCTCAGGCCGAGGTCCAGCGCTGAAGCGTGGGGCAGCAGCGGCAATGCGGCAAAAACCCGCTTACTGCGCGGGCTCGATGACGTTGCAATTGGTCCGTCCGGACATCACGCAATCCTGCATCTTGCTGGCGGCGGTAAGTTCGCGTGCCAGCCATATGCCGACGGCCAACAGCACGACTGCGATGATCAACCCGGCAATGGCACCACGCCGGTTGTCGCCTTTCTTTGGTTCCGCCATTTGATGCTCAGTACTCCGAGCTCGCCTTCCTTCAACGCGCAACGCGCGGGAAGTGCTTCTAGTGGTCCGATCTTAACATTCGCATCCCATCCGGGAGCCACGTTTGCGAATGTGAGGATCAAAGGACCACTAGCAAGTCATTGTTGCTAGTGTCCCTTTGGTTCTGACATTCGTAAAAGGGACTCGCTGCGACATGATACGAATGTCAGAACCGGGACACTAGCACATCGCCTCCAGCACGCTGGAACAATCGTGTCCGGTTTGTGTTCCTGCGCTCGGCTGTACCAGCAAGGGCGGCGCCGGCGAGGTCGCCGCCTCCGCGATCTGCCTGTCAACCAGGACAGATCACGGCCGGCGACGATCCGCACGGGTAATGGTCTGGGCTGTCTCCTGCCCGAACCCGTCGAACGGGATGGTGCTGCTTGCCTCGGGAAAGAACCCGACGGATAGCCTCGCCGGCTTACGCCCGTCGCAGGGCGGCGGGGTCGGTGCCGAGAAGATGCAGCCCCGGCGCAACGTGGCTGACCCTTGTGCAGGTGGTCATAAAGACCAACTTGCTGCAGCGCCATCCGGCGCCAAGCTGGGAATGAGACGTGTCGCCGGTATAGCCCGCTGCGATCGAACCGAGTACGGCGGCGCATGCCAGCGTTGCCAGAAGCGCAATTGCCTTGGTGGTCCGCGATGAGGTCATAGTTCCCTCGCTCCTCTTTGAGCGAGCCAACGATAGGGCCGAGACGACGGAAACACTTGTGAGCGACGTCACAACTGGGCGATTTTCTTTTGGCTGTCCGGAGCCGGATCGGGAGCATTTTCAGGAATTGATCCTTCCTTTCGCCCGTATTCCGTTAGAGATCTGCGGATAATTAGTGGCTTCCGGACGCGCAGCACTGTACACCGCTGCCGATCGTGCGCCCGTCTCCAAGGCGTCGCGCGACGCTAACGGACCAAAAACGACAAGGAAAAATGGCAAGGCTCTTTCGATGAGTGGATTCAAAGAACCCGGCTTCGCGGACCGGCAAAAAGCAGCACAGCAAGCGAGACAATCTCTTCTCAACAAATTCCGCGCGCAGCCCGGACCAGACGATCCCGAGGTCGCGAGACGACGTGCCGAGCGTGAGGCGATCGCGGCTAACCGCGCGAAAATCAAGCAGGAGCGCGAAGCGATAAAGGCCGAGGAGGCCCGTCGCGAAGCGGAGGCTGCTGCGGCCGAGGCTGCGCGGATCGCCCGGGAAAAGGAAGAGGCCGCCGCACGCATGGCGGCGCTGGAGGCCGAACAAAAAGCCAAGCGCGACGCGCGCTATGCCGCGCGCAAGGCCAGGGGCAAGAAGAGGTAATACGGGCCCGCCGCGCGTCATGAATCCGTCGAAACGTATCGACCAGTTGATTGCGAACCTCACGGACTGGCGTGGCAAAACCTTCGCCGGCA
>Ga0265339_10001828_pt1 | contig 15611 bp, 12 predicted proteins | sample 4CB219metaG_FD_202085 | JGI IMG/M metagenome (GOLD analysis project Ga0265339, IMG submission 202085) | Rhizosphere microbial communities from Carex aquatilis grown in University of Washington, Seatle, WA, United States - 4-CB2-19 metaG | ecosystem: Host-associated > Plants > Roots >... | reverse complement strand
ACGATCTTCACGAGCCGTTCGATGTAGCATCACTCATGGCCTCTGCGCCACCTCGACCGGCGACGACGCGCGGGCTCGTCACCGTCGTGGCGTGGGGCGTCGTCGCGACGTACCTCGGCTGGCCGCAGCTCCTCGCGCGCTTGCCGCTCGGGCTCGCCCTCAAGAACGATCTCCACCTGCCGGCGCAAGAGCTCTCGGCGTTCTGGGCGGTGGCGACGATCCCCTGGTACGCGAAGCCGCTCATCGGGCTCCTCGTCGACGCGCGGCCGCTCGCGGGCACGCGCCGCCGCGCCTACCTGCTGGCGGCGACCGTCGCGGCGGCCGCCGCGTGGGCGGCCTTCGCCTTCGTGCCGCCGGCGTACGCGCCGCTGCTCTTCGTCGCGCTCGCGGCGAACGCGGCGCTCGCCGTCGTGAGCACGAACGTGGGCGGCCTGCTCGTCGAGGTCGGAAAGCGCGAGGGCGCGACGGGCCGCCTCAGCGCCCTCCGCCAGGTCCTCGTGGGCGCGATCAACCTCGTCGTGGGCCCGCTCGGCGGCTGGCTCGCGGGCCGCGCGTTCGGCTGGACGGTGGGCGTTGGCGTGCTCGTCGTCGGGTCGTTCGCCCCCGTCGTCGCGGCGCTCGCCCGCGAGCCCGAGAAGGCGCGCGTTGGAGAACCTGGCGCCGTTCGCCTGCACCTCGGCGCGACCCTGCGTTCGCGGCCGACGCTCGCCGCGGCCGCGCTCGTGTTCCTGGTCTACGTCGCGCCCGGCCTGCAGACGCCGCTGCTCTACTACCAGCAGGACGTCCTGCGCTTCGACCCGCTGTTCATGGGCGTCCTGCAGACGTGGGCCGGCGCGGGCGTCATCGTGGGCGCGGTCGCCTACGCCGTCGCGTGCCGGTACCTGCCGCTGGGCGTCTCGCTGGCCGCCGGCATCGTGCTGTCCGCGGCCAGCACGCTCACTTACCTCGCCTACGACTCACGCGAGGCCGCCGTCGCCATCCACTTCGTCTCAGCCATCATGGGCACGTTCGCGGCGATGCCGCTCTACGATCTCGCGGCGCGCGCCGCGCCCGAGGGCAGCGAGAGCTTCGGCTACGCGTTCGTGCTCGGCATGCAGACGCTCGCGACCTACGCGGTCTCCGACGTCGTCGGCAGCACCCTCTACGGCCGCCTGCACGTCTCGTTCAAGGAGCTCGTGTGGGTCGATGCGCTCTCGACGCTGGCCGTGCTCCTCTTCCTGCCCGCCGTGCCGCGCGCGCTGCGCGCCGGACGCGAGCTCTGACGGTCAGCCCGGTCCCACCAGCTCGCCCACGAGCGGGCCGTTCGTGTAGCGCTCGCCGCTGTCGCAGACCATGAAGACGATCGTCTTGCCGGCGAGCGCGGGCCGCTCCGCGAGCTGGAGCGCCGCCGCGAGCGTCGCGCCCGAGGAGATGCCGGCCAGGATGCCCTCCTCGCGCGCGAGGCGGCGCGCGTGCGCGAAGGCGTCGTCGTCGGTGACGGCGATGACCTCGTCGACGACGTCGCGGTCGAGCAGCGGCGGCACGAAGCCCGCGCCGATGCCCTGGATGAGGTGGTTGGCGGGGCGGCGGCCCGTGAGCACGGCGGCGCTCGCCGGCTCGACGGCGACGACGCGCACGGCGGGGTTCTTCGCCTTGAGCACCTGGCCGACGCCCGTGATCGTGCCGCCCGTGCCGACACCGGCGACGAACACGTCGACGTCGCCGCCCGTGTCCGCCCAGATCTCGGGCGCGGTGGCGCGCCGGTGGGCCTCGGGGTTGGCGGGGTTCTTGAACTGATCGAGCGCGACGGCGCCGGGGATCGAGCGCCGCAGCGCCTCCGCCTTCTCGACGGCCTCGCGCATGAGCGCGCCGGGCGTGAGCGTGACGTGCGCGCCGAGGTAGCGCAGGAGGGCCAGGCGCTCGCGCGACATGCGCTCGGGCATCGTGACGTGGAGGGCGTAGCCCTTCGTCGCGGCGACGAACGCCAGCGCGATGCCCGTGTTGCCGCTCGTCGCCTCGACGATCGCGCCGCCGGGTTGCAGCCTCCCCGTGCGCTCGGCGTCCGCGATCATCGCCGCCGCGATGCGGTCCTTGACGCTGCCGCCCGGGTTGCGCGACTCGAGCTTGGCGAGCAGGCGCGTCCTCCCGTTGCCCCCCGCGCCGATGCGCTGGAGCTCGACCAGCGGCGTGCGGCCGATGGTCATGCTGATCCCGGCGTGAACGCCTGTGTCGGCAGGCCCGGCCTTCGCGCCGCCTTTGGTCGATTTCATGGTTTGTGGGTTCGGATGCGCAGCTCGATGAGCTTCTTCGCGACCAGCGTGAGGAGCGCGACGATGGTGAGGATCGACGCCACGGCGAAGGCGCCCGAGAAATTGTACTCGTTGTAGAGGATCTCCACCTGGAGCGGGATCGTGTTGGTCTCGCCGCGCACGTGCCCCGAGACGACGGAGACGGCGCCGAACTCGCCCATCGCGCGCGCGTTGCACAGGATGACGCCGTAGAGGACGCCCCAGCGCACCTTGGGCAGGGTGACGCGGAGGAGGATCTGCCAGCCGCGGGCGCCCAGCGTGAGGGCCTGCTCCTCCTCGTCGCTGCCGAGCTCCTGCATGATGGGCAGCACCTCGCGCGCCACGAAGGGGAAGGTGATGAACGTCGTCGCGAGGATGATGCCGGGCGGGGCGAAGATGATGTGCCAGTCGTGGGCCTCGATGAAGGGGCCGAACACGCCGCGCGCCCCCAGCAGCAAGACGAAGATGAGGCCCGCGATGACGGGCGAGACCGAGAAGGGCAGGTCGATCAGCGTCAGCAGGAAGCTCTTGCCCGGGAAGCGGAACTTGGCGATGAGCCACGACGCCGCGATGCCGAAGACGACGTTGGCCGGCACCGAGATCCCCGCCGTGAGCAGCGTCAGCTTGATGGCCGAGAGCGTCTCGGGCTCCTTGATGGCGTCGAGATAGGCGCGCGCGCCGTTGCGGAAGGCCTCGACGAACACCGTGACGACGGGCAGCCCCACGAAGAGCGCCAGGAACGTGAGGGCGACGCCGATGAGCAGCAGCCGCAGCCAGGTCGGGTCCTTCACGTGCTCACCGCTTGATCCGCCCCTGGAGGGCGTTGATGACGAAGAGGAGGGCGAACGACGCCAGCAGCATCACGAGCGCGATGGCCGTCGCGCCCGCGTAGTCGAACTGCTCGAGCTTGGTGACGATGAGCAGCGGCACGATCTCCGTCTTCATGGGCATGTTGCCCGAGATGAAGACGATCGAGCCGTACTCGCCGACGGCGCGGGCGAACGCGAGCGCGAAGCCCGTCGACGCGGCCGGCACGATCGCCGGGAGGATGACCGTGCGCAGCGTCGTGAGCCGCGAGGCGCCCAGCGTCGCCGCGGCCTCCTCCATGTGGACGTCGAGATCGAGCAGCACGGGCTGGACGGTCCTGATGACGAACGGCAGCCCCACGAAGATCATGGCCACGACGACGCCCGGGACCGCGAACGCGACCTTGATGCCGTGCGGCTCGAGGAAGCGGCCCAGCCAGCCGTTCTCGGCGTAGAGCGTCGTGAGCGCGATGCCCGCCACCGCCGTGGGGAGCGCGAAGGGCAGGTCGACCATGGCGTCGACGATCTGGCGGCCCGGGAAGCGGTACCGGGCGAGCACCCACGCGATGATCACGCCGAACACCACGTTGACGACGCCGGAGATGGCGGCGGCGCCGAAGCTCAGGCGATACGCCGCGAGGGCCCGCGGCGACAGGACGGCCTTCATGAACTCGCTTCCGCTCAGCGTGGCCGACTTGAAGACCAGCCCCGCGAGCGGGATGAGGACGAGGAGCGACAGCGACGCGACGGTGATGCCCAGCGAGAGGCCGAAGCCCGGCAAGCTGCCGCGCTTCAGCGCCCTCGGTCTGGGGGTGCCCGTCGCCGTCTTCACGTGCCAGGCGCGTAGATCTGGTCGAAGATCCCGCCGTCCGCGAAGTGCGTGCTCTGGGCCTTGGCCCAGCCGCCGAACACCTGGTCGATCGTGAACAGCTTGATCTTCGGGAAGGCCTGCCCGCCGGGGACGGACGTGTTGCGCGGGCGGTAGTGGTTCTTGGCGGCGATCGCCTGTCCCTCGGGGGTGTAGAGGAACTTGAGGTAGGCCTCGGCGGCCGCGCGCGTGCCGTGCTTGTCGACGTTCCTGTCGACGACGGCCACGGGCGGCTCGGCGAGGATGCTCACGGACGGGTTCACGATTTCGAACTTATCCTTCCCGAGCTCGTTGACCAAGAGGTACGCCTCGTTCTCCCAGGACACGAGCACGTGGCCCACGCCGCGCTGGGCGAAGGTCGTCGTCGAGCCGCGCGCGCCCGAGTCGAGCACGGGCACGTTCTTGTAGAGCTTCGTGACGTACTCCTTGGCCTTGGCCTGATCGCCGCCGTTCTTCTGGAGGGCGTAGCCCCAGGCCGCGAGGTAGGCCCAGCGCGCGCCGCCCGAGGTCTTCGGGTTCGGGACGACGACGTTCACACCCGGCTTGACCAGATCATCCCAGTCCTTGATGCCCTTCGGGTTGCCCTTGCGCACGACGAAGACGATCGTCGACGTGTAGGGCGTGCTGTTGTCCGGCAGGCGCTTCTGCCAGTCCTTGGCGACGCGCCCCGACTTCTCGGCGATGGCGTCGATGTCGTAGGCGAGCCCGAGCGTCACGACGTCGGCCTCGAGGCCGTCGATGACCGAGCGCGCCTGCTTGCCCGAGCCGCCGTGGGACTGGTTGATCGTCACGTTCTGGCCCGTCTTCTGCTGCCACTGCTGCGCGAAGGCCTTGTTGACGTCGACGTAGAGCTCGCGCGTCGGGTCGTACGAGACGTTGAGCAGCTTCAGCTGGGCGTGCGCCGTGCCGCCGAGCGCGGTCAGCGCGAGGGCGCCAACGAGGAACGAAGTCAGTTTCACGAAACGCATGTCGATCTCCTTTTCCGTCTCTTCAAAAAGCGACCTGGAACCGTGCGATGCCGACGTTCTCCGTCGCGCGATCGGTCACTGCCTTCGTCGTGCCGGCGCCGCCGTCGAACGCCGTGTGGCCCCACATCGCGTAGAGCTTCACGTTGCGGTTCAGCCACCAGTTGGCGCCGAACGACCACTCCTGCGCCTTCGTGACCGACTTCGACGGGTCGGCGAAGGTCGAGCCCTGGAACCCGAGGTCGCCGAGGTCGAGCCAGCCGTAGCGGACGACGAGCTCGATGGCGCCGACGTCCTTGGTGGCCCAGTTCGCGGGCGCCTTGGGCCGCACGCCGTCGTAGCTGTTGTCGCCGCCGATCGCGAACGACACCGTGACGTGCCCGGCCTGGTTGTTCACGGCCCCCGCGGTCGTGCCCTTCGCCACCTCCTGGTACTCGTGCACCCACTCGGCGAGCAGGCCGAGCGGACCCACGTAGTAGTAGAGCTGCGGGTTGATGCGCGTGTGGTGGTGCGACGCGAACACCGTCTGCGTCGGGTCCGTCGTGCTCGAGAGGTACGTGTAGATGGTGTTCTGACTGACCGACTTGAAGCTGGGCAGCCAGGTGTTCGAGGCGGCGCCGTTGGTGATGGTGTTCGAGCCCTTCTCGTTGCCCGTCTCGAACGCGAAGCCGAAGCCCAGGTCGCCGACGTGCAGGCTGGTGAGCTGGAAGGGCCGCAGGAAGAGGCGCCCGCCGTAGGTCTTGGCGTGCTCGTCGTCGATGTCGGTGAGCGTGCCGTCGGCGTTGCCGTTCAGCCAGACGAGCTCGTAGTGGATGGCGGCGTTCGCGATGTCGCCCCACAGCTCGGCGCCGACGTCGCGCTGGGCCGAGAGGTTCGAGTCGAGCGCGCGCTCGGGCAGCGGGACGTACGCGTCCGTCTGCAGGCGCTCGAGGCCGACGGGAGGCTTGAACTTGCCGACGCGCAGGCGCAGCCACGCCGCCGGGTGGAGGTCGGCGTAGGCGTCGAGCAGCGCGACGGTGTTGTTGCCGAAGTCGGGCATGATGCGGGCGTCGACGAGCCCGAGCACGGTGGTGTCGAAGTAGAGGCGGGCGCGGCGCACGAGGAACGTGTCCGTCTTGTCGCGCAGGGCCGGATCGTCGGAGCCGAAGATGCGGCGGCCATCGACCTGGAGCAGCCCCTGCAGCTTGATCTCGTACTGCCGGTCGGCGTCGCCGATGACGAAGCCGCGCTCGCCGGTCACGATGCGGGGCCCGTTCTTCTGGGCGGCGGCCTCCTGCGCGAGCTCGAGCTTCCGCTCGACGATGCGCGAGCGCTGGTCGATCTCGTCGAGACGGCGCTCGAGCTCGGGCGAGACCGCGGGGGGAGCGGCCACGGGCGCCGCCTCGGCCGGAGCCGCGGGCGCGGCGTCGACGGGCGCGGGGGGCGCCGGCTCCTGGGCGCGGGCGAGCGTCGAGCAGCAGCACACCAGTCCGGCAACAAGACTAGTAATCCGACCGATTTTATAGACTGATGGGCGTGCGAACGAGGGCATGCGGTCTCTTCCTTTCGTCGGGTGTCGTCAGATGGCGTAGGCGACTTGGTTCAGGGACTGGCGGCGGGCGCGCGCGGACTGCTCGAGCGCGCTCGCGAGGGTGGTGTTGTCGAGGATCTTCGCCATGGCGTCGCGCACCTGCTTCATGACGATGCGCGTGCCGCAGGTGGCCTCGTCGGCGCACTCCTCGCAGCGGGCGTAGGCGCGCTCGCTCACGCAAGGAATGGGGGCGATCGGCCCGTCGATGATGCGGATGACGTCACCGATCACGATCTCGGCCGGGTTCTTCGCGAGCACGTACCCGCCGCCCTTGCCCTTCTTGCTGCGCAGCACGCCGGCGTTCTTGAGCTCGAGGAGGATCGCCTCGAGGAACTTGCGCGGGATGTTCTCCCGCTCGGCGAGATCGGCGATGAGCATCGGCCCGCCCCCGGCGTCGACGTTGGCCGCGAGCGCGTAGAGGGCGCGGAGCGCGTACCGACCTTTTCGGGACAAAGTCGTCATAGCCGATGTATTAGCTAGGCTAGTCGGGTCGCGCTTGTCCAGTCAAGTGGAAATTTGTCCATCAATACGACCCGGCCGCGTTGGGTCGAGGGCGTTGTATGGACCAATCGAGCCGCGCAACGGCGCGCTCGCCTCCGGCGTTAGAAGAAGGGCGCGTCCCGGCGCGCGCGATGACGGCGAACCTCCTCAGAATCTCGGCTGTTTGCGCGCTGGCTGCGGCGTGCTCGGGTCGGGTCGGCGGGGGCGGACGTGGGCCGGCGGCGACCGGGGGCGGCCCTGGCGGTTCCGCGGCGTCCATGCCCGCGGGCGGCGCGGGCACGACGGCGGGCGCCGCGGGCGCGGGCGGCTCGAGCGCGCTCGCGCCGGCCGGGATGCGCCGGCTCACGCCGACCGAGTACTGGAGCTCGGTCAGCGATCTCCTCGGCCTCGACGCGAGCACGCCGGCGCCCGTCACCGAGGACGTGGCGGCGATCTCCGGCTTCAAGAACGTCGCGGCCTCGACGCTGACCCTCTCCGCCCAGGGCGTCCAGGAGTACTCGGACGCCGCGCTCTCGCTCGCGGGCCTCGTGTTCGGCGACGCGACGAAGCGCGCGGCGCTCGTCGGCTGCACCCCCGCGGCGGCGAGCGATCCGTGCGTGCGGGCGTTCCTGCAGGCCTTCGGCCGGCGCGCGTGGCGGCGTCCGCTCGCCGCGGCCGAGGTCGATCGCTACGCGGGCATCGTGACGTCGCTCGCGCCCATGGCGGACGTCTGGACCGGTCTGCAGTACGCCGTCGCCGGCCTCCTCCAGTCGCCGTGGTTCCTCTATCGCGTCGAGGTCGGCGAGCCCGACCCGACGCGCGTCCACCCGTTGCGCTTCTCGGCCTACGAGATGGCGGAACGCCTCTCGTACTTCTTCTGGGACACGACGCCCGACGACGCGCTCCTCGACGCCGCCGCGAGCGGCGAGACGCTCGCGCCCGCGGGGCTCGACGCGCAGATCGCGCGCCTGCTGGCGTCGCCGCGCGCGCGGGCGGGCGTCGCGCGGTTCTTCCGCGAGTACCTGTCGACCGACGACCTGGCGACGATGACGAAGGACGCGACGCTCTTCCCGCGCGCGACGCCGACGCTCGCGGCCGCGATGCGCGACGAGATCGAGGCGACGACGGCCGACCTCGTGTTCACGCGGCACGCCGATCTCCGCGACGTGCTCGACAACCGGCAGACCTTCGTCAACGCCGAGCTCGCGACCCTCTACGGCCTGTCGGGCGTCACGGGGACGATGCTCGTGCCGGCGACGCTGCCCGACTCCGGCCCGCGCGCGGGCCTGCTCGGCACGGCGGCGTTCCTCGCGCTCGACGCGCGCACGGATCGCACGTCACCGACGCTGCGCGGGAAGTTCGTGCGCGAGCAACTCCTCTGCGAGCCGGTGTCGCCGCCGCCCGCGAACTTCGCGGCGACGTTCGACGCGCCCGGCGCGGCGCCCGCGGGAAAGACGCTGCGCCAGCGGCTCGTGCAGCACATGAGCGACGCCGCCTGCTCGAGCTGCCACGCGCTCATGGACCCGCTCGGCTTCGCCTTCGAGCACTTCGACGCGCTCGGCGCGTACCGCGCGACCGAGGGCGGCCTCACCATTGACGACACCGGTACGGTCGACGGGCAAGCCTTCACGGGCCCGCGCGAGCTCGCGGCCGCGCTGCGCGCCAATCCGGCGGTGACGAGCTGCCTCGCGCGCCAGATGTACCGCTATGCCACCGGTCACCTCGAGACCGACGGCGAGGCGCCCGTTCTCGCCGACGTCGGCGCGCGCGCGCAGGCGGCGGGCAACGCTTACGTCGACTACCTGCGCGCGATCGCCGACAGCGACGGTTTCCGCTACGCGGGAGGGCTGCGATGAAACCCTTCCGGTTGAGCCGGCGCGCCGTGCTGCGCGGGATCGGCGGCGGCGTCGCGTCGCTGGCGCTGCCGCCGCTCGACGCGATGCTGAACAACCACGGCACGGCCTACGCCGACGGTGCGCCCCTGCCCAAGATCTTCGGCGTGTTCATGTGGCCCGACGGCCGCAAGCCCGCCCTGTGGGATCCGCCCGACACGGGCACGAACTGGACGATGACGCCCGAGCTCATGCCGCTCGCCGCCGTGCGCGGCGACATCAACGTGCTCACGGGCTTCAACTGCAAAACCACCGGCTTCGTCCACCACGCCGGGACTGTGGGGATGCTCTCGGGCGCGCCCTACGTCGTCGTCGGCAGCGGGACGACGACCACGCACTCGCAGGCGACGGTCGACGTCATCGCGCGCAACGCCATCGGCGGCAAGACGCCGCTGCCCTCGCTCGAGGTGGGCGTCGACAACAAGAGCTACCCCAACGAGGGCACGACGGGCTACGCGCTCTCGCACAACGGCCCGATGAACATCAACCCGGCGATCTTTTCGCCGAGCGCGCTCTTCGACAAGGTCTTCCCGGGCGCGGGCGGCGGCGCGGCGAACCCGGCGGCGGCGCGCGCGGCCGCGATCGCGGCGGCGGGGAAGAAGAGCATGCTCGACGCCGTGCTCGCCGACGCGGCCGATCTGCGCCCACGCCTCGGCACGGCCGACAAGGCGCGCCTCGACCAGCACCTCGACGGCCTCCGCCAGCTCGAGACGCGCCTCGCCATGCCGGCGGCGCCCGCGGCGGCCGGGTGCCCGGGCTCGAGCGCGCGCCCGACCGATCCCGATCCGACGTCGCACACGCTCACGAGCCAAGCGATCTCCGACGTGCTCGCGCTCGCCCTCGCCTGCGACGTCACGCGCGTCTTCTCGTACAAGTACGCGCTCTGGCACACGACGACGTTCACGGAGCTCACGGCCGACGGCGCCAAAGAGGACTACCACACGTACACGCACATCGAGCCGGGCGCTCAGCCGCTCGTGCAGAAGCACATCCTGCTGCACATGCAGCAGATCGCGTACCTCATCGCGAAGCTCAAGGCCGTCACGGTGGGCGCGGGCACGCTGCTCGATCAGTGCGCGATCCTCTTCACGACCGAGGTGCAGGAGGGCCTGAATCACCTCACCGACAACATGCCGATGATCGTCGCCGGCCGCGCGGGCGGCGCCCTGAGGACGGGCCAGCACGTCCACGCCATGGGCGACAACACCAGCAACGTGCACCTCACGCTGCTCCAGGCGGTCGGCGTTCCCGTGACCTCGTTCGGCGCCGGCCCCGGGTTGTCGACGACGACCGTCCCCGCGCTCTTGGCCTAGGCCTTACGGAAAAATGCCGCGCTCGGCGTAGGCCTTGTTGATGCGGTCGAGGGCGATGCCCATGGCGGCCATGCGCCAGTCGCACTTCTTCTGCGCGGCGTACTCGGTGACGGCGAGGTAGGTGCGCTTCATGCGCTTGGCGAGGCGCTCCTCGACCTCTTCGAGGTCCCAGCGCTCGCTGCGCTTGTTCTGCAGCCACTCGTAGTAGCTGACGACGACGCCGCCCGAGTTCGCGAAGATGTCGGGGATGAGGTCGATGCCCTTCTCGTGGATGATGGGCTCGGCCGCCGTCTCGGTCGGGCCGTTCGCGCCCTCGACGATGAGCTTCACGTTGAGGGCCTTGGCCTCGGGCACGCCGATCTCGAGCTCGAGCGCCGCGGGGATGAAGATGTCGGCCGGGGTCGCGAAGAAGTCCGCGCGCGAGATCGCCTTGGCGCCGGGGTACCCGTGCACGGAGCCCGTCTTGGCGACGTACTCCGAGAGCTTGAAGGGGTTGATGCCGTCGCCGTTGAAGATGTAGCCCTTGTAGTCGCCGGTCGCGGTCATGGTCGCGCCCGTGCGCGCCAGGATCTTGCTGGCGTGCGAGCCGACGTTGCCGAAGCCCTGCACGGTGAACGTCGAGCCGTTGAGCTCGAAGCGCTTGTCGCGCGCCCACTCGGTGATGCAGTGGACGATGCCCTGGCCGGTCGCCGTCTCGCGGCCGTAAGAGCCGCCCGCGGTGATGGTCTTGCCGGTGACGACGCGCCGGTTGGCGTTCTTGTCGGTCGCGCCCTGCAGGTTCATGTACGTGTCCATCATCCAGACCATGATCTGGCCGTTCGTGCCCACGTCGGGCGCGGGGATGTCGTACTCGGGGCCGATGTTCGAGCCGAGCGCGTGCGTGAACCGGCGCGTGATGCGCTCGAGCTCCGCCTGCGAATGGTTGCGCGGCATGAACTTGATGCCGCCCTTGCCGCCGCCGAACGGGATGTCGTGCAGCGCGCCCTTGTAGGTCATCCAGGCGGCGAGCGCCTTGACCTCGTCGAGGGAGACCTGCTCGTGGTAGCGGATGCCGCCCTTGTAGGGGCCGAGGATATTGGAGTGCTGGACTCTGTAGCCCTTGAACATCCTGTACTCTCCGTTGTCCATGCGGACCGGAAAGTTGATGATCAGCTCGTTCTTGGGCTGGGAGAGGATGGCCCGGACCTCGGGCGTGATGCCCGCGATCTTCGCGGCGCGGTCGAGCTGCTCCTGCGCGACGAGGTACGGGTTGGGCTTCGAGGAGTGGCCAGCTGAAGGGGGATCCTGGACGGGGATTGGCGCGGCTGACATCGTGCTCACTTTATCACCTGGTTCGGGTTCATGCCGGCGATGACGGGGCGGTTGCAGGGGAGGGCGCGGGCGCTCGCGCTCGAGATCGCGGCCGAGGCGCGCGCGGAGTGGGGATACGCGAGCGAGATCATCGCGCGCAGCTTTCGGGCGCATCGCGAGCTGGCGAGCGGGGATCGTCGGCGCATCTCGGAGACGGTTTACGGCCTCATCCGGATGGATCGGCGGCTCGACGCCATTCTTGAGGAGCTCGCGGGCCGCGAGCTGGGCGAGCTCGGGCCGGTGGCGCGAGACGAGCTCAAGCTGCTGGTCTACGAGGTGCGCGAGGGGCTGCCCCTCGAGGCGGCCCAGGCGGACGCGAAGCGGTTGCTCGACAGCGCCGATCTCGCGCGCGCGGCAGGCGACGAGGCCGGGCTCGGCAAGCGCGCGGGCCTCGAGCGCGAGGCGGTGCGGCTCTCGTACCCGTCGTGGATGCTCGAGACGTTCACGAACGATCTCGGCCCCGCCGGGGGGACGGCGCTCGCCGAGGCGATGAACACCCGCGCCCCGATGGCGCTGCGGGTGAACACGACGCGCATCTCGCGCGAGGCGCTCGCGGCGCGGCTGGCCGAGGAGCACGTCATCGCGAGGCCGACCCCGCTCGCGCCGGCGGGCCTCGTGCTCGAGACGCGCGTGAACGCGTTTGGCCTCACCGCCTTTCAAGAGGGCCTCTTCGAGGTGATGGACGAGGGCAGCCAGGTCGTCGCCGAGCTCGTCGCGCCGCCGCCGGGTGGGCGCGTCGTCGACGCGTGCGCGGGCGCGGGCGGCAAGACGCTCGCCATCGGGGCCTCGATGGACGGCAAGGGCCGCCTGCTCGCCCTCGACACCGACGGCAAGAAGCTCGAGGAGCTGCGCCGCCGCGCGCGCCGCGCCGGCCTCACGAACGTCACGGCGAGGCCCGTGACCGCCGAGGGCACGACGCTGCCGACCGAGGCGCGGCCCGGCGGGTGGGACCGCGTGCTCGTCGACGCGCCCTGCTCGGGCACGGGGACGCTGCGCCGCAACCCCGAGGCGCGCTGGCGCCTGACCGCCGACGTCGTGCGCGCGTTCCCTCCGCGCCAGCTCGCGCTGCTCGTGACCTACGCGCCCCTCGTCGCCGTGGGCGGGCGCTTGATCTACGCCACCTGCAGCGTCGTCGACGCGGAGAACGAGGGCGTCGTGAGCCGCTTCGTCGCCGAGCGCGACGACTTCGTGCGCGTGCCCGTGAAGGAGGTCTGGGGCAAGGAGCGCGCCGCCACGGTCGGCGACGGCCTCACGCTGCGCCTCGCCCCGCACACCCACGACACCGACGGCTTCTTCGCCGCCGTGTTGCGCCGCGTGCGGTGATTCACCCGCGGTCATAGCGCGCGCTCGGGCGGGCGGGCGCGTGTTACGCTTCGCGCGGATGCGACGGAGTTTCGTTGCCGCTTTGCTCGCGGTCGTGCTCGGCGGCGCGGGGGCGGCTCGCGCGGGCGAGCCGACGGCGGTCCCCGCCGCGGCGGCGCCGGCCCCACCGCCCGCGTCCGCCGATCCGCTCTCGATCTATGTGATGACGTTCGGGCCGGGGGATCACCCGTTCTTCAAGTTCGGGCACGACGCGCTCCTCGTGCGCGACCGCGTGACGGGGCGGGACCTGGTCTACAACTTCGGGACGTTCCGCTTCGCGCCGGGGCTCATCGGCGAGTTCATGAAGGGGCGGCTCACGTACTGGCTGTCGGTCTCGTCGCTGTCCGTGACCATGGCCAGCTACGAGCGCGAGAACCGGACCATCGTGCTCCAAGAGTTGGCGCTGCCGCCCGAGGCGAAGCGCGAGCTCGTGGCGCGGCTCGAGGAGAACGCGCGGCCCGACAAGCGCGAGTACAAGTACGACTACTTCCTCGATAACTGCTCGACGCGCGTGCGCGACGCGGTCGACCGCGCGACGGGCGGCGCGCTGCACGCGGTCGCGCGCGCGCCGGGGCGGCTCACGCTGCGCGAGCAGGCGCTGCGCATGACGGCCGACGCCGTGCCGCTCTACCTCGCGCTCGATCTCGTGCTCGCGGGCGCCACCGATCGGCCCATCGATCGCTGGGCCGAGATGTACATCCCGGAGGAGCTCGAGCGCGCGCTGCGCACGGTGACGGTGCCTGGCCCGGCGGGGCCGCGGCCGCTCGTCGCGTCCGAGCAGACGGCCTTCACGGCGGAGCGGCCGCCGCCGCTCGAGCGCCCGCCCGCGCGCTTCGTGCCGCTCCTGCTCGTGGGCCTGGGGATCGCGCTCGTGTTCGTCGCCCTCGGGTGGGCCGCGCCGCACCGGCCGCCCGTGCGCGCGCTGTTCGGCATCGTCGTCGCCGCCTGGGGGTTGCTGGTCGGGTTCATCGGCTGCTTCCTCGTCTACACCTGGACGATGACCGACCACGTCGTCGCCCACCGCAACGAGAACATCTTCCAGTGCGCGCCGTGGTCCGTGTCGCTGGCCGTGCTCGGCGTGGGCGTCGCGCTCGGCTGGCGGCGCGCGACCTTGAACGCGCTGCGCGTCGCCGTCGCGGCCCTGCTGTTCGCGGTCCTCGGATGGGGCCTCAAGGCTTTCCCGCCCTTCCATCAGCACAACGCCGAGCTCATCGCGCTACTGCTGCCGCCGTGGTTCGGCATGGCCATCGGCCTCCTGCACACGCGGCACGGGAGCTGAGGTGGCGGAAGACGATCTCCGCACGAGCACCTGGGTCGCCTCCGGCGTCGACGGCCTGCCGAGCGGGCTGCGCATCCGCCGCTGCCGGCTCACCGTCGTCGCGGGGCCCGACGCGGGCCTGGCGCGCGACTTCGAGGCGCACGTCATCCGCGTGGGCGCGCGGCGCGGCGCCGACCTCGTGCTCACCGACGGCAAGGTCTCGCGCACGCACTTCGAGATCCGCCTCGACCCGCAGGGTTACCGCCTGCGCGATCTCGAGTCGACGAACGGCACCTTCGTGAGCGGCCTGCGCGTCGCCGACGTCTACGTCCCGCCGGGCGCGTCGATCTACCTCGGCGACTCGCGCCTGCGCTTCGATCCGCTCGACGACACCGTCGAGGTCGCGCTGTCGAGCGCGGACCGCTTCGGCGACATGGTCGGGCGCAGCGTCCTCATGCGCGAGCTGTTCGCGCGGCTCGCGGCCGTGGCGCCGACCGACGCGACGGTGCTCGTCACGGGCGAGACGGGCACGGGCAAGGAGCTCGTCGCCGACGCGATCCACGAGCACTCGCCGCGCAAGGGCGGGCCGTTCGTCGTCTTCGACTGTGGCGCCATCCCGGCCAACCTCATGGAGAGCGAGGCCTTCGGCCACGAGCGCGGCGCCTTCACGGGCGCGACGGCCGCGCACGCGGGCGCCTTCGAGCGCGCCGACGGGGGCACGCTGTTCCTCGACGAGATCGGCGAGCTGCCGCTCGAGATGCAGCCCAAGCTGCTGCGCGCGCTCGAGCGCAAGGAGATCCGCCGCGTGGGCGGCGCCAAGACGCTGCAGGTGAACATCCGCGTCGTCGCGGCGACGAACCGCGACCTCGCCGTCGAGGTCAACAAGGGCCGCTTCCGCGAGGACCTCTACTACCGCCTCGCCGTCGCGCACCTCGCCGTGCCGCCCCTGCGCGAGCGCCGCGAGGACATCCCGCTGCTCGTCGAGCACATCCTCGCGGGGCTGCCGGGCGGCCGCGAGCGCGGCCCGCGCGCCGAGACGATCGAGCTCATGAAGCGGCACGAGTGGCCGGGCAACGTGCGCGAGCTGCGCAACATGCTCGAGCGCGCCGTGCTCTTCCAGCAGCCGGGGCGCGAGCCGTCCGTGATCGCGCCGGCGCCCGAGGCGCGGGACTTCGCGCCCGCGGCCGGCGCGCGAGACGCGGCCGCCGAGGTGCGCGCGCCCATCGACCCGACTGTGCCCTTCAAGGTCGCCAAGCAGGAGCTCATCGACGAGTTCGAGCGCCGCTACGTGCGCGCCCTCCTCGAGCGGCACGGCGGCAACGTCTCGGCCGCCGCGCGCGCCGCCGGGATCGATCGCATGTCGATCCACAAGATGCTCAACCGCCTCGGCATGGACCGCGAGACGACGGATTAGGGGCTGTCCCTAATTCCCGTCCTCGTCGTCGTCCTCGTCCTCGTCGCCGTCCTCGCCGGGCCCCCT
>Ga0265339_10001827_pt1 | contig 15623 bp, 10 predicted proteins | sample 4CB219metaG_FD_202085 | JGI IMG/M metagenome (GOLD analysis project Ga0265339, IMG submission 202085) | Rhizosphere microbial communities from Carex aquatilis grown in University of Washington, Seatle, WA, United States - 4-CB2-19 metaG | ecosystem: Host-associated > Plants > Roots >... | reverse complement strand
GTCCTCACGCTCGTAATGTTCAGTCCGTGGCTGATTCGTAACCAGCTCGCCGTCGGCAACCCGGTCTTCCCGCTGGCCAGCGACCTGCTGGGCCGCGGCTACTGGAGCCCCCAGGAGCAGCAGCGATGGCTCGACGGCCATGGGCCGGAAAAACGCCCGCCCGTCCCACCGCCGCCGGGGTATCAGCCGTCCCAAACGCCTGACCGGCTGGTCGGTCTGTGGATCGCCTTCATGGACCCGCAGAAGTCGCTGATGGGTCAGGTGATGGTGATCCTGTTCCTGATCTCGGTGGCGACGGTGCTGGCCAAGGCCCCCGGCGTGGGGCCGTGGGACGCGTCGCTGTTGGGCATCTTCGTCGTGCAGGTATTGGTCTGGATGTTCGCAACCCACGAGATTCCCGCCCGCTTCATCGTGCCGGCCATCGTGCCGATGGTCCTTCTGGGCGGCGGATTCCTGTCGATGCTTTCGCGGGTGAAGCGAAACCCGCTGCGGCCCAGTGCTGCCCCGCCCGCCAGTGGCGGCGCATGGGGCTTGGCGCCGGCGGTCATGCTGCTTGCCATCGCGGTGCTGGTCAACCTGGTAACTATGAATGCCGCATATGTCCTGGCGCAGAACGAGTCCATGGTGGGCGTCATCGGTCAGCGGGGCGAGGACCTGACGATGCCGGCCGGCATTAACCGGCTTGTGTCAGATCAGACAAAGGCAAGAATGCCAGCTGACGCGAAGTTCCTCTTGGTGAGCACGGTGCCGATGTTCTTCCCAGACGGTTCGATCTACGCCACGGCGTTCGATCCGCAGCCGCTGCTGACACTTTCCCACGATGCCCGCACGCCCGAGGCACTGCTGGAAAGTCTCCGCCATCGCGACGTGGACTACGTCATGGTCAATTGGGCGGACCTCCTGCGGTTGGGCCAAAGCTACGGGGTGCCCGAAGAATTGTCGCGGGAAATGTACGCACGCCGTGCTGCCGGCCTGCCGCCTGGGCTGTCACAGTTGGAGCAACTCAAGCCTCTGGGGCTCGTAGAACTGGTTTCTCCGGTGCCGGCGTTACGAAAGGACTCCAAGTCCCCGCTTCGATTCAAGGCAAACGGGCGAGAGATCACCTGGCCGGGCTACACGATTTACGCCCTGCCATGGGCGAGCTTCAAGCAATGGCCAACCAGTCAGCCGGCAAGCAGGCCTGCAACGCACAAAAGAGAGCGCGATTGAGCGGATTCAGCGGATTACAGGATGAGAAAAGAGGCTCATCCGACATTGCCTCAGCATATTAGGCAATTAGTGCAATTCGAGTAATTCGAGAAATTGGTGCTGAAATAGCTCCGCGACGAAAGTGTGTTTGGAGGCAGGTGGCGATAGGCCGATGGTCACAGAGACAGCACCAATTGCACGAATTACACCAATTGCACGAATTAAGAGACACACGTATCAGTTAGAAGTCGAAATGTCCCCCACCGCTAAAAAGAAGGCTCGGCCTTCTTGCTTCTTTCCACGGAGGAAGAGAACAAAAAGGCCGAGCCTGTTTGCAGCATGTGCGTTTCTGACGAACTACTTCGTCTCAGGATGGTTCACAAGCCAGGGCCACTGCTTGTGCGGGTTGGGCCGCTTGGCGCCCCACTTGAGGGTCTTGAGGTAGGAGTAGGCGGTCATCAGATTCTCGGGCGGCACTTCCACGCCGGTGACGTTGCTGGTGAACATAATCATGCCCTTGCCGCCGTCGGTGGCGTCGAACATGTAGTCGATCTCATCGCGAACGTCCTGGGCGTTGCCGTAGGGCAGCGTGCGCGTCACGCTCAGGCCGGCCAGGAAAATGGGCGTCTCGCCGAGGTTGCTGCGGAGCTTGCGCAGTTCGGCAATGTCCACGTCGCACTCGTACTGGAAGCCCTGGAACCCGCTGAAGCCGGTGTTGAGCATGTCCTGCACAACCGGGCGGACGTCGCCGTCGCAGTGGTGTACTATGCGGATGCCCTCGTCGATGAACGGCTGGAGGATGTCCTTGATGCCCGGCCAGAAGTACTGCCGCAGGAAGTCCGGGCTGACCATGGGGCCCTTGTTATTGCAGACATCGTCGCCGCTGAACATCATCGGCGGCCAGTTGAATTCCTTGAACATCGGCAGCACAACTCTGCCCTGGTACTTTCGCAGGGTGTGCTCGTACCACCAGATCTTGGCGATGCTTTCGGGGTACATCGAGCATGCCATCAGGAAGGCCTCGTAGCCCCAGCGCTGGTACAGCGGGAATGCCCCGCCCAGGTCCCAGAAATTGGGCATGTAGACTATCTCGTTTTCGGCGTAGGCCTTGACGAAGGGCACAACCCACTTGCGGGTCTTGGCGTCGAACTCGGCGGCGTCGAAACGCTTGGCTACCTCGGCCTCGGTGTCCGGCAGGGTGTCTGCGTACTCCTTGAGGGCCTCGGGCTCGATGCCGGCGAAGGAACTCTCTTCGACCAGGCCCTCGCGGATCTGGTCAACGTCCTTGGGAACCAGCAGCGGCAACAGCATGTCCACGTCGAGCACGCGGTTGGCAGCCAGCACGGCCTTCATTGGGTCGGCCATGTACTGCTCGACCGTGATGCCGGCAATCTTTGCCAGGTTGCGCACGCCGTGCACCCATCCGCCGGCCGCAGGGATATGATCAACTTCCTGCCCTCGGATTGCGCGGGTAATACGTTCAAGCTTGGTCATTGCTGTGGACATCTTCTTATAGTCTCCTATCTGTCAATCGCTCTGATATCTAACATCGGGCACAGCTTAATTGCGAATTGTGCATTGCGAATTGCGTATTTCCTTGTCTGGTAGCACTGGGCTCTCGATTCGCGCAAGTCCAAGTGCGAAAGGACCAGGGATTTCGCAATTCGCAATCCTCAATCCGCAATTCTTCACGCCCAGGGGAACGTCTGGCCGGTTAGCCGGGTGAACGCCTCGACGTATTTTTCACGCGTCTTGAGGACGATCTCGGTCGGCAGCAGCGGGGCGGGGGGCTGGCGATCGAAGCCAATCTCGTCAAGGAAATCGCGGACGAACTGCTTGTCGAAACTGGGCTGGTCCTTGCCGGGTGCATACTTGTCCGCCGGCCAAAAGCGTGACGAATCTGGCGTGAATACCTCGTCGATGAGGATCAGTTCGCCGCGCTCATCCATGCCCCACTCGAACTTCGTGTCGGCAATGATTATGCCCTTGGTGGCTGCATAATCGCGGGCAGCCTTGTACAGCCCCAGCGAACGGTCGCGGAGCTCTTCGGCGATCTTTGGCCCGGCGATCTGGGCCGCCTGCTCAAACGTGATATTCTCATCGTGGCCTTCCACGGCCTTGGTCGATGGCGTGAAGATCGGCTCGGGCAACTGGCTGCACTGCTTGAGCTTCTCGGGCAGCTTCATACCGCAGACTGTGCCGCTCTTTTGGTATTCCTTCCATCCGCTGCCGGCGAGGTAACCGCGAACGATGCACTCGATGGGGACGACCTTGGCCTTCTTACAGAGCATGAATCGGCCGTCGAGTTCCTCGTTGCGCAGCTCGTGTGGCAGGTCCTGCAGGGCGACGGAAATCAGGTGGTTGGGCGTGATGCCGCCCAGCAGGTTGAACCAGAAGGCGCTGATCTGCGTCAGGACCCGGCCCTTATCGGGAATGCCGTTTGGCATCACGACGTCGTAGGCGCTGATGCGGTCGGTGGCGACAATGAGCAGCCTGTCGCCAAGGTCGTATACGTCGCGGACCTTGCCGCTGCGCCTGGGAAAACTGCCCACGGAGGTTGTCATTAATGCGGTTGTGCTCATGTGCATTCTCTAGCTTCTGGTCAGTCTGAATCGCCTGCGATTTCGCAAGGCATCATTATCCAACAAAATACCGGCTGGTCCAGTAGTGTCTTGCCACAAGGTACGACAGGAAGAACACCAGTTGGGTCGCCGCCGACGCCGCCAGCAGTGCCCGGCGACCCAGGCCACCCGTGCGGCGTCACAATAGCGCCGGCCCGATCACCGCCGCCGCCAGCGGAGCCAGCGCGGGAATAAACACCCACACGCCCAGCCACTGGAAATACAGCAGCGTTCCACCAAGCGGCAGGGCCATCAAGGCCGCCGACATAAGCGGTCCTACGCGGGTCGCAAGCGCCGCCGTCGCCGCGTCGGTCCGCTCGCAGTGATGACAGAGCTTGGGGCCAATGAAGAGCGTCCACACGCCCCACAGCGGTGCCAGGATCAGCACGCGAAAATGCGTTTCCCATGGCCGAATCCATGCAACCGCCCACGATAACTGATCCTCCATCGGGTAGTTTCGCGACTGGAGTTCGCAGACCAGCAATACCACGCTGATTGCCAACACCCCCAACAGCAGCGACCGCGAGGGAACATGGCGGACCGTCAATTGGGCCAGGCTCGTAAGGGGGCGGCGCATCGGCCAAAGGATTATAACAGCCGCCGTCAATAGGGCCGGGTTGGCGCTATTGGGATCAAACAGCACAGCACCCACTGACCATACGCCCACCGACAGCAGGCCGCTCACCAGCGAAACCAGCACCAGTCCCCACCACGCCGGGGCGGCCGTCGGACCAAGCGCAGTAAGCGCCTTCTCCGACGCCGTCAGGTACAGGTACCCCCAACGCACAGGAGAATCATACGCCCACTGCACAAGCTGCCGACCAAACCGGGCCATAGTCGGGCCAGATTACGGTTCAGGGGGGCGTTTGGCAAGAATGAAGAGATATTCGAACGGTTGCGATTTGATATCGTCGGGTTGGGCCGCCAAAGCCCACGGAACGCTTTCCGTGGGCGTTCGCGACGCCTGCGGGTCTATCACTCCAGCGGCGTGTTCGTGTCTTCGTTTTCGCCGGTGCGGATTGTCGGCAGGGTGACCGTGAACGTGGTGCCTTCGCCCACGCGGCTGGCGACGTTGATCGCGCCCTGGTGCTCCTCGACGATCTTTCGCGTGACGGCCAGGCCCAGGCCGGTGCCGCGTTGGCCCTTGCTGGACCAGAACGGCATCCATATCTTGCTGAGTTGGTCCGCCGCTATGCCGCTGCCGTTGTCGTTCACGCGGACGGTCACGATGCGGTTCATGGTGTCATAGGACGTCGAGACCGTGATCACGCCCGTTTCGTCCGCCACCGCGTCCAAGGCGTTGGCCAGCAGGTTCGTGAAGGCCTGATGCAGCCCGCCGGAGTCGGCTGGCACGGTGGGCATTTCGTCCAGATCGGTCAAGATCGCCACCGACCGCTCATCCGCCCGGGGCACGATCAGTTCCACGACCTCTCGAAGGACATCATTGACGTCGACGTCCTCCAGCAGTGGCTGGCGGTTCTTGGAAAAGGCAAGCATGTTCAGGATTAAGTCGTTTATCCTACCAAGGTTACGTTGTACGATCGGCCAGGCACTCTTGGCTTTTGTCATGTTGTCCTGGTTCAGGCCCATCTCCACCACGTCCATGCCCGCCGTCAGGGCCTGCAGGAGGTTCTTGGTGTGATGGCTTAGCACCGCCACCGTCTCCCCGACGGCAGCCAGCCGCTCGCGCTGAACGCTGGCCTCGTACAGTCGCACGTTCTCAATCGCCAGGCCGGTCTGATAACCAATGGCCGTCAGCAGCCGCAACTGCTCGGTGGTGTAGGTGTGCTCGCCGACGCTGGCGTCGAGCTGGATAATGCCAAGGATGCGTTCGCGGCCCTTGATTGGCACACAGATCGCCGAGCGGATGCCGAAGTCGTGCACGCTCTTACCTGATGCGAAACGCTTGTCGCTCATCGCGTTAGAGCTAAGGATGCCGACCTGCTTTTTGATTACCTCATTGACGATGGTGCGGCTGATGGGGACTTCGTCGGCCTTCTGCTCGTCGCTTAGCCTGGAGGACTTGACGCTGAGCTTGCCGCCCTCGTCGATCAGCAGGATGTACCCGCGGTCGGCCTTGAGGTTGGCGAAGATCATCTCCAGCGTACGCTGTAACAGCGTGTCAATGTTGAAGATATGACTGACTTCGGCAATATGATCGTAGAGGATTCGCAGGCTGCCGATGGCGGCGGCCCCGGCCTCTGGGGTCGGAATGACAATGCTGTCTTCGTTAGATGGGACGGTGGCGACGATGGCGGCATCGATGAGGTTGCCCTCTTCGTCCAAGTCGATGTGGGCCGCACCGGGTCGGCTTGCCCCGCCGAAGACAAGCAAGGTGGAGCCGCAGCGGATCTGGTCGCCGCGCTTGACCTGCATCGCCCGCGTGACTCGGACACCGTTTAGGTAGGTGCCGTTGGCCGAGCCCATGTCCTCAATGAGCCAGCGGCTCTCGCGTTGGGCGAGCTTGGCATGGGCACGACTTACCGTGCCGTCGTTGAGTTCCACGTCGGCGTTGACTCGGCCGATGACGCTTTCGCTGTCGGCCAACTCAAACGTCAGACCCTTGTCGGGCCCCTGGATAATCTGGATGGAAGCCACGGGCGCCTCAAACTACAGAGAGGACCTATGAATTGCTGCTTTGGGTGACCAGTTGCAACCACGAAGGCCCTGAATAAGCCGCGATGCTGCTATCTGCCGTCACCTTGCCATATTACATGTACGAATAGCATATGAATGAAGTGCGGACGAACTTTATGGCAAGTTTCTGGCTTAACAAAGATGATACGAAACCGGCGCGGGGGTGTCAATGCTGAATGCCAGCCACGAGCCACGAGCCACCAGCCACAAGCCACAAGGCAAAGAATGCACGAGCAGTCTCTTGTGGCTTGTGGCCAGTGGCTGGTGGCTATTCCCCAAGGGTTTTCCCTTAACTTTCTGCGTCGCTGTGTCCGATAATCTGCAAGCCCGTCATTGGGTGCGTCGCGATGCTGCGCTGGGTGCAACTCGCAGGCCTGGGCAAATTCCGCATGGGTCGGCCGCCTTGTACCGGTATAATCCCGTCGACGCTGGATGTCAAAAGGTGGAGCTCTCGATGCGCTTACTTGGATGGATTCTGCCAGCCTTGGTGATGTTCTCTGCCGTTGGCTGTACCTCGCACGGTAATGTACCCAACCCGCCCGGGCTGAACTGGGGCGCACCGTGGGGTGGTAGCACCCCTCCCAAGGCTCCTACCGTCGCGCATGCTCCCACAGGCCAGGTTCACGGAAGCTACACAGGCTCATGGCCTGTGGCGGCAGATGGCGACTGGGGCGTGAATAACCCCAGGCACTGGAAGTACATCGTTATCCACCACAGCGCTACCAACAACGGCAACGCCGCCACTATCGACGCCGCCCACAAGGCCCGCGGGTGGAAGGGCTTGGGCTACGACTTTGTGATAAATAATGGCACCGGCAAGGGCGACGGCGTAGTCGAGGTCGGCTTCCGCTGGCGCCAGCAGATGGAAGGTGCCCACTGTGGCGGTACCCCCGGAAACGAGTACAACGAGGCCGGCATCGGCATCTGCCTGGTGGGCGACTTCACCGACCACATGCCATCGCGGTCACAACTGGCCAGCCTCAACCGCCTGGTCTGCTATCTTATGGACACGTATCACATCTCGGCCAGCAACGTGATAGGGCACCGCGAGGCCCCCAACGCCCACACCGAGTGCCCCGGCGATACTTTCTACAACTACATCCGCCGCGACTTCAGGCCAAGCCTGTCCAGACGGTAGGGTTGGCGCGGATTACGCGTGTTTCGCGAATACGACTTTGTTAACGCTGAGGCAACTGAGGCACCAGAGTAATGCAACAAAGAATCTGTTTGTTTCTTTCCTCAGCTTCCTCTGTTACCTCAGCGTTAAAGTGATTACACTACCGGCGTCGCGCTTTGTTCTGGGATGCGGCGCGCATGGAGGCTGCCGCTGGCGGCGGTTGGATTATGTCACGGAGACTGAAGTTCATGGTCTTTGTCCGCGGATTGACCCGCGGCCTGCGGAATCTCCCCCGACGCACGCTCTCTGGCGGCACGGCTGCTATGGCTGCCTTGGCCGTCCGATGCCCGCGCACCCGTGCAATCCTGCCAGTCGTGACCATGATCCTGGCCACGCTGACCATCTCCAGTTGCACAAGCAGTTGTACGATGGTCACCGATCCGTCGAGCAGCAGACCCCCGGTCTTCTCGCCCGGAGTGCCAACCGTTCGCGTTAAGCTGGGTCAGCCCATGCACGTCGTGCAGATCAGCACGACGTCGGGTTACCGCCTGCTTGCAGATGGTCGTGAGGTCAACGCCAGCAGCTATGGGCTGTCCGCCACCACCATCACGTACAGTAACGGCCGATGGACTGTCTCCGGCGGCGGGCTGCCCTCGGTCATCAACGCCGGCAGCCTGTTTATTCAACTTACGGGCAACGGTGTGGTGGGGCTGGCCCCGTGCAATTGGAGCGGGTCGCCCACGACGGCGCTTGTGTACTATCGCGGCGATATGCGGCTATTGCCACAGGATGCCAGCAGTTTCATTGCCATCAACCAAGTGGACATGGAAGGCTACATCGCCGGCGTGATCCCCAAGGAACTGTACCCCAGTTGGCATTACGAAACGTACCGCGCCCTGGCCATAGCGGCCCGGACGTTCGCCTTTTATCACAAGAATCATCCCAAGGTCGAGGGCCAGCCATTTGATCTTGGCGACAACGAGAGCAGCCAGATGTATGGCGGCTACACCGCCGAGCGAAGCGTGCCCTACGCCTACAAGGCCGTTGAGAGCACTCGTGGACGCGTGCTGGTTTACGGCGGCCAGGTGTTCATGGCCCAGTACAGTTCGTGCTGTGGCGGGCGGGTCAATCCCGCGTATGTGTTGCGGTCCGATGCCCCGGACGAAGGCCCGCTGCGAGGCGGGCAGGCGTGCACCGACTGCACCGCGTCCAACAAGTTCAACTGGCCGCCGGTGACGATCCGAAAGTGGGAGCTCTTATACGCCCTGCAGGTTCGCTACGAACGCGCGAGAAATCTCTCCAGCATCTACGATATCCAGGTAGTGTCGCAGACGCCCTATGGCCGGCCCGTCATGGTGGACGTCGTTGGCGCCGGCGAATCGGTCCGCTTGCGTGCCGATGACCTTCGCCTGGCTTGGAACATGTACAACACAAAGAACGGCGGCAATCCGGCCAAGAGCCTCAACTCGATGAACTGCCAGTGGCGAGCCAACTCCGACAGCATCACGTTCTACAACGGCCATGGATACGGCCACGGCGTTGGCCTGTGCCAATTCGGGGCCGAGGGCAAGGCGTCGCGCGGCCAGTCGGCCGAGCAGATCCTGGGCGCGTACTATCCCGGCGCATCGGTCAAGAGGGCGTGGTAGAGGCAGCGCCGGATTCGACCATGCACACCAGGCACGGTAGGGGGCTTGTCATCACCTAGTGTCTCATTAACAAGGATGCTCATCCTCGGCAGTCAAGAAATCCGAAATCCGAAGCACGAAATCCGAAACAAACAGCAATGATCCAAACAGCAAATTCCAAACGAACAAGGTACGTCGGCTTGACAATCGAGCTGGCTCTGCCTTTTTGCTCTTTTTTGCCAGCAGAGAAAAAGAGCAAAAAGGCAGAGCCGTCTCAAAGGATGCGCCTCTGCGTTTGAGACATTGCCGTTTGAAATTTTGGATTTGTTTCGGATTTCGAGATTCGGACTTCGAGTTTTTGACGCGGATAAGACATCATCAGCTCGAGACACCACACTGGAGACGCTGAAAGCCAAGGCGTCGCCCTCGTCCTGCCACTTACTGCTCTTTTGGGGCGGTTATGTATTCCCCTTAATCATTCCGCGGAAAAGTCCCTCTTTTCTTGCCGGTAGGTGCCTACAATAGTTCGCGGTATTTCCCCTTTCACTGCGGGTGTTTTACGGGGTTCAAACTGGGAGTCGAACTATGGCATCGGGTGGTCACATTGCGCGCGGGTCGGAAATCAGGCGTGGGCATGAAGAGGCGGCGGCTATGGAGGTCCTTGAGGCGCGGACCCTTCTGGATGCCCTGCCGGACCTGACAACCGCCGTGGATCAGGTTTCAATGGCCGCGGTGGTCTTGCCGGGCGATTCCGGGCAGGCCACGGTGCTGGTTACCAACGACGGCCGAGTTGGAGCCTATGGTCCGACGACCGTCCAGGTGCGATTGGCCGGCGAGCCAAGCGTGGTACTGGGCCAGGCTTCAGTCAATGTGAACCTCGCGCCGGGGGCCTCGCAGGAGGTCTCGGTCCACCTGTACATCCCGCCATGGGCGCTGGCTGGCGATTATGGCTTCCAGAGCGTCGTCGACCCGCAGGATTCGATCATCGAGACAAATGAAGGCAACAATGTCTCCGACCCCGCCGGTGCGATGAGCGTAGAGTGGCGCTTCGGCACATTTGACGGGCGAAAGAACTTCAAGCTCCGCGTGCTGGACGACAACGGCAAGCTGGTTACGTTTTCACTGGCTGGACCCGGCAGTGGCGAGGTGCAGGGCGGCGCGAGTTTTGACCGCATAGTGCTGGATCAGACCACGGACAAGACGTCCATGACGATAGCCGCAGTCGACTCGTCGGTGGGTACAATTGTCAGCTCCGGGCCCTTGAAGGCCATTGTGGGCAAGGGCATCGACCTTTGCGGTGGGGCCGATCTGCAAGGCGGCGTGAAATCGATAACCTTTGACGACACCCGCGGCGACCAGACGCTTGTCATTGGGGCCTTTAGCAACCCCAAGACGAAAACCTCGCTCAATTTCCACCAGGTCTACAATCTGTCCGTCACCAGCGAAATGCCCATCAAGTCGATCAAGGCCGCCGAGTGGCTGGATAGCGGCGCGGTGGTCGACACTGTCACCGCCCCCCGGATCGACAAGCTGCGCATCACCGGCGAGGCCTCGACGGGCATTGCCGGCGACTTCGAGGCTTCGCTTAACGTGGGCAACGTGGGCGGGGACCTTGGCGCAAACAATAATGTGGCAACCGCTGCCAGGCCGCTGAAGTCGGTAAAGATCAATGGCGGCGTCGAGAATTCCACGTGGCAGGTAACTGGGTCGACTGGGACGATCACGATCAAGGGTCAGGCTGACCACTGGCAACTCGGCGCCAGCGACGACGTCAAGCTCGTGAAAGTGGCGGGCGGCACCGACTCCACGGTGTCGGCCGACGGTAAGCTGGGCCGGATGACGACCACGCAGTGGATCGACGGGCGGCTGGAGGCCCACCGGATCGGAACGATAAAGTGCACGGGCAACGTCAAGGCGGGTATTGCCGGCGACCTGACGGGTGATGTTCAGGCTGATAACATCCGCAACCTGCTGGTGGCTGGCAATGTGTCGGGGTCGTGGGACGCAAACGCTATCCACGACGCGATCATCGGCGGGACGATGAGCGACATGACTGTGCGGCTGGGGCTAGGCACGTCCCCCGAAGTGGTGACCCTGCGAAAGTTACGCGTGACCGGCGCTATCACCAACGCGAGCGTGCTGTCGGCTGGGTCGATCGACAACGTGAGTTCGGCGGGCATCAGCGGGTCGGCGATCTACGCCGGTGTCGACATCCAGGCAGTCTTTGCCGACGCCAACGGCGACGGCGTGGCGGACCTGCTGGCGCCACAGGCGTTTGCCGCCGGGGCCGCCATCAGACACGTCAAGTTCGCCCGCATGGCGGGTCAGGACTACAGCGTGTCCAATACGAGCATCGGAGCGGACCGGGTGGGGATCGTGTCATTGGGCGAAATCGATTCCCAGAACGCTGGCACGCCTTTTGGCATCAGCGGCCGGACCTTTAAACATGTAACATACACTAGCAGCGGACAACGTTTCACATGGCCAAGCGGTAGCGGAGAGGCCCCTCAGGACGGAGACTTTGTGGTGATGGTGGTATAAGGCTCGCCGGACGACAACGGCCACAGAGGGCACTGAGGACGCAGGCAGAAGAAGAGGAAATAAGCGGCGTGCTCGCTTCCACGAGCATGGTGTCGGCACTTCGCCGACTAGACCATGCTCAGCTGATGCGAGCACGTCGCGTTCTTTTACTTTCTGAGTTCTCTGTGGCCTCTGTGGCCGCCGTTCTTCGTTGGCAGAAGTACCGTTTTTCCTTGTCTTGGCACGTGGCTGTGACGAGAATACTATTGTAAAGACAAGGGGCCCATGATGACCACACTGGACAAGAAGCTCCGCGCGGCTGGGCGACGGCACAGCGGCAATCTGCTGCTGGACCGGCTTTCCCTGGTATTGTTGTTTGCCGGCCTGGCGGCCATGGCGGCGGCGCTGGTGCATCGACTGCTGGGAGTGGAGATCTTCGTCCCGGCAGCTTTGTCGGCCATGGGCGGAGCACTGTTGGCCGGTATGGTGTGGTGGTACTCTGTGCGTCCCAGCCGGGCGGCGGTGGCCGTTCTGGTGGACGAGCGTCTGGGGCTCAAGGAGCGGGTGAGCACGGCCCTTGCGTTCTCGGATAGCAACGATCCGTTCGCGCAGGCGGCATCGCGGCAGGCACAGGCGGCTGCGGAAAAGCTCGACGTCGTCAAACATTTCCCCGTCCGACCCACTCGGCGATTGGCCTACGCCAGCCTGGCCTGGACCGCCGCCGTGGCGCTGGTGATCCTGCTGCCAAGCATCGATGCACTGGGGTTCCTCAGGCAGCGTGACCAGGCATCCAAGAACAAGCAGGAAGTGGCGGCCGCCAAGGCCGACGTGAAGGACGCCGTCAAGCCCATCGAAGCGGTCGTCAGGCAGATTGGCGACCCATCGCTGACCCAGCCGATGGAGAAGCTCAACGAGATCCCGCCCGCGGCATCGGCGGAGGAGATTCGCCGCGACGCGATCAAGAAGCTCGAAGACCTCAACAACAAGGTCAAGGAACTCCAGGACAAGAAGGACCTCAATTCCGTCACCGCTACCCAGGAGAAGATGCAGCAGCTCAAGGCCCCGGCAAACAGCGCCTCCCCAGAGCTCAACCGGGCGCTCCAGAAGGGCGATTTCGCCAAGGCGGCCCAGGCCCTGGCTGACATGCAGAAGAAACTCGACGACGGCAAGCTCGACCCCAAGGAGAAGCAGGCCCTTAAGGATCAGTTGGCCGACCTCAGCAAGCAACTGGACAAGCTCTCCAAGGAAGACAAGCAGTTGGAGGATGAGCTGGCCCAGAAGGGGCTGGACAAGAGCCTTGCCCAGAAAGATATCAAGGACCTCCGCGAGGAGCTTAAGAAGCAGGGGCTCTCGGACAAGCAGATCGACGAGATGATCCAGAAGGCCAAGGAGAGCAAGGGCGCGTGCAAGGCGTGCAAGAGCCTCTCCGACGCACTGAAGACGCCAGGCCTGCCCAGCCCTGTGGGCCTGAATTCAAAGGACCTCTCGCAGTCCGAGGACCAGTTGACTGAGATGGAGGCCAAGCAGTTGCAGCTGCAGCAGGCCCAGGCCGCCCAGCAGCAATGCAAGGGTGCGATGGATAAGATCGGCCAGTGTCAGGGCGGGGAGTGCACATCCCCCGGCGGCGATGGCGACAAGCCCGGGCAGGGCAACAAGCCAGGCGGTGACCAGATCGGCTCGTACAAGCCCGGCGAGAGCGACAAACAGGGTTCCGGCAGCGGCGGGCCCGGCAGGGGCAACGGCGCCAGGCCGACCGGTCCGGACGGCGATACCAAGACCAACCAGACCAAGGTGAGTAATCCCGAGGCCCCGGACGCGCCGATCATCGCCAACTGGTACATCAAGGGCGACCAGGTCATCGGCAAGACGGACAAGAAGCTTGGCGACGTAGTCCAGGCCAAGCGTGAGCAGGCCGCCCAGGCGGTCGAGGAAAACCAGATCCCCAAGAAGTACGACCCCGCGATCCAGAAGTACTTCGATCAATTCGAGAAGCCGCAAAAGTAGTCGGTGTTCCCGCTGATGCTCAAGAAGAGAGCGCGATTACCGGATTAAGCGGATTAGTGGATAAGACCAAAGATGGACCTGCAATAGTGCTTGTCGGTCTGTTCTTGCCTTATCCCGTAATCCGTTTAATCCGGGAATCGCGCTCTCTTAAGTGCGCTTGACTTTGCCCCGCCCAAGTCGTACGTTGCAGGTCACATGCAATGGTATTTTCTCAACGAGGGGCGCACCGTTGGACCGGTCAGCCAGGAGCGGTTGGAGCAACTGGTCCAGACCGGGCAGGTCAACGCAGCCACGCTGGTCTGGCGTCAGGGGATGAGTGATTGGCAACCCTGGGGCTATGCCCAAAACGCCGGCACCGTGGGCGAGTTGCCCGCGGACATGGAGGCCTGCTGCCAGTGCGGGCGGATGTACAGCCAGGGCGACCTGCTGATCTTCGGGGAAAGGCCGGTGTGCGCTAACTGCAAACCCTTCTTCTTTGAGCGGCTCCGCGAGGGCGTGCTGGTACTCTCGACGGTCGTGGGCGACGTCTACGCGGGATTCTGGATCCGCGGCGTAGCCTTTGCCATGGACCTGGTGCTGGTCGGCGTGCTGAACCTCCTTTTGAGCTTTGTGTTCCCCATGCCCATGCCGCTGCCCCTGGTGGTCTGGCTGGTCTACACTGTGGTCCTGACGGCGGCGTTCTCCGCCACGCCAGGCAAGCTGGTGCTGGACCTCCGCGTCGTGACCGCCGACGGTCGCCCCGTAGGTCTTGGCCTGGCCATCGCGCGGGCATTCTCCACCTTGCTCAGTTTCCTGACGCTGGGCCTGGGGTTCCTGCTGGCCGCCTTCGACAACCAGAAACGCTCCCTGCACGACGGCATGTGCGACACAAGAGTGGTCAAGAACGCCCTGCTGCCGCAGAAGGCGCTCTGACAACGAAATCCGAAATCCGAAGCACGAAATCCGAAACAAACAGCAATGATCCAAACAGCAAATTCCAAACACAGAGAAGAAGGGCACATCGGCTTGGCAGTCGAGATGGCTCTGCCTTTTTGCTCTTTTTTGCCAGCAGAAAAATGAGCAAAAAGGCAGAGCCCGCTCAAGAGCCATCTCAAAGGATGCGCCTCCGCGTTTGAGAACTTGCCGTTTGGAATTTTGGATTTGTTTCGGATTTCGATATTCGGATTTCGAGTTTTAACTCAGCCGACCGTGAGGTTATCAGAGAAACCAAAGTATGAGCGTAACCGTCATTCGTTGCGATCGATGTGGAGGACTGCTGGGGATCGGCCAGTGGAATACTGGCAGCTTCTTGCCCTGCGCCTGCGGGTCCAAGGTCCGAGTGGAGGCGTACCCCACGCTTGTCAGCCCGCTGCAGGGCGGTAAGAGCGGGCAGGATCTGTTGGCCGAGGACCAGGCCAGCTGCTACTACCATCCCCAGAAACAGGCCACCGCCCCGTGCGACGTCTGCGGCCGCTTCCTGTGCGATCTGTGCGACGTGGCCCTGGGCAATGGACACGTCTGCGCCCGGTGCCTGTGGACCAGCATGAGCCAATCCAGCGACGAGCGGTTCTGCGTCCGCCGGCAGACGTACGATAGCGCAGCCCTGGCGCTGGCGATCATTCCTATCACTGCGCCGCTGGGCCTGTACTACGCCATCCGCCACTGGAGTTCCCCCGGCAGCGTCCTGGGCACCCGCAAGTGGCTGTTCGTGGTGGCGGGCATCTTGTCTGTCCTGGGCACGCTGGGATGGGGATACCTGTTGATGAAGGTTATTCTGGAAGTGGCAGGGCGGTAGCAAGAAATGCGGAATGTGGAATGCGGAATCCCTCGTCCAGGAGCACTCGGACCTGCTGAGTATTGCAGGGCGGTGAAACCATATGGAAGCCAATAAGACCATAGAGCATTTTTCCGGCCGTCGGTGGCTATCGGGCC
>Ga0265339_10001823_pt1 | contig 15634 bp, 10 predicted proteins | sample 4CB219metaG_FD_202085 | JGI IMG/M metagenome (GOLD analysis project Ga0265339, IMG submission 202085) | Rhizosphere microbial communities from Carex aquatilis grown in University of Washington, Seatle, WA, United States - 4-CB2-19 metaG | ecosystem: Host-associated > Plants > Roots >... | reverse complement strand
CGTCGTGAGTATCGACCATCGTCTGACGCCAGAGGCGGCGTTCCCGGCCCAGATTCACGACTGCAGGGGCGCGATACGCTTTGTACGGGCCCACGCCGCCCAGATGAACATCGACCCCAACCGCATCGGCGTGTGGGGGGAGTCAGCCGGCGGGCATCTGGTGGCCCTGTTGGCCACAACCGACGGCGTGAAGGAACTCGAAGGCGACATCGGCGGCAACACCGAGCAGTCCAGCCGGGTGCAGGCAGCCTGCGACTGGTACGGCCCATCCGACGTTGAAACATTCGGCAACGCCGGCAAGTACATGGATCTGGTGATCAGACTGTTGGGCGGGCCGATCGAAGAACACAAGGCCCTCGCACGCCTCGCCAGCCCCATACACTTTGTCAGCAAAGATATCGTCCCGCTCCTGATTATGCACGGCGATGCGGACGATATCGTCCTGCACGTGGAAAGCCAGACGTTCTATGATGCCCTTAAGAAGGTTAACGCCGACGTACGGTTGCAGATCGTCAAAGGCGGTGGCCATGGCTCGTTGGGGAAAGATGCCGATAATGTGGTCCGCGAGTTCTTCGCCAAGTACCTGCTGAAAAAGCTGTGACCCAATAGGCCGAACGACGCCCGCATAGCCAGCGCGACGATGCAATGAAAGGAGACGAACATGTTTCGAATCTTGACGATTGCCCTGGTGGGCGTTGCGTTGTGTCTGCCCGCGCTGGCTCAATCCGCCACGAGCAAACCGGCGACTGCCCCGGCCAGCCAACCCGTCGACCGCACACAAGAAGGTCCGGGACTTCTTCGACAAGCACCTCAAGCTTCAACCAGCGACGCGACCGGCGAAGTAAGCTCGATCTTTCGATGCAAACCCTGTGTGTAGTTGACCGCTTGCGGTTTAGCGGGTGTGACGACTGTATCGCCGCCTAAACTGGTACTCAAAGAAAAGGACAAACTATGCGCACTACCATTCTGGCGGCAATCGTGTTGGCGGCCTTGCCTGTGTGGGGGGCTGCCCCAAAGGATAAGCTTTCTAACGAGGCCAACGCTATCGTGACCGGGACGAACGATTTTGCGATCGACATGTATCGACAACTGGCAGCCGACGACAAGGGCAACGTGTTCTTTTCGCCCGCCAGCGTGCACACTGCATTGTCGATGACCCAGGCGGGGGCCGGCGGCGATACCGCCGTCGAGATGGCCAAGGTGCTGCAATTGCCCAAGGTCAAGCCCTCCGATTTGGCCATGGCCTACGGACAACTCATCGACGCGATCAATGCGATCCCCGAAATAGAGAGGAAGCCCGCCTACCAACTCAATGTCGCCAACGCGCTTTGGCTGCGGCAGGGGATGCAGTTCAACAAGGACTTCACCGGCCTGGCCGACAAGGATTTCCATGCCCGGGCCACACTGGTGGACTTCACCAAGGCCGAGGCCGCCGCCAAGACCATCAATGACTGGGTAGAGGATAAGACCAACAAGCGGATCAAGGACCTGATCTCCAAGGATGCGCTCGGCGCCGACACGGCCATGGTCCTCACCAACGCTGTTTACTTCAAGGCCGACTGGATGGACAAGTTCAAGCAGGACGAGACCCAGGACGCCCCGTTCAAGCTAGGCGGTGAGAAGACCGTCAAGGCGCCCATGATGGCGCGCACCGGCAGCTACCGCTACGCCGAGAACGACGACCTGCAACTGCTGGAAATGCCATACGCCACCGGCAAGCTGTCGATGATTGTCATCTTGCCAAAGAAGGTCGATGGCCTTGCCGCAGTCGAGAAGGCCCTGTCGGCGGAACAACTGGCCAAGTGGGCCAAGGACGCCTCGAAGGAGAAGGTGCAACTCAAGCTGCCGCGATGGAAGGCCACGCAGCAGTTTGAGCTCAACAAGGTGCTGGAGGCTATGGGCATGAAGCTTGCGTTTGACCCCGCCCAGGCCGACTTCTCGCCGATGGTAGAGAAGGCCCAGATGAAGCTGTTTATCTCCCGCGTGGTGCACAAGTCATTCGTCGACGTGACTGAGGAAGGCACGGAGGCCGCCGCCGCCACCGGCGTGGCCATGGGCATGACCGCAATGCCCGAGCGTCACGTGCCCAAGGTCTTCACCGCCGACCATCCGTTCCTATACATGATTCGCCACAACGACACGGGCGTGATCCTCTTCATGGGCCGCCTGACGGATCCGACAGGCAAGGGCGAATAGGCTACTTGCTTGTATGTAAGATGTGCTTTTGCACGCCGCTTGCGGTTTAGCGGGGCATAGCTCGCGGCAGCGCCCCCGAGCAGAAAGTGGACTTTCACGAACGTGGAATTCTCCTTTGTTCTGCATAAAGCAAAGGTCCAACGCGTACGAAATGCTGTCGAATCTTATACGGTAAAGCACGTACCCAGTGCTTGCTGCCCATGAGCCATGGCCAGTTGGCTTGCCATTTCGCAAAGCTGGCATACAGCCTAACCGCCAAGAACGGCCAGATGAAGAGGGGCGAGTCGCACTCGCGGGCCTATCCTCGCGTGAATTACCCCCGAACGTCGCCCATACGAAAAAACCCTCATAGCCCCCCAAAAAGCCCTTGACCGCCAAAGAACAAATGCTATCATCAACTATCCAATTGGAAACGCAGTTGAGTTGTTAACTGCAATGCAGTTGGATTTTGCGGGCGTAGCTCAGTGGTAGAGCGTCACGTTGCCAACGTGAATGTCGTGAGTTCAAGTCTCATCGCCCGCTCTTGAAAAGGCTCGCAGGCAAACGCCTGCGGGCCTTTAGCTTGCGCCCCAAGCTCCGCCTGCCCTAACCGTTTACGCCCACACCGGCGACGACCGACTTGAGCGTCTGCTTTGCCATTAGTTGTCATTAGTTGACACCAATGGACTGCAATCCGTCACCGATTCCGGCACCGTGCCGTCGGCACGTCACTGATTCCGGCACTGGCGGATGGTGCCTTGGTGATGGTTGTCTGTGGAAGTTCATCGACCGTGAGGGGCGCTACATTGGTCGGCCGCTACCCGAACGCATCAACGCCAGGGATCGTCTCGCGATGAATCGTGGCCTTGCCGCAGCCGATCTCTGGCGCAGATGCAGGCACTGCTGTGCAGGGAACCTTTGCTTGACCAGGGGCGTATTACGGGTGAGGCTTATTATGAACGGACGCCACTACAAACCCAGAGATACCCTCGCCAGCGGCAACGAATGTAGTCGCTGCGCGCGGGGTGCCTGAGGCGGCGGTCTGTGATCTTCTAGAGCATTACCCGGTTCGAGCATCCCCGATCTCGCCTTCCTGAGCTACAAGCTCCCCACATCGCGCGCAGACTCATTGTCTCCATTCAGGCAAGCACTATCTGCTTTCAAGCGGCGCGTGCCGCGGGAGGTAAATCATGAGAATCGGTATCCAGCAAAGCACTATTAATTCCACAAGCCTGGCAAAGGGCTTTGCCATCGCAAGCAAGGCACAGGCCGAAGGAATCGGCATCAGCGTCCCCAGCATGCGGGCAATGATCGACCTCGGGCGTCAGGATTACGCCAAGGATCTCAGAAGTCTGGCACATGCGTACGATCTTGAACTGGTCAATCTCCACTTGGGCTGTCTGTCCGAGGACCCTTCACTTATCGGTCAGGGCCGCGAGATGTCGGGCGGATTGGCTGTGGTTCGCATGGGGCTGTGGGTGGCGGCTGAGGCCGGCATCCCCACTGTCATTGCCCCGTTCCAGGGCAGGAATCGCATCGAGTTCCTTCACGAGCAAAGGCAGGCAGAGAAGGCGATTGCTGAGTTGGCCGGCGAGGCGGAACAGGTCGGCGTGACCTTGGCCATAGAGACGGACCTGCCTTCAGAGCAGGTTCGTGCGATGCTGGGTTATGCAGCCAGCGACAACGTCGAGATCGCCCTCAATACTGGGCACATCCACGCGCATCGCCTCGAACTGGCCGGAATGGTCCGTGAGCTGGCCGACCGGGTCGACCAGGTCCATGCGAAGGACGTGGTGCTGGCCCCGCGCATGGCTCCAGAGTTCAACATCCGCCTGGGGCGAGGCGACGTGGATTTCGGCACGGTGATCCGGACGCTGAGAGCCATCGGCTTCAATGGGTGGATCAACGTGGATGCGCCGCCGGGCGACGACGACGGCCAGATTGCAGCTGCCAATATCGCCTTCATCCACGGTTTGCTCAACGGGCTGGACTGGCTGGCGACGAAACTCGTCAGGGCAAGGGCTGGCGTAGTTGCGCCGGCGGAAGAACTCACGCCGGCATGAGTGTCCCCGACTATAGGAGAACAACCATGACCAATACGACTTTGGAACGACGAGCTTATGAGATTGGACGCAGCATCAACCGCTGCCCCGTCTGCGGCTGGCGGTTCTTCGTCAACGATGACGAGCACGTTGACGAGATGTTCTGCGCCCGCTGCGAAAGCCGATTGGTGGCAAACGATGATGACAGCCCCCGGCGATGGGTGCAGGCCGGTGTATACACCTGAGTGGAGGCGCGAGATGGTTGTGAACGTGAAGATATGGAAGGACCGATGCGGATTCTATCACGCCCAACACCTGCCCGGTTGCCGGGCGGTGGGCATGACGCAGGAGGAAGTGCGTGAAAAGATCAGAGTAGCGGTCTATGGATACGTGGCCAGCTTCGATGCGGTCAGACCAGTGGAGTTGGCTCACGAACTGATTGAGTCTGAAACCTGACGGCATGGGCGGCAGGGCTCATCCCTGCCGCCTATTGCTGTTCCTTGAGATGCAAGGGGTGACGCATGTTCAACTCGAACGGATTGGAGATTCTAGTGACGACAGAACACGCATACGAGAAACCCATACTCATGGCGTATGGCAGAATTCTGGCCCATTCTCTGGGAGCCAAGATTATTCACGCCCAGACTACCTCACCGGAACGCCATTGGGCGGAGGTCGGCGAAACTGCTCGCGAGCTCTTGCCATCAATAATCATTGCCGCCTGGCCTGCGGGCGGCCGCTCGATGCAGGACGCGCAGAATGCAGCAGGTTCAGCGCAGCTGCTGTTGGTGGACATGCGTCCCCATGAGGTCGCGGACATTCGCCGCATCGTGGCCCCTTGGAGTGGCAATCCGTTGTCGCTGGGACGGCTGCGACTGGCAAGCCGCCTTGCCTCCGACCTTGAGCTGCCTGGGCACGTGCTGAGAATAGTCGGCACACAAGGCTTGCCGGATGACAGGCGTGCACTGTCGCAGCACTTCCGGCAGGTTCGTCAGCGTGAACGAGTCGAGCTGGCGTTGTCAGCCGTCACGCTGCCGGTGCACTTCAGGGTCAGCGATGACGCCGTCGGCGAAACGCTTGTGCGTATCAAACCGCACGATCTGGTAATCGTTGGCGGTTCGAATGATTGGATGCTGGATGACCATCCGACTGCCGCTGTATCCTGGGACATTCGCCACAGCGTCAATGGTCCTGTGGCCATGCTCATCGAGCCCGATCAGACGGCAGTTACGCTGCAGCAGGTGTTTCAGGAAGACGCAATCCTCATCGGGACGTTTTCCCATGCCGGTATTGCGCAGGAGATGGTGAGTCTGCTTGTGAACCAGCGTCAAGTGCCCTGGAGCTGGAAGCCGCGCATCCTCGAACGCGTCAAGGAGATCAGCCTCGGAAAGAGCGTGCTGTTCATGCACGCGCAGATTCCACGGCACGGGCAGATCGTGTCGAGCATGTGCATTGAGCGCGGTGCTGGCGGACGGATTCACTTCCTTGTCCTGGTGCCGCATGAAGGCTACGACACATACCTGCCTGTATTGGCCAAACTGGCAGAGCTGGCTTCCAACGAGCACAACGTGGAGGTACTGATCGCTTGCCGCACACCGGCAGAGGCATTGTCCATCCTGCGAAAGATCGAGATTGGCCGCGACCTGTTTGAAGCAGCGTGAGATCAATCGCAGCGGGCGTAAGCAGCAAATGGCCCTTCCTCGTGCCCGGGCGCGCCACTTGCTGACTGGCCTTGTCAATTACGTATGTCACCCCCGGACCGCCACGTCACCCATTCCGGCAGCGGCGGCTTTGGGCGTTGCCCATCGGCGAGCGAGTGCGTAGACTTCCCAGACGCGTCCTCGGTTGTAGGAGGCGTCCGAGGACCGTCTTATGCATGGGATCGACCTCTTAGTGACTATCGCGGCCAGCCTGGGCATCGCCTTGGTGCTGGGCTACATAACGCACCGACTGGGCATGTCGCCCATCGTCGGGTATCTGCTGGCGGGCATAGCGGTCGGGCCACACACGCCGGGGCTAGTGGCCGACGTGAAGATTGCGTCGCATCTGGCCGAGGTGGGCGTTGTGCTCCTGATGTTCGGAGTCGGCCTGCAGTTTCACTGGAAGGACCTGCTGGCCGTCAAGGCCATCGCCGTGCCCGGGGCTGTCGGACAGAGTATCACTGCGACGGCCTTGGGCGTGGCGGTGGCCATGGCCTTCGGCTGGAGCTTCGCCGCGGGCCTGGTGCTCGGCATCGCCATGTCGGTCGCCAGCACTGTCGTACTGATCCGCGTCCTGAGCGATAACGACGTACTGGCGACCCCGCCAGGCCATGCCGCCGTGGGTTGGCTGGTCGTCGAAGACATCTTCACCGTCATCGTCCTCATCTGGCCAAGAACTGCAAGAGCGGGTTCAACTGTACGTCGCCTTCGATCAATGGCTGTTACTATTGCTCCTGCTGCGCCGCGCGGTACTTTAACATCTGCATATCGGGCGCGACGGGCGACTGTTCCGTCATCAATAGCAGCTCCACTGGCTGGACGGTCGACAATGGCGGTAGCAGCGGCGGCTACACCTTTCAAAATGCCTCGGTCAAGTTGACGCTGACTCTGTCGACGTACTATGACGCTCTGTACTATCACATGTATGGCGGCTACTGTCGCACATGGGCATTGAAGGTGTACCGCAACAATAGCGGATCCTGGGTCGAGTGCCTGAGCACCAACGGAAGCGACGACTGGACTAGCACCCCATCCCCACCGTTCTACTCCCTTGGCCAGAACTGCGACATCTCGGGCACGGTCAACGGCATCACGTTCACTATTCGCCCCGCTGAAAACTGGTTTGCCACCAAGATGCGATTGACCATCAGCGGGCATACCAACTGCTCGGCGTCGTGTCTGCATGTCACCGAGGGTTATCAAGGCGCGCCGAACACGCAGTTTGACTACCAGGTTAACAGTGTCTCGCTCGACGGCACTTACGAAGTGCCGCTGAATCAAATAGACCACGGCTCCTGTTACTACCAACTTAACGGCGTCGGGGCGTATTCGTACACCGTCTGGACCGGCCTCGATTGCACCGGCTCCGCAAGGACCGTCGCCGGCAAGTTCAACATTCAGATAAGCCTGGATAGCCAGGTCCGCGTCCGAATTATGCAGGACACCACCAACAACCCGTCAGGGGGTGACGATTTTAGTTCATGGTCCACCACGCCTCATGATCTGATGTGCAAGACGCTGAACCTCACCGGCCAGGTGAACTACGACAACCGCTGCCCCCTGGCCTATGGCACCTGGAGTAACGCCTGGGTCCGCACAGGCAGCAATGCGACCGCCACCGTCGTGGGGATCCCATAATGGAAAGCTTCTTCGACAGCGTCGAATGCCGCTCCGGCACGCACTGCCAAACCTGCCGCAACCGCGCAGGCGGCACCGGATTCAGGACGGGTATCGCCGCCTACTTCCGGCTGCCCAACGCCCAATGGGAATGCCCGCACGGCCGCCCGTGGGATATGGACTGCAAGCCCGCGCCGCTGCCCATCCTGCCGACGCCCCCGGGGCCTGCTCCAGCGGCCACGCGGTCTCTTGAGCTATGCCGCCAGTGCGACAAGTTCAACGGCAGCATCTGCGAGCTGCAATTCCCAAATGGCTGCTGCCTCTGCACCTGGCAGGCATTCCTGGAACGCGGAACCTGCCCCCTAACGCCGCCACGCTGGTCCAGCACGGCCAACCTGATCTCATGGGCCTTCGCTTGACGGCGCCAATGACACTCCGAGTCTGCCAAGGCTCCGATATCCCCATGACATTTGTCCGAGGCTGGACTGCTGCAGTAAGAGCGTGATCAGCCGCGATCAGGCGTGCATGGGGGCCTTGGACTTGGGCCTGACCGACAGCATCAACACCGGCGTGCTCTAACACAACCGGTACGTCCAGACAAGCCGCTGTGGTTAGAGCAGTAAGGCAGATTGCTTCGCTCGCGAAGAAATAGCCGCTGGCTTGCAGCTAGCCGTTCGCTTACCAATAGACTGTGTGATCTCGTCACTGCAATAATTGGGCCTCCATGAAGGATGTCAGGTTCCGCAATAAACGCGGTTTGTCCATATTGCACGATGTTCCCACTTTCGTTCCCGATGCGCGTGATCAAGGGGCGAGACCAGGGCAAAGGCTGGGTGGTGGACCCGTTCTGCGGGCGGGGCACGACCAAACCTAGCAGCACGATTGTGCGGTCTGCGTAAAAACCTCACCAAGCCCAGCCCGCGGCGTCGCCCAGTTGAAGAACCAGCTATTCGCTAGGAAGCAGCGTTGCCGGCGCATAAACTCAAGTCCAAGATGTTCACAGGAATCACATGAACGGCAGTTGCGGCAGTTCAATTGTCGGGTCTTTTGTCAGGGTGTCCTGCATCTGGGTGGGCGATTTCCCGAACATCTCTCTGAAACGACGCGCATAGTGCGCGGCCTGAGCAAAGCCATACGTGCGGGCCAGAGCGTCGATCTTCTGCCCGGCGCGAAGTCCTGTCAGGGACTTTGTGATGCGGTATCTATAAAGCGTCTCGATGGGCGGGTATCCCAGGTGCTCCTTAAACAGGCGGCAAAGATGAATGCGGGATACTCCGGAAATCTTGACCATGTCGCTCAAGCCGACCCTCTTTTGCGGGTTGACTTCCGTGAAGCGACGCATCCATTCCAGCACTCGCCGTACTGGTGGGGGGTATGACTGTGGCAATATGGGCGTTAGTTCACTTTGCCCGGTGATGAAGGCCAGCAGAAGTGCCTTAACCGCGAATACCATGTGCAGTGGCGGCGCTACGTTGTTCTGTCCGTTCGCAGCTATGTATTCGAATAGAGGGCCAAGAAAACTCTCCTCCGGCATCTTAAGTTTGACAGGCCAGCGACTGGGCCTTGGCCATTGGCCGGGAATGGACAGTAGAGCGAAACTAAAGATGTATGCCAGCGAGGACTCCAATGGGTCAAAGTCGAATTTCAGCAGCGAGTTGGGCGGAAACAGGAAGACATCACGGGGCCCGCAGGCCTCGTAAGCCTTGCCATTGACGCGGACGACCGACCTGCCTTGTCGGAACCACCAGAACTCATAGGAATCCCCCAAGCGACGCCCTCGCTTGGATCCCAGAGACGTCCCTGGCGCCATGTAAGCGATCCCATTGTATGCCCCGTAATAGATCCAAGCCAGGTTGAATCCTCTATCTACCATGACTGGCAAGCTCCCACGATGGAATTGTCAATTGTCATGATGTGCTGTCTCGCGTCCTAACTCATGAGCGGGAGATCTGGCAACTTAGGCTTGTAGCCTTTGCTCATGGCCCTTCGCATCTGGGTGGGGGTCATCTTGAAAAACGCTTTGAACCGCCGCGTGTAATGAGATGCGTTCGTGAAGCCTAGTTCCTCGGCCATTGCCTCAACGCTCTGCCCTTCTTGAAGTCCAATAAGAGATTTCGTCACGCGAAGTTGGTAAACGAACTCCAAGGGGCTAATGCCAAGATGCTCACGGAACAGATGGCAGAGATGTGTGGGACATACACCGCCCACGCGAGCGATGTCATCAACTGAGACCCCCTGGCCGGGCGTATTTGTCGTGAACTCACGCAACCATTGCAGTACCCGGTGTATGGCTGTCGGCCAGGCAATCGGTGGGGCAGACAACCGCCCCAGCGGACCGGCTACGAAGGTGGAGAACAGCGTCTGGACCACCGCCTCCGTGAGCGATAGGGCATTCTTGTCATGCCTGGCTGAGTTGGCGACTATGTATTCAAACAGCGGACGTACGACATTGTCTGGCGGCAGATGACGTACGACAGGCCATTGTCTGACCGGCGGCCATGATTCGGGGATGGGTGATGCGGCAAACTCCAGAACATAGATCGTGGGGGGATGGGCTGAAGAAAACCTCCACTTGGCCCTCTGCCTTGGGTGCAGGAGGATGATATCTCCGGCGGCGACTTTGTACGTTGTGGTCGCAACGCAACAACTCGCCTTGCCATGGGGGATCCAAAGGAGCTCGTAGTTGCGGGGCCTTCTCACGGCGGAGGCCCCAGGAGCACTAGGCAACGGCTGGCCGGTGCATTGCAGATAGGTGATGTTGAAGGGTTCGCCCATGTCTACGCAGCATATCAAGAAGGCAGCCACCGTTACAAGCAGGGACGCGCACAACACTACATCGAAGGTCGGTTCCAACGTCATGGCCAGCGGAACCTTGTAGTCCATGGTACTGTCGTGCTTATGATGCCTAGCCAGGTGCATGGAATTGAGTGTTGTATGCGGTATCATTCAGTCAGGTTGTCAGACACATCCGGCAACCTGACGTCGACGAGTGCTGTCGTTGGCGTCCAAGCAGCAAGTCAGAATTAACCATGGAGCAAAAGCCGCTACGGCAGCATCACGTAGACGAACCTCGGCCGGTCAAGAAGAACCTGCGTCCAGATTGATGATCCAGTGATACGCCTTTGGCGCTGTCTGTAGCGTGCCATCACCTCGTGAAAGATGGCGTAACACTGCATTATCGAAGACCCGGCCTGCCCCAAGCACGAGTGCGTCCGTGGCTTCAGTCCTGCAACTGAACTGAGCCTCGGGACCTGTCTTGTTAAGAATATTGTGGCGATGGCTGCCGTTGGTCGGCGGTCGCGCAACCGGTACGTTAACACACTGCGTTCAACCGTACGGAGACACACCATGAGTCCAAGTCGCACCTCCAACGAAGCTCTCGCCCAGTTCGAAAACCTTGAACCACGCATGTTGCTCGACAGCCAGATCGGCGTTGTCACCATGCCGTTTGACGGCTATCTCAGCGCCGGCATCTACGATTCAAACAATCAACTGATTCGTACGCTGCTGGCCCGCGAGCCGGAGGCAGCTGGCACCATCAGTCTGACCTGGGACGGCCGGGATGAACTTGGCAGAATGGTCACCCAGAATGGCAACTACACCTGGAAGGCTCTTGTCAGCCAGGTTGTGGCCACCGACGAGGGCGGCGTTGGCGACTCGTCAATCAGCGCTGCCGACCCATTGGCTGATTCAGGGTATAACGTGCAGTCGCTGTCAGTCAGCACCATCAGCGGAACGGGCGGCGAAATCGGCGGCACGTTCGCACGGAATGACAACGAGACCTTCTTCGGGGATACGACGCTCAGTCAGTCGTATAACCTCAACACGGCGTTCTCCGCGTCGGGCGACTTTTACGCATCCGACTTCTCGACCATGGGCAGTGCCCTCTTTGGCGGTGACAAACTCTTCGTCGGGCACTTCTCCTCTTCGACAGCCGACAATCGCAGAGAGTTCATGGGACTGGAATTCACCCCAGGCGACGCCAGTGACAGAATCGGCGTGCAGGCGCGAATGTATTACCCATACGGCGATCCCGTCTCCGGCCTGACGACTCCGTTTACGAACATCGTGAAAGGCCTGGGCATATTCCACTTCTCATACAGCTACGATCCCAACTACGAAGCCGACGCTGGTCACGCCGGCCCCGAAGGCCGGCTTACGGCCCGGATCTATAACGATTCGCTGTCGCTTGATCAGACCGTATATGTCGTGCTATCGGGCGGGCTACGCGACTACGGGTCTACGTACGACGCTTTCGGCGTAGGCCAGGCGACCATGGAGTCCTTTGCAGGCGACGATCCAACCCAGACCGCAAAGGTTGCCATCGATAATGTGACATACAGCGGCAACACGGGCACGGAGGATTTCAATACCGACCCGACCTCCAGGGGCTGGACGGGCGTGGGCAACAACACCAGCGGCAACAGCTACGGCTGGACTACGTACAGCAATGCGGACGGCGGCTTGTACTCCAGTTCATACCTGGAGGAGTCCGCGGAGATTCGCAAGATCGGCGCTGACGGCTCATCGCGATGGACCAGTTGGGACGCGTTGGATACGGGCATCGCCGCCGACGAGAAGTACGCTTTCGTAATACGGCACGAGGATAACCAGGATCGCCTGTATCGCTACACGGCCCGCGATGGCGGCCCTGCCCAGTTTGGGACGTATCCGGACGTCAAGTATATCGTCATTAACAGCAACGCGCCAGATACACTGCCAGCTGACCGACAGAGCTTCCACTATACAGCGGAAGAGTGGCGTAACTACGCTTCATGCTGGGGCATGGCCGCTGACGGCTATCGCTTGTGGATCAGCAACTATCGCACTAACAGCCTCAGCGTTTATGACCGCAACACCGGTGCACTGCTAGGGTCGTATTCGCTTACTAAGCCCCTGGGCATTGCGCTGGATACGTCCAGCCCGGGCTCGGCCACTGTCTGGGTCGCCAATAGTGGCGACCGCCTGACTAAGATCACGTACAACGGAAGTTTCTCTTCCAGCACGACAATAACCGGGCTTTCGGACCCCACGGGTGTTGCAATCGGTGGACCAAGCCATCACTTGTTCGTGGCCGAGTCTGGCAGCAACCACATACACGAATACGACATCAGCTCAACGCCAGTGCTGGCCGGACTGCAGACTTTTGGATCGCAGCAGACCGGCATAGACGTTGGTCCCAGCACCTTCAACTGGCCAGGCATCTGGGGCGACCGCGCAGCCCTGGCGGTTGACCCCAGTGGCATATTGAACGTTACGGACGATCACCGCATACAGCGGTTCTACACCACGACAGGCGGCGGCCACACCGCGGGCGACTTGTACCAGTCGATCCTCAGCGAGTTCTGTCCTGCGCCGGCGGATACGTCAAATTATGCCAGTAACGGCATGCATTACCTGGACAGTGGCCGATACCGCTATGAGGTCGACCCGGAATGGACCGGCGGCCCGCGCGCCGGTTGGATGGGCGATGGCTCTTGGCGGCTCATTCAGCGCGTCAACGTCGGCATCGGGGAGGATAATTATAGTGGTCTGAGGCGCAACGTCGCAGGTCATGAACTGTTTTACGAGATTCTCGGTAACACGGTGGTTGTGTACACCGTGTCGGCCTCTGGTCAGCGTCAGGCAGCCATTGTTGGCACGAACTGGAACGGTCCCGACCGCATGAATTCGTCGATGAAGGACGCCAATGGCAACTATATTGGCGGACGATACACGTGGACTGACACTGATGGCGATGGCGTCGTCGACTGGAACGGACAGGGTATTGGCCAGGACGGCGAGGTCAAGTGGGATATTCCCAACGGGCAGGCTTCCGGCATCGGTTACAGTGCGCCCTACATAGACGACTCCGGCAACATCTACTTCACGGACGGCAATAGCAATCTCATCAGAGTCCCGCTGGACGGCTTTGACACGCTGGGCAACCCGCGTTACGACTGGGCCCATCGGCAAACCGTTATCACATTTCAGGCAAATGACCCGTACGGCTTTGCGCCGTTGACCGTTCGCGTTGCGCCTAACGGGGACATCTACGCACTGGGTAACTGTGCCAATGCAGCCATCGACGCCAATGGCCCCGCCAAGGGCTATGTCACCAGCATCAATGGTGGTTACTGGATTGCGCGGTTTGATAGCGCCGGCAATCGTTTGATGATTGAGCCTACACGGGACAGGGGTTTCGCCGGGATTGGTATCGATGACGCAGCCTATAACCCGGACTACTTCGTCGCTGGTGGCGAGGTGTGGGCGAAACTGTTCACCAAGGACGGGCTGCTCGTGGACAAGTTCATGGCCGGCCCCGCCAGCGGAGGCCCGGTCGGCTGGATGGACCAGACATATAGCATTACTGCATTCACCAATCCATTCACGGGCCAACTGTACGTGTACGGCGAGGAAGTGTTCTACGGCAAGAGCGTGCGTTGGCGCATGGATAACATGAATACAATCCAGCGCACGCAGGGCACGTTCTCGTACACCAATCCCAATGACCTTGCCGGCCACTGGGAAATGGACAGCAGCCTTGCAGATGCCGCCGGCGTTTACACAGGGTCTTACTTTGGCGGCGCATCGCCCACCTACACCGCGGGCCATGCGGGCAACGCCATCAGCCTCGACGGCGTTGATGACTATGTGAAACTGCCATTTGATCCGAACCTGACGGGCTACACCATTGCCGGCTGGATCAAGCCCACAACGGTGACGAATGCCAACATAATCTCAAGGACCGACGGCTGGGAGCTCGCTGCGGACGACGAGATCCGCATCAACAACGGCAAGTTCGAGCATGTCACGATTGACGTCAATACAACCAAGACTGTCACTGGAACGACGTCGGTCGTGGCCGGGAACTGGTATTATGTGGCCATTACTGCATCTGCCGGCGGCATGGCCCGGCTGTACGTGAATGGCGCGGAACAGGGCACGGCGGTCAGCATCAGCGGCCTTTGGAATGGCGGCGACCGCTTCCTGGTTGGCAAGGGGGTGATGAACACCGGCTTCTTCAATGGCCTGGTTGACGACCTGCGGGTCTTCGAGGGTGTTCTGAGTTCTTCGGACATTTCCGCGCTGTACACAGGGTCATCCGGTGTCGCTCTGCCGAGGGTCAGCGTTATTGGCAGCGATATTACCGCCGCCGAGCAGAGCCAGGACCGCGGCGTTTTCACGATCAAACGCGATGGTGCTGCCGGAAATCTGACTGTCAACTACACCATCAGCGGCACGGCCTCTAATGGAACGGACTACTCGACGGTGAGCAGTTCGGTGGTCATTGCCAACGGCCAGACTTCCGCCACAGTGACGGTGACGCCAATTGACGATGGCGCGGTCGATCCCAATGAGACGGTTGTCCTCACGATAACCTCAAGCGCCAATTACAGCGTGGGTTCGGCCAGCAGCGCGACAATGGCGATTGTTGACAATGACAGTACTGCTGTAACGCCCAATACCCGTTGGATGTTTAACAACAACCTGTACGACTACATCGGGCATAACACCGGCGATCTCCGTGGGCAGCACTACTGGACTGATCCCATGCCCATGTACTTTGTGCCGGGCCTGATTGGTAAAGGAATGTCTCTTGCGCCAATTGACCCGTACGACGGGTACGCGGATTGGGTTGAGGCTCCCTACGCTACTGACGGCAGTTCATACACGATTACCGCGTGGATTAAGGCCGACGATGCCACTGGTGTCAACGTTATCAACCGCGTGGACGGCAGTGCCAGTCCAACCATCATTTCGGACCAGATCCGCATCAACTACAGTGGTAAGTTTGAGCATTACACGTACGACGGGACGGGCAAGACCGTTACCGGCACCACTGTTGCCCAGCCCGGCACCTGGTATTTCGTCGCCATTGTTGCCAGCAACAATGGCATGGCCAGGCTCTACGTAAACGGACAAGAGGAAGGCACCGCCGTCAGCGTTGGCACGTTGTGGACCGGCGGCGACAGGTTTGAGATTGGCAAGAGCACGAATGTTGGCGGCTCGATGGGGCTGTTTGATGGTCTGGTTGACGACATTCAGGTCTTCGATGCGCCGCTTTCTGGGTCGCAGATTTCCGCGATCTACGCCCAGACCTGTGCGGTGTCCGTTGTC
>Ga0265339_10001821_pt1 | contig 15641 bp, 11 predicted proteins | sample 4CB219metaG_FD_202085 | JGI IMG/M metagenome (GOLD analysis project Ga0265339, IMG submission 202085) | Rhizosphere microbial communities from Carex aquatilis grown in University of Washington, Seatle, WA, United States - 4-CB2-19 metaG | ecosystem: Host-associated > Plants > Roots >... | reverse complement strand
GAGCGATGGCTGCCATGACCGTCGCCGCGTTGATTATGGCTCGCACGGCTTGGCGAACTTGGCGAAGCGATCCTCCAGCCCCGCGCAGATAGTAGAGATCGACGCGCTCGCGCCAACCCACCAGACCACAGTCCCACCAGGCAGATTGAACGCGCATCGCCTCGGCCATGGCGCGGAGCTCTTCGGCTTGGGACTGCCAGCGCAAACGAAGCGAAGTCCAGTATAAAACTACGCCCGCAAGCACGAGCATGACATAAAGAGAAATTCCAAGACGGCCGGCACCAAATTCCGCGCGGTGAAGGTAAAATTCGAGTGCCACGGCCGCACCGACGAACAACGCAGCCAACATCCAGATGGTTCTATGGTGTCGTCGCTGTGCGATCGACTGCGCTACGGAAATCCCATCGCTGAAGTAGCGGAGCAATGCGCTCGCATCTCCAACATTGGAGTCGAACACTCGGGCGTGGAGCCGTCCGCTTTTTTGCAGCCGGGAGAGATGCCGATTGAAAGTCTCGAACTGCGCTGCGACCGGTACGCTTTCGACGTATCGCACTCTGCCCAATTCCAGACCGGCCGCCGGCGTTTCAACGAGCACCCCATCCAGCGGTTCGCCACTGTCAGACTTCGTTCCGGCGGTCAGATGCCAGACTGGGCCGGCTGACATGTCATCGAGCGCCTCTTCCGGAATGAGGATCGAACTGCGGGCGATGATCTCGCGCGCGACGTCGTTCACTTCGCTTTGCGGTTTGTATTTTGCAAGAGCGGTTGGCGAAGCGGCGTCCTGCGTTGACGTAGCCAAATTGAGCAAGAGATGACTGCGGCCCGAAACGAACATTGCCGCCTGGTCGAAGTGCGCCGTCCAAACAGGGTTCGCAGCCTCTGACCCTCTCCGGATATCTTCGTCGAGATAGGGTTTTCCAGTGAGCGGATCGATTAGCGGCGGCAGATCCACCGCATTGACGCCAGGACACTCCAGAAAGTCGTTCCACCACTCTTTGTCCGCGGGTGCGAGGCTTTCCAAGTATAAATTCCGCGACAGCGGGACGGGAATCGTCACGTGCCAGCCTTCACGCTGTCCTGCCGCTTCTGCCACCAGTCGCCCGAAGCGGTTGTGAACCGTTGTCAGCAATATTTTCGGGGTTGACGGAAACTCGAGTTCCAGAACATTGAACACGGCGCGCAGCACTTCGCGGATCTCAGGTTCATCGAGATCGGAGACGGCATCGCCTGCGACGCCGATGATGAACGGTAATGCCGGAATTGTCCAAAGGTCGGCCGCATCATGCATGTCCGAGCCCGCTGTCCCAAAGCCACCCGTTTTGAGCCTACTGAAGTTTAGAACGGCAGGAAACTGCGTGGTCAGAAACGCCCGGTCAAAGGCGAACGCCCACTTCGAGATACAAGCGGACACTCGCTGGCCATCCCGACAACGCTGTATCCAAAACGTCCGCTCTACCGCCGACGTTCTTGTCATCAAAGGGAATACCGGCCGGACCTCTCGGGTGTTTTTCGCGACTGAACGCACTCACGCGGGCGACACGTCAAACCTCCGACGGGGACCCGCATAGCTAGAGGTATTTGTAGCAGGCACCGCTATCGACGCGCCTTTCAAGAAGGCCCAACTGAATCGGTTTGGTCCAGCAACCGCGCTGCAACCCCAAGCACTTTTCAGGGCCTCGGACCCCCGCAATCCCGCCTCCAGCGCTGGTTTCCATGACGGCGACCCCGTCAGCGACACTACCGGGTTCAATTGATATATATTGACGCGTTAGAAAGGACACGCTGCCGGTCGCCACGGCGCACTCATTGAGTTTCCCCGAAAACGCCGAACCACTAATCCATGCTTCACCTCTTCCGAGATGATGCCATGCATGAACTCTGCTGAAGATAACACGAGGAACACGCCGAAATGCCAATCAAAGCTCTCCCGACGAAGCGTATCAAAGCAAACGGCCTTGAGTTTGAAGTTATGGAGGCAGGCGACGGGCCTCTGGTGATTTGCTTGCACGGGTTTCCCGATCACGCGCGCAGTTGGTCAGGATTGGCGCGCCGGCTCGCCAAGGAGGGCTATCACGCTGTTGCGCCCGCAATGCGAGGGTATGGCCTGAGCGGCAAGGCGCCTGATGGCTGCTATCAGTCCTGGGCAACCGGCAGCGACGCCGTCGCGCTGATTACTGCGCTGGGTTACGAAAAGGCCGTAGTGATCGGGCACGATTGGGGCGCAACCGCGGCCTATGCAGCCGCAACTCTCTCACCCGAACGCGTCGAAAAGCTCGTTACGATGTCGGTTCCCTACGGACCACAATTGCTCAACGCTTTCATCACGGATGGGGATCAGCAGCGTCGGAGCTGGTACATGTTTTACTTTCAGCTGCCGTTCGCCGAGGCGGCTGTAGCCATGAACGACTTCGCATTCATCGACCGGTTGTGGGCGGACTGGTCACCGGGGTATTCCCTTCCGGAGACAGAACGGGCGGCACTCAAAGAAATGTTCGCGATGCCGGGCGTCGTCGAACAGACACTGGCCTATTATCGCCAAGTCTTCTCACCAACGGCGATCAAGCCGGAATGGGCACCCATGGCAGCAAAGGCAAGTGGCCCGATCGCAGCGCCTGCGCTCTATTTGCACGGTCTGAATGACGGCTGCATTGGCGCCTATCTCAGCGACGGGATGGAGACGCAGTTCACCGGCAGCTTCGAGCGTGTACTGGTCGAGAACGCAGGGCACTTCCTGCATCTCGAGCAGCCAGACCTGGTCGGCGATGCAATCGTTCGGTTCCTCGCGAAATAGGCGTGCGCGTTTGCGTCCAAGAGTCGGGACGGAGTCAGCGCAGCGCGAGGATGCCGAGCAGCAAGATGATGACGACAATTTGGCCGAACAGAATCATGGCGGAAACGACCTAGACGGGATCGGTGGTCAATCTAGCGACGCGGTGGGATTTGCGACGCCATATTGCGCAATCAGCGCGCCCGAACTGACAACACCGAACTACGACTTGAGCCAACCTCCTAGAAGGGCGAGCACAACGCCACCACTGACGAGTCCCAAGCCGAGCGCATCAAGCGGACGGATTCTTTCCCGCAAGTACAGCCTCGCGAAAGCTAGAGTGAAAATCACCTCGACCTGCCCGACAACGCGCACTAATGCCACCGGCGCCGCGGCAAAACCAGTGAACCAACACGCCGATCCTAGTCCTGCAAGAATTCCGACTTGCGATGACGTCTTCCAAGTCGCCGCAACCCGGCGCAAAGTCTCGGGTTCGCGCCATGCAATGTAGCTTCCATGCATGATAATCTGTAGCAGCATCACAAAAGCAAGAGTAACGAGCGCTTCCGAGACCGGATCAGGGAGCTGAACTTCGACCGTTGCTCGCTTAATCAGAAGCCCTGTAGCGGCAAAGAGCGCACCGGCTCCGAGTCCGCAAAGCGCCGCCGGATGTCTCAATGAGCGTACGATTTCGCGGACATGAAAGCGCTGTGAACCTAACGCGAGAACCAAGACGCCCGCGACGCCCAATCCGACTCCCGTCTGGGCAAGCGCCGAAAGATGTTCGCCAAACGCTACTCGAGCAAACACTGCGGCTTGCACTGCCTCGGTTTTTGAAAAAGCCGTGCCTACGACAAAGTTCCGATAACCGAAGGCCATGATGAGAAGATTGGTCGCTAAAATTTGCGTCAATCCTCCAACCCCAGCCAACAGGAAAAACCATAGATCCAACCTCGGCGCAGACCACCCGCGCGCAATCGCGTAGATGATGAGAAGCACCACCGCCACGGGTAGCCCATACAAATAGCGAACCAGGCTAGCGCCACTGACTGTCAGATCAGCGCGCAGTCGCTGTTGGACGGCAGTTCGCCAAGCCTGAAAAAGGCCCGCGAGCAGTGACGCAGGCAGCCAGATGATGGACGTGATCATGGGCGCCTTAGCACAAGCGAGCGTTGAATTTGATCCAAAATTCTATGATAGCGGGGATGACTTCTGCTTCATTCTGTCCGGATTTTTCGTCAGAACCACTGATGCGCCCTCCCGGGCAAGTGATCGCAAGCACGCGCGATCGATGCCACTCGCGCCGTCGGTAACGAGCCCGGCTTTGCTCTCAAATTTCCCATCGAGTTATTCAAACATCGGAACATTTCTTGAAAGCGTCCACGCACCCGCAAGCGTCAATTGATTCAGTCATGGTCATCGTCTCGTAGCCCTGACCTTTTTGGTGCAACAATTACAACGGAATGACGAGCGAGTTGCTGATGAGGGCAGCATCGGCGATGGATGTCTTGTCCAGAAATTTTATCGCACCCTCGCTATCTCGCACCAGGACGTCACGATAGCGACCTGCGGAGAAGCAGGTGGTCGATCCACCTTCAAGCGTTTCGAACATGACAAAATTGGCGCTCACGATGAACCTCATGGCCTCCTCTTTTATGGTCAGACCCGACACGACGTGCCTCACACGGCGCGGAATTGTTAGAACAAGATTTTCGATGGCATAGACCCGGTCCTCCATCGAGGCGCGTGATTCGCAGAGCATAAGCGCAAGGGGCCAACCGCGATCAACATTCTCGCGCGTTACTGCGCGATAACTTCCCTCTTCAACAAAAAGCGAGGGCCATTGCGCGAGCGGACCTTCGTCCAGCAATTCGGCGTAACGGGCGTAGAGCGCCTCCACCTCGGCCAAGAGCTCCATCACAGTCCCATGACATTGCGATAGTAGGAATAGAAGGCTCGGATCGCCGTTTCGGTGACGATGTGATCGTGGTCCTCGGTCCCATGACCACCCATCTCCACTACAGCATTGCCTGTATTGTCGCAGTGGATTCCACGCTGCGCGAGGTCCATCACTTCACTGTCGTCGAGCGAAACCAATCCCGCAGGACCCATCAGGTTAGCGTGACGCAAACGCCGCGCCCGCATCGATTCATCATCGTCTTCGTAGCCGAAAAACGTCCAGTTGAGATCGAATGCTTCGGGGCCTGCCGGCACAATCTGTCGCGTCGCAAGTGTGTTGGCCTGCTGCTGCACAATGAGATTTGGCCAGATGGTCTGCATCACAACAGTGGCGGGATCGGGAAACTCCTTGACGATGTCGAGCAGGCGCGGATCCCTTAACTCCAGCTTCTCGCGGAACGACGCCGTTTCCTGAGTGGCGACGCTGGCGGTGCGATCACCACCGCGTCGCGAAACCAGGGCACTGTGCCTTCCGGTCGCGTCCATTTCCGTTCTCGAGGGGTTGTCCACTCGAAACAGCCCAAACGTAACGAGAAACACGTGCAAGACGCTGGCGTGATAAGGATCCTTGATGTTTTCAAACATCAGTTTCCAGTTCGCGGGTATTCGCTGGCGCGAAACGCCCAGGATCCGAAGTGGCTTTCCGTTGAAGACGCGGTCAAATAGTTTCAACATCTTCTCGCCGAGAAAATCTTCGAGGGGTTCGACGTCCGGCGCGAAACTAGCGAAGATCGCGCCGTTCCGTCTCGCGACAGCTAACTTTTTGAGACCATGATCGCGGCGATCGAAGTCGTCGGGCATACCACCATGGCCGTCCACGCCCTTCATGAACGGAACACCCGATAGGTCGCCGTTTAGGCGGTAAGTCCACTGGTGATAAGGACACTGCAACGCGCGGGCCGAACCGTACTCCTGACGGCAGACCTGCAGGCCACGATGCGCGCATTGATTGCGCAACACATGTATCGCTCCATCCCTGTCGCGGGCGACGATAACGGATGTTTCACCGACATTGGAACGTTTAAAATCGCCCTCTTTCGGAATTTCCGCTTCGAGCCCAACAAAATTCCAAGATTTTCCTTCGAAAATTTTTCTCTGCTCTTGCACATAGATTTCTGGATCGGTGTAGAGCCAGTATGGAACCCGATGTGTGCCGTTTGTTGTCCAGTTCCGAGCCAGCTCCGTCATTCGGTTTCTCCAAGCATGCCGGTCGCTCTAAGAACGGCGTCGAGCCGTCGCTCCAGAGACTCCGACGCTGGAGACATCGGCGAGCGGTGCTCGTTGTTCGGGATGAGACCAATGCGCTTCATCATATATTTTAGCGGAATAGGATTGGTATCAAAGAAGATTGCTTTGGAAATTTCGAAAAGCTCGAAATGAATGCTTTTTGCGCCACGAAGGTCTCCGGCCTCAACTTTATTCGAGAGCGCCACGACACGACTCGGCGCCAGATTGCCAACAGCATTCATCATTCCGACCGCGCCGACCGCCATCATCGGCAGGCATAGCTCTTCCAGCCCGACAAATACGCGAAAATCATGGCCCATCGTGGTGAGCAATTCGGTGACGAATGCCATATCGGTTGAGGCGTGCTTTACGCCGACCAAATTTTCGCATCGCTGCTTTATCGATGCGAACGTCGGGACGTCCATGGAGACGCCTGCGCGTCCGGGAATGTGGTAGACCATTGCCGGTGTGTTTAGACCCGAAATGACTTCGATGAAGTAGTTTGCGAGACCGCGCTGTGGCGGTTTGATGTAGTAAGGCGTAACGATTAGCTGCGCATCGGCGCCGGCACGTTCCGCGAATTTTGAGAGGACGAGCGTCTCGGCTAGAGACTGCGAACCCGTTGCCGCCACGACAGGAATGGCTTGCCGCGCACGCTTAACGGCAAAGGCTACGAGTTCGTTGCGTTCGTCGACCGTTAACGTACTGGGTTCGGCGGTTGTGCCGTTGACCAGGATACCGTGACTGCCCCCAGCGATCTGAGCATCGATAAGACGACCATAAGTCTCGAAGTCAACCACGCCATCGCGAAACGGCGTGATCAGTGGCGGAATCGATCCTTTCAACCATGAAAGATCTGCGCTCATGACCCGATGAGTTCTCCGCGGTTCGTTTCAAAGCCTACTTGCGCACCCAAAAGCGATGGCGGCGCAGCCAGGCTTTCCTGCCACAACAATGACTCCTGCCAAATATGGAACGGCTGGTCCTGGATCGTAAGTTCATAAACTGGTCCTTGATTATGCGACGCGTGGTTGTGGATGGCCCAACCCGGGGCCGAAAGCATCAGATCACCGGCCGCCCACTCATAGTGTTTTCCAGCAACCCGGCTGTAACCCGCACCGCTAAAGTAGTAATTGATGGCCGCAGATGCATGGCGGTGGGGCCGGTCGATGATGTTTGGTGGCCGAACCGTCATTGTTGCGAAGAAGCTTGGGGTCGTACCGTTTGTGCGCCCTGTCAGCGGATTGAAGAGCAAATAGAGGCGTCGCCCACGATAGGCGGAGCCTAAAGCTGTCAGTTTGTCGAGCTCGGTCTTGACGAGATTCCATTTCCAATGGTGTGAACGGGACTCCACCGCAGGCGGGTTAATCAGCCGCTCATAGCTCATGAGCCAGACATCTTCCTCTGGTATCTGAAACAGATCGCGAATTTTGACCGACACGTCCGAAGCCGGTTTCGCAGCAATTTCCTGTTTGACGTCGACAATACCAGTCGTTTTCTTGTTTTCGACAAGGTGAACATTCAGAAGCCGCAAGAGTGCTGCGTTAGAATAATTTAGCCGTACCTGCGGCTTGCGGGACGTGTTCTCGTAGCTAATCTCTGTCCATGATGGAACGTTCCAAACATCGTAGCGGTCGAAGTCAAAGGATTTGCCGCCAAGATGTGCGCGACCGCTGCCTTCAATGCAGAAACCAACCTCCGTCGCGTTGTGGCGGTAAGGTTTTGTTTTTTCGCCGGGTTTGAGTGCGGATAGTCGTACCTCAATACCAGGCGCAAGACCTTGTCCGCGGCTGCAGGCCATCGGATGGACAAGACGGACTTGGCGTTCGATCGGATCGGCAACATTGAGCGAGAGCAATCGCTCCGCTTCTCGCTCAATTTCATTGCGCCGAATGGTGACGGGTTCCCAGAAGGCATTCTCACTGGGCTGCGAGGGATCCACTTCTGCGAAATTCACGCCAGATTCGTCCATCTCGGTAATCCTTTCTAGTTCGAAAAAACCAGCGGAACCGGCGCCGGTTGTGGCAGCGGCAGGCCAAAACCCCGTTCTCGCGCCCGACGATATATTTCCTCGGCCAAAGCTAAGTCGGCAATACCAACCCCTAGGGACTTGAAAAGCGTTAAATCCGCGCCAGAAGGCCGTCCCGACTTCGTGGCAACCAACTCGCTGATCTCGTGCAAATTTGGTCGCACAAAATCGTCACCCCAGGCGCCGATCAACTCTGACGAAAGTTCTTTTGCCTGCTCAATGCTGTCGACGGCGACAACTGCACAGCGATTCAAAAGTTCCGGCTCAAATTCTTTGCGCTCGGGCGTGATCGCCCCCATTGCGTTAATGTGGCAGCCCCGCGACGGTGCATCCTCCGAAAGAAAAGGATCCACCGCGCGAGTGATCAGCGTGACTATTGGCGTCGCCTTGACAGCTTCACGTACATCGTCAAAGCCCTCCGTGCTCAGATTTAGTTCACTCTTCACGCGCTCGGCAAACGCGGCGCGCTTTGCTGGGTCACGGCCGTATATCCGCACGCTCTTAAGCGGGCGCACGGCCTTGATTGCCGCCACCTGCGCCATTGCCTGCTTGCCGGTTCCGCAAATTGTCATCCGGTCGGCGCGCTCGGCCGCGAGCAAATCTGTCGCCAGACCCGCCATCCCCGCAGTGCGCAACTGGCCCATCGCAAAGGCCTCTATGATGGCTAGGAACTTTCCGGTCTCCGCGTCCCACAAAAGCTCAAGTGGCGTTGCGCCCTTTGGCGTGTGCGCCCAGGCCTTGATGCCCAAAACACCGCGATCGGCGAAAACCGCTCCGATGGCGTGCATGTTGCCGCCCGACCATTGGGCGTGTGTCTTGCCCATGTTCACGGCCTGACCGAGCGCTTGCCGCGTCATTGCCGAACGCAGAAGGCCAATTGATTCAGCCATGGACAGGCGGATGTCGCTTTCACGAATCCAGATTGGCTCGTTCACGGTGGAGTACTCAGAGGAGACGCAACAGGTGGCGAAAATCGTAGTGTGTTGCAAATCGCCGAATGCGCAAGGTAACGGCCGACAGTGAGCATCACGGCTACGAGCCGCTGAGGTTCGCAGATTTTCCGGTAAGCTTGAGCCGAGTCGTATGCATCACGGCCTTGTGTCTTCGCCATTGCAAGCGCCAATCTTTGCACCGCCTTTTCTTCGTCACTCAAATGCGTTGCATGATCAGGATCCAAACGCTCGATATCCCGGATCCACTCCTCGGAAAGATTGAACTTCAGCGCCAGGCGCTCATGCTGCACCCGTTCGTAGTCGTTGCCACTCCATTTCGAAAGCGACAGCGCTAGTAGCTCAACCAAATTTTGCGGCAGCGCATCCTTGAGCGCCTCAGTGAATCGATTGAAGTGAAAAAGCGCGTCAGGTTGGTGCGCGGCTACTTGGAAGAACTCGCCAAGGTATCCTAGACGTGTGTACTTGGCGTCCAGCTCAGAGCGCAATTGTTCGGGGAGTTGCTCGAATGAAATGCGCGGAATATCAGTCACGAGAGTCTCCTACTCATGCACGGATATTCCTTCGAATTCGAAGCATTTACAAGGAGAAGCACCTATCGCTAGACGACACGAAACGCGCGCAACGCGTTGAGGGGGCTCGGCCCGTCAGGTACCTTCCGCAATGCCCGATCGGTGAATCGGAATAAAATACGCCCACCCTCGGAAGCTCAAACGGAGGACAAACAAGGCGTTGCCCCGCTTAGCGCTCAACAGTGATCATCTGTCGCGCCAGAATGTGCGGACCGCTGACAATCCAACCTAGCACAATTTCGCAAGAAGGGCCGTTCGCTCAAGCCACATAGAGGTCACAGTCAGCCGACTCGCGCCTATTTGAGTAGTCGCTCGACGCGGTAGTCGGATCTGCGAGAATTTGCGGCGACGATAGTTCAAAAGCCGTACGGATATCGAAGTAAGTTTTCTGCCACTTCCTCTGAAGTCAATGGAGCAGCCGGGTCACGGAGTTTCCTTGACCGATTTCGCTTGGAGGACAGAATCTTGCGCAGCCGACCGAGACCGCCGACGACCGCCATCGAAAGAATACCGCGCAACCATACGACCATTTGATGAGGCTACAACTGCATCCGAGCGCTGACAACTTGCCTCTCAGCCGTGCAAAGACCTGAACGAGAGGTATTTCCGCAACGGCGACCCCGTTAGTGATACGGCCGGGATCGATTGGAGGTCTCTTAACGCGAGCTGAAACGCTTTCTCCGTCCGTGATCTCAGCGCCAAAAGTAGAAAGAGATCTTTCGCAATTGGGGCGCATAAAACCCATCAGCGGTGATGAGCAGAGTGAGGGTCGGCAAGGGCCCGATGCCCTTTGTGTGATGCCCTGTGGAATAGTTGCATCGCCTGGTTTGCTTCCGATGCACTTTTTGAGAGCTAAGCTGACAATCTCATTGGTTGACGGGAGTGTTTTTGATGTTCGGATCAGGCGTTGTTTGGTTTGAAGGCGGCCCCTCAACGCCCCCAACGGTTTCGACGACTGTGTAGTTGATGTGGAACCTGAAGTTCTCAGATCCTGACGCGGTCTTGTTATTGTAACCAACCGAAACGGACGTTGCGCCATTGTCGAACGAATGCGGTTTTAGCTGTCCGACGGGATCGTCATCTTTTCCTTTGATCGGCTTGGGATCATTCAGAAAGTAGTACGAATATCGCTTGTTGTTCGGACAGGGTGTTTCGAGCGCATATGTAATATCAACGTGGCGACTGCGATCGTCACCAGTGCCCTTTGCGACCACGAGGCTCGTCAGATCAAGGTCGCCGGTCGCGGAATTTAGGCCGATTTTGTCAACCGGGGGCCGAGTTATAGAACTCTTTGTGACTACGACATCGCTGCTCGGAGAATTGTAAGCGATCGATGCTCCGGGACATATCGTCAACAGAATGACGATTGCTCGATTATTGTGTTCGGGCGCTCCGCCGCTTTTTTCGAAGAGAGAACATCCCGGAAGCGAGAGTGCAGTTAGCAGACATCCCGCAACAAAAACTCGTCGATTTTGAGGACTCATTTTCGTTTCCCCGCACAAAGAGTTGAATCAATTAGACCAACCTCGGAATCCAACGAATAGGCGCCGACGTCGACGGCGAGATTGTCGATGTATTGGGTAGGCGGCCAAATCCACAGGAAGGGTTTGAGCAATTTTGGAGCGGGCATTTTTCTCCCCCAAAAGTCGTCATAGGTTCAATTGCGCGGCCGATCAATCCTTTAGATGGATCCACAGATGAAGGGTCGGTTACGAACTTGATCGACCTTAATTTGGAACGAACTAGACTGCAAACGCGCGCGCGCGTCTGAGACTAACCGCTGTAAGCTCGGATCAGTTGCTGGAGTCAGCGTCGCAGCCAATATTGTCAGTGTATTGAGTGCGTGGCTCCATGCCGACCGCGCGAGGTCGAGCTGGGAGTTTGCATCTGCATAGTCACCCCTCAGAAGATCACCTTCCGCCGCAACCCGGGCTAGTGCTGAAAGGCGAGGAGCGTTGTTTGACAGGTGATCTAGCCTCTGAGACTCGCGATCGGCGGGCGCCAGTGCAATGCGGCAGGCAGACAAATCACGGGCGTCCGCGGCTGCGATTTTGGTCTGAAGCAGGCGCACAGCTCCCAATTGTGTGCCGTTCCAGTCGATGACGTTGGGCGCCGTTTTGGCAAGGCCTTCTACCAACTCGCGAGCGCGAGATGCGGCGGACGCGGCTTGAACCAGCAGTCGCGCCTGTAGATAGGCTTCACCTTGCAGCAAGAATGCCCCTAGGGCTGCACCTCGGTATCCAACATTTGAGGGGTCCAACTTGAGCAGAGGTTCCGCCTCCGAGACTGCTTGTTCCAATTCGGTGAGTGATGGCTGGATCTGTCCGTCGTCCAGCAATATTTGGGCGATGCGGTCTCGATTCACGATAAGCGCCTCGATTGTGGGTCTATCGTCGGGCATCTCGGCGAGCATGGTTCGGTAAATCGCCTGTTCTTGCCGCCTGTTCTGCATCGCCGCATCTAGGTCATTCGTCAACAACTCCGCGTCGGAGAGCCACGCCAACCCCTGAGCCACATCCAGTCGACGGTCGCGGTCTTTTGGAAGTCGCCGAGCGAGTTCTCTTTTGATAGCCAGAGCATTGCGTAGCGAGGTCAGCGCCGCAGCGATACTATGTTCGTCCAATTGAACCACTCCGAGGTCCAAGGCGGCGTATCCGACCTCTTCTAACCACTTGTCTTCGCGACCGCCTTTGTCGACCAATTCGTTTGCCAAGCTCTGGTATTCACGAAGCTGGGTTTCGGCGACCACGAGGCGCCCCTGCTGCCTCGCCAGTTCGCCAACCCAAAAGACGCTTTGGGCATGCTCGAAAATTCGCTGCAGATTGTTTGGATCGCGCGCGAGGAGTTCTGCGGTGCTGGTCGAGGCCTGCTGAAAAAGTTTGAGCGCAGAGACAATGTCGCCGCGCTCCTCAGCAATTTCGCCTAACATATGGAGCACTCGAGCACGCCGACCCAATTCGTCCGCGTCGAGCCCGTTTTGTGCCTGTTGGGCATAGTATTGCATCGCCCGCCGACCCACGGCATCAAAGACGCCAAGACTGGCCTTCGGCTCCAACTTCTGTCGCAGGTCGCCCAGCATGAACTCCACCAACCCTTCGGCTTGGGCCCGCTGAGCCCGCGCCTCGTTTCCCGCCGTCAGCGCCTCGTTTCGCGCTATCACAGCCAATATGGCAAGAACCGTCACAACACCGATGACGCCGGCAAGGGCACGCACCGACCGACTGCGGCGCCGGCTGTCGTCTTTTGCCGAACGCTCAATAAAGTCGACAATCTGAGGCTCAGTGTCTGATCGATGTTCTCGCAGCAGACGCTGTCCGTCAGCGAGATCGATTTCCGATAAAAGCCCCCTTTCGTGGCCAAAGCGCGAACGCCAAGCCTTGAGCCTTGCCTCGAATGACATCGGCGAAAGTTTGGCTCGGTTCGATGCGTCCTGAAGCCCGCGCCACAACGAATAGCGTTCTTCCAGTCGACGACGAATCTTCAGCGCTTCCGCATTGGCCTGAACAAAGTCTCGCGCCTGGCCCCATCGGGTTATGAGCGCCTCGTGCGCAACGCGGACTGTCGGCTCTCCGCCCGGTTCAGCATCGCTAACCAACAGGCGGGCCTGTGGGCTCAGCAGAGCGTCGACCAACCGCCTTTGAGGAGTTCCGGGCGGAAAGATTGACAGCGGGACACGCCGCGAAATCGCGCGCTCAATGTTGCCCTCCGAAGTATTCAGCTGCACAAGCGAGAACAGAACGGAACCGAGCGACTGGCGGTCTTCGGCAGAGCAGGAGCTGAGCACAACTTCGGCTTTGGTCGCGATGGCGCCTTCGAGACGACCCAAATTTTCATAAGTCTCGAATGTCAATTCACTTCCGGATCTCTCGACGACGTCACTGCGGTAGAGCTGATCCAAAAGATAGGAAAGCAGTGGCAAAGCGCCCGGCTCACGCACGACTTCCTCTGCAATCACCTCATCGAGCGGGACTCTATTTGCTGTGTGGAGTTCGAAACTGACGCCAGCAGCAGCAGCCGGGCGGCGAATGATTTGGCTCAATTGGGCCGGTGTTGGTGGCAGCAGCTCCAGACGACCGGCGCCTTCGGCGAGATGCATAAGATTGGTTGTCTCGACCGCACGGTGCCAAAAATCGCTTCGCATTGTGCCGATGACCCAGACAAAGCCAGAACGTATGAAACCCAACAGAAGCTCGACAAAACTTTGGCGTTCGGCCGGTGTGATGCGATCACTGGTAAATAGTTCTTCGAGTTGGTCGACGACTAGCACGAGCCTGGGAGACTCGCAGTCGAGCATTCGGCCTTCCTTGCGAGCCAGCGTAGCCAGATGCCTCAGAGCAGTTTCAATCGGATAGGCCGGAGCCTTAGTGGCATTGCGGAAATGGCCAGCCAAACTTGAAATCGCTTGACCCGATTCGACAAGTTCCGACAAGCCCTCCTGCTCCGAAACTTGCGTCGCGAGCCTGCGCGCCAACGCATCGAACAGGTCTTCGCCGCGCTGTGCATCGCTTGGACGAAAGATCACTCGCCGCAGGAACGCGGCGCCGCTTATACGTCTTGGCACGAAGAGCTTGGGAACAATTCCGGCTTTTACGAGTGACGACTTTCCGGACCCGCTTGCGCCCAGAACCAAGAGGAATGGCAAACCTGCGGCGGCGTTCGCCGAAAGTTGTACCATTGCCTTCGTCAACGCTTGGTCTTGCCCAAAGAAGATTGGCGCATGCTCAAACTCATACGATTCCAGGCCCCGAAATGGCGCCTGCATCCAAATTCTTACGGATTGTTCGGCATCGCCCGTTCCATCGGCGCTGATTTGTTTTTCGATCAACGGACGGAGTTGATTCTCGAGGACTTCCGCAAACTCCGAATTGGTCCCAAACTCGCAATGGACGCCGACGAGCGCATCTTGCTTGGAAAAGTGCCGCTCCCAGAACTGGTCAACGGCTCTTAGCTCCTCGATGCCGTGCTGGCGACGCTCGATATCGCGACTCTCCAAGAGCACCGGTGCGCAGCTTCGGAAAATCAAAACGTCAGGAGCACCTCGCTCTCTCGCCGCCTGCAATGTTTCTTCGAAAAGCCATTCCGTTCCGGTCAATGGGGTTCGCCCATCAATCCCTCGGTATTCGCGAACCGATGTAGTCTTCGGAAGTAGCGCCCCGAGGCGCGACCAGATTACAAAAATCACGATGTCGAACGCACTGGGGGGATCGACTGTGTCTTGAAACTGGCCCGAGGCGATCATTACCTCATAGTCCCAGAAGTAAGGCTCGATCTTGAAAAAGCGAGCGTAGTCCTGCGCCATTCGCTCGATCGTCAAAGTTGCGATCTCGCGCTCTGTCCTGACATCCCCGGGCGCCGAAAGAAATATTCTCAACCGTTTTCGAACGGCGGCGCGCACACGCAGCGGCGGAAACGATCCTGCAAGTCCAACGCCAGCTAGCTGGTAGAGGCGGCAGGGTTGCTCAAAACTACGCAGGCGATATTCGCCGAGATCCGCGAGATGGTAGGGTCCAAGACTTCGGTGTGCCAACGCAGCGACGGTCTGTGCCGATATGACCACTTGGCCGCCGTGAGCGGCTTCGGCAACTCTGGCCGCTTGATGTACGGCTATCGACACATAGTCTTTTCCGGACGGTTGAGCTTCCCCGGTATGAACCCCGACACGAATTCGAATTGATGACCCCGCTGGCCAATCGTGCTGGTCCACAGCGTGTTGCATGGCACCGGCCGCTTTTATTGCGGCAACGGCATCGGAAAAAGCAAGGAAGGTACCGTCGCCTTCGGTCTTAATCTCCACTCCGCCAAATGTTCCCGCCGCATCGCGTATCAGTCGGCGATGATCGTTCAACAGGGCTTCGTAGCGGTCTCCCAAACGCGCAAACAGCTTGGTCGACTCTTCAATGTCAGTGAAGCAGAAGCTCACGGTTCCGGAAGGCAGCGTGCTAATTTCAGAGCTCAAAGGACGACGTCCTTCTTGAACTTCCAGTTGCCTCAATCAGTGTTGCGCAGCGTAAAGTAACTCTCGGCCTCTATCAGCACTAAGACAAAAGATCTTCGACCACTAACTGAAAGATGCGGGTGTATCGACACGATACGAACGCCAAATGCGAAATATCCGAGGCCGCCAACCTTATCGAAAA
>Ga0265339_10001818_pt1 | contig 15650 bp, 11 predicted proteins | sample 4CB219metaG_FD_202085 | JGI IMG/M metagenome (GOLD analysis project Ga0265339, IMG submission 202085) | Rhizosphere microbial communities from Carex aquatilis grown in University of Washington, Seatle, WA, United States - 4-CB2-19 metaG | ecosystem: Host-associated > Plants > Roots >... | reverse complement strand
TCGACGGTGTAGCGCGCGCTGGCCCTGAGCAGACGCTGGGTGGTGCGCCCGCCGGTGCCGGTCACGCCACGCGCCCCCAGCGCCGCCGTTGCCGCGCGCAGCTCGCCCTCGGCGGTCTCCAGCACCGTCAGATCTCGCTCCTGGCGCTCGATGCGCATCGAGATCTCCTCGACGCCGCGGCTGAGCGCGCCGCCCGCGTCGACGAGCGAGCCGATCGTCGCCTCGAGCTCGCCGCTGTACGCGCGCAGGTTGTCGAGCAACCCCTCGAGTTCCTGCGCGATCGACTCGCCGCCGATGATGCCGACGCCGTCTGCGATCGATTCGGCGCCCGCAGCGCCGCCGCGGGCGGGCGATGCCTCGCCGGCGATCTCGTGCACGACGCCGGCGAATGCCGCCGTCTGGTCTCCGACCTCGGTCGATAGCTCCTGGATGGCGCGCGCCAGCACGCTCAGGACCCGGCCGCCGTGAGTGGTCTTGGCCGCCTCGACGCCGGCATTGAGGCCGATGATCTTGAGGTCGTGGCCGATGCGCTCGACGTCGCGCAGCCGGCTCAGCATCTCGGCGATCGTCGTCATCACTCGCGTCATCGCGCCCTCGATCTCGGTCTCCTGCGCGAGTTGCTCGCGCAGCACGGAGACGGCGTGCGCGACGCCTGCCTCGACGCTCTCGAGCAGCGAGACGCCGGAAGACCGCTCGTCGAGGCTGGCGGTCTGGCCGGCGAGCTCGTTGACCGTCGCCGACATCGCCTTCAGGTTGGCCGGGATCGCGCGCAGCGCCTGCTCCAACTTGGACCGCGCCTCCCGCAGCTGCGAGCTTTGCAGGCGGCAGAGCTCGACCATCTCGCCGGCATCGATCCCTTCGGCCGTCGCGTCGGGCACGCCTGCGTGCAGCAGCGGTGCCAGATCCGCGTCGATCTCCTGCAGCCCCTCGAGCGTGTGCTCCATCATCTGGCGGGTGATGTCGTGCACCTGCAGCGAGACCACGACGCTGTTGACACTGCCGACGATGCGGTTCGAGACGTCCGAGGTCGTCGCTCCGACGGCGGCGGCGGCCTGCGCGAGCGCGCGCAGCGACGCCAACCCCGCGGCTGCGTCGTCGAGCATCGACGATGCGCGCTCACCCTGCCGGCGCGTCAGATCGGCCACGCGCACCAGCGCGTCGCCCGCCGTGCGCTTCATGGTCAGCGCCTCGTCGAGCACGCTGTCGAGCTTGGTCTCGACCAGGCCACCCAGACGCCGCACGTCCGACGCCACGGTGCCGAATCCGGTCGACTCCATTCCCGCGCGCGCGTTTTCGATGCTGGTGCTCATGCCCAGCATGCGCAGCGCTGAAGCGGCTCGGCGAAAGAGGTGGCGAAACGTTCCCAGACGGTCAATCGCGGCCAGCACGCCGCGCAGGCGCTCGGACTTGGCGTCGAGAGACCGCCGACTGGCGGCCAGGTGCAGATCGATTCGCCGGCACCCCTGCTCCAACCCTTCGACCGGATCGCTGTCACGCGGGCGCGCCCCGTCGACGACCTTCGAGGCGAGGCCGACCAGCGACAGCGCCTGGTTGCGGAGCTGCTCGAGCGCTTCGCCGGTATCAAGGAACACCGACTCCGAACCGGCGAGAAACCCAGCCACCCGTTCCCTCGCAGAAGAGACCGCGCGCGCGAGCTCGACGAGCTCGAGTCCAAGCGGCGGGGGTACGGCGAGGGCTCCATCGGTCGGCATCGGTTGTAGGTCGGGAGCCGGTCCAATCCGGTTTCTCGCCCTATCGGCGCAGAGGTCAGGGAGTTGAGAACAAGACCGAAAGCGCCCGGCCGGGCCTGGGGTGGCGGACCCGCCGCTCGTGTCGATTTGCGCGGCCGCGACCTGCAAATGCAATGTCCAACACAATATATAGATGCATGAAAGTTGGTGAGTGGCTCCGATTTGTCGCGGAGTCGTTTGGGGATTGATGAAAAATGCATGAAAAGGGAACCTACTCGCCGATGAGCCCAGCCCCCCTCGCTCGGTTTTCTTTCGTGGCGGCGGTGACCGGAATGTTGTTCGCCATGGCATTGCTCGGAGCCGGCGGCGGATGCTCGGTCAACACGGCCGGCATCACCGATCCTGGAAGCGGAACTGGAAGCGGAACTGGAAGCGGATCTGGAAGCGGACAGATCGGGACCGGCGGCAGCGGCTCCGAATCGCGCGGTGGCATGGGTGGAAATACGTCGATCCTGACCGGCACCGGCGGCTCGGGCGTCCCCGACGCGAGCACCGGCAGCGGTGGCTCGGCCGACGGCGCGGGCGGGAGCGGCAGCGGCGACGGGGGCATGACAGGCGCCGGCGGAGCGATCATCACGGGCAGCGGCGGTGCCAAAGATGGCGCCGGCGGGGCGATCATCACCGGAACGGGCGGCGCCAAGGATGGCGCGGGCGGCATGCAGACGGGCGCCGGCGGCGCGAACAACGGCACCGGCGGCGCGAGTGTGGGCGGCGCGCCCGGCATGGGCGGTCGCGGGACCGGCGGCGCGGGCATGGGCGGCGCACCCGGCATGGGCGGCGCACCCGGCATGGGCGGCGCGCCCGGCACCGGCGGCATCTCGGTCATCGGCTGCGCCGACGGAAGCCGCGAGGCGTTCGTCAACGTCAACAACTTCCCCTCGATCGCTGGTTGCCAGGGGGGCTGGTCGGTCCCGGGCGTCCTCACGCCGGCGTCGATGACGCCGGCCTGCAACCGCGCCGCAGGCAACGACGGCACCAAGCCCGACGGGATGGGGTGTAGCGTCGCCGATCTATGCGCGGTCGGTTGGCACGTCTGTGGCGGCGCCACCGAGCTCGACAGCCTGAACGTGACCTGCGCTCAGGCGGGCCTCCCCAACGCGAACACCATGCGCGTGCTCTATGCGACCCGCCAGCGCGGCGTCAGCGGCACGACCTGCAACGCCAACGACACGCTCGGCACCAATGACGTCCACGGCTGCGGCAACTTCGGCCTGGCCGAGGATCCCAACTGCGCGCCGCTGAACGCTCAGTTCTCACACACCGAGTGCGATACGTTGAGTCCTCCCTGGTCCTGCCCCGGAGCGCTCACGGAAGGGTCGTCGGTCACGAAGACGGCCCCGGGCCCGATGGGCTCGATGAACGGCGGCGTGCTCTGCTGCAAGTAACGACGGCGCTCGAACCGCTGCTCAGAACGTCTGCAGAAAACCGGCGGTGACCCGGCCGGGGAAACCGGCCCGCGTGAACGCCGTGCTCTGCGTTGCGAAGGCCCAGTCGATGCGGATGACCGTCGAATTGAGCTGCGGAATCAACCAGCGCAGGCCGAGGCCGAAGTCGTTCATCGGCACGATGCTGCCCCACGACGGCGCGGCGTCACCGACGTCGTAGAACAGCAAGCCGCCGATCCTCTGCGAGAAGATCGCGGCCGGCGCCGAGCGGAGCTCGAGGTGACCGAGCAGCTCGGTGGTGCCGAAGAAATCGCCGATGGCGTAGCCGCGGAGGCCGGTGTCGCCGCCGAGCACGAAGATACCGCGCTGCGTGTCGTTGCGCAGCGTGCCCGCCGACAGCTGTGCCACGATGCGCACGCGGCGCCCGAGCATCGGCGACGCGAAGTAGACGCCGCCGGTGAATTGCTGATCGATGAAGGTCTGATCGCGCAAGCGGGCCGACCCCTTCAGGCTGATCTGCGCGACGCCGCCGTACGGCGCGGCCGTCCAGCCGAGCGCCAGCAGCATGGGAAACGCGCGGAAGTCGGCGCCTAGCTCGGGAGAGCCGTAGGCGAAGCTCGCGGTGAGGGACGGGCCGAGGAGCACGTTCTCGCGCAAATCGAACGTGTTGAGGTCGCGGTAGATCGCGTAGCGCGGCGTGAAGAGAGAGTACTGGACGAACGGCTCCGAGCGCGTCTCCGACACCGGCGCGTACTGCGCGAGGAAGAGCGGCGCCTTGTCGGGATCGGGGAAGTCGTCGGGTGCCAGCGACCGGTGGTTGTCGACGTGGTGGCCGAAGGTGAAGCGATGGATCACCGAGACGCCGAACTGCCGCGTGATCGTCGCGTCGACGGTGGTGATCTTCCGGCGATAGATGTACGGCACCGCCTCGAGCGTGGGCGCGAAGGCGTCGGGGCCGATATCGACCAGGTTGACGAGGCGCGGGTTCAATCCGCGAAAGTTGCGCACGAGCGTGTCGGAGTGCACGACCTCGAGGCCGGCGCCCCAGCGGCTGGCGAGCGAGTAGAGCGGGTAGTGCAGCGAGACGGCCTCAGCGTCGCCCTCATAGTGGCCGCTGTCGCGCGAGTAGTAGGCGTTGGCCGACGCGTAGAGAGTGAGGCGCGTGCCGGCGACGTTGGGATCGAAGTAGGTCGGCCCGATCCAGTAGGCGCCCAGGTCGAGCGAGAACCCGAACGAGAAGAACTTGCGCCAGCCGAAGAGGTTGTTCTCCGACAGCGATGTCTGCAGCAGCGAGAGCGTGCTCTGCTGGAACTCGAAGTTGGTGTTGAAACGCAGGCTCCAGACGTCGCGCGTGACCACCAGCAGGTCGACGGTGCCTGGCTGCTGCGACACGATCGGCAGGATCACGATCACGCTCGCCAGATCCGGCGCGGGGAAGGTCCGCGAGCCAACGGTGGTGCCCGAGGTCGACTGCAGATTGCGCACGCTCTCGTCGACCAGCGCGGCGTCGTAGCGATCGCCGGCGTGGATCAGGAGCTCGCGCTCGATGATGTAGCCGCGGGTGGTGCGGTGAAAGATGTTGAACCAGCGCAGCCACCAGTCGCGGCGCGAGAAGACCTCCTGGTTGACGACGTGGACTGCACGGACGGTCTTGCCTTCGGGGTGCGGCTCGATCCGGATGCCGAGGTCGACGAGCGCGTCGTTCACCGATTCTTGCTCGAGCTTGCCGAGGTGCGCGGGCGCGGGGGTCGGAGAGGGCGCTGACTGCTTCAGCACGATCGACGCCGGCGGTGGCGGCGCGGGTACGGGGGGTGGCGGCGGCAACGCGACCGGTGCAGGTGCGGCCGGCGTGGGCGTCGGTGTCGGCACCGGTGTCGGCAGTGCGCTCGGCGGTTGATCGGCGCGCGCACCTGACGACGGCAACACGACGACCATCGAAGCCGCACAGATCGCAAGCGCGCACCCCGCGAGCCGCATCGGCCGTTCTCGCCGCGACTGCGGCCGTGCTTGGCTGCTCATCAAATGCCGGCCGGGCGACGTTACCGTAGATCGTCGACGGGCACCTCAGGAAAGCGACCTCGACCGCGGTCGCCCAGGCCGACGCGCACGCCCACCCCGCTGCTCACGCCGACATTGGCTGCGTCACAATACGATCGGCCAGGGTAGATGCTCGCGGTAGATGCGCCGCCGGTGCTCCGCCAGCGCGGGCGGCAACCTGGCACCGACCTGTTCTCCGAGATGGGTGAACGCGGGCCGCACCACATCGAACATCCCTGGACACTCCTCGGCCGTCACGCCGACGATCGGCGTGATGAACGTCGCCAGGTAGATGTCTAGCGCGGTCAACCGTTCACCGAGCAGATAGCTGTGGCCCGCGGCGCGACTGGCCGCCAGCGTGGCGTCGAGCAAGCCGAGAACTTCGCGGACGCGGTGGTGCGCGCGATCGATCCGATCCGGTGCGTAGCCGTAGCTCGCGGCGAGATACCCGGCGATCCGCATGGGAAAGGACCGGGCGCCATTCGACGTCATCGAGCCGTGGAGCATGATGAGGCGCGCGTTCCAGGCGAGGCCGTCCTCGTCGCAGAGCTCATGCGCCAAGCCGAGCAGGCGCGCGCGCTGCGCCGGATCCGACGGGACCAGCGAGACGCAACCGCCGAGACGCTCGGCCATGTGCAGGATCTCGGCCCATCCGGTGCGGGGTGGGTCGTCGTCGCAGAACACTGCCGGCGCGTTCGGGACGCCGGCCCACGCAGCTTGATCGGCGTCACCGCGCTTGTGGCGCACGCACAGCACCGGGATCTCTTTGACGTGAAATATCCCCTTCGCTGCCTCGGTCCAGGGGCTCGGCAGCGCGCAAACGCCCAGCATGCGCACGCCACGTGCGGCGCGCGCCTCGGCAAGCTCCACGTACCTCAGGGTCTCCCGCGCAGACATATGAACCCGCTCCTTTCGCCACAATGCCGTCGGTTCGGAGGAACCCGACGGCATCCAGCAATCGCGAGGCCAGCGCGGCGGCCGCGAAAGCGTGCGGCGATCCGCGTTCGCGCGCGGCGAGCTGCGCAGGCCGCTACCCAGAAGCTGCGTCGCCGCCTTCGCGAAGGTGCGTCGCGCGGCACGCGCCGCCGATCACGCGGCGCCGTCTTCGTCGCCGGAGTCCGCGCTGCCGCCCAGCGCGCGCGGCGGGTCGCCGATCGATTGCAGGCGTGGGAGGCGCACGGCGTTGCGATCGCGCGCGCTCAGCGCGGGAATCAACCCGCGGGAGAGAGCCGCGGCCACCGCGCGCTCGCCCCAGAATACCTCTGCGGTCGGATACATCTCGACGTCGCCGTCGGAGCGAAAGCTGAAGAACGGCAGATCGTCGATCTCTTCCACGTCGCCCCCCTCTTCGGTGCGTGCGAGCACGAGCGCGCCCAGGAACGCGGCGTTGCCCCAGCACAGGGTCTCGGGCGCGGGGCGGCCGTCGATCTCTTCGAACGCGAACGCGTCGATCGCCGTGGTCTTCGCTCCGTAGGGCGCACGCGCGAGGAAGCGCGGCAGCGCAAGGCCGATCCAGCTCGCGGCGGGACTGCGGCGCAACGCCTGCCAGCGGCGCGCGTCGTCCGGGGCCAGCGCTTCCCAGCGCGCCGGATCGTTCGCGCCCGCCAGTGCTCGGCAGCCGACGAGCGCTGGAGCCGCGCCGGCGATGAACGGCGCGCGCGCGGCAGCCGCGAGCGCACCGAGCCGCGCGAGCAACGCACAGTCCTCGGCGCCGGGGCCGAACGCGAAGTCGCCGATCAGCGTCGCGAACGCCCGGCCACCCGGCGGCGATAGCACGCGCCGCGCGAGCGCGCTGGTATCGAGAGCAGCGCCCGCGTCCGCGGCGTCGGCGCCATCGGGGAGTAGGTCGGCGAGCAACTCGGCGTGCGTGACGTCGCAGAGGGCGATCTCGACCGCCTCGTCGGCGCGCGAGACCAGCACCTCGAGCGCGCGCCAGCTCGCCTCGAGCGCCTGGAATGCCGGTTCGTGCAGGACCGCGCGCATGACCCGCCCGACCGCGACCGCATCGAGCGGCGCATCGGCGGGCGCCGAGGCGACGTGACTGGCGATGATCTTGCCGATGAGATCGTCGATCGCCGACGAGGCCGTCGGCGTCGATGACGACGTCGAGCTCGGCGCCGCCGGGCGCTTTCCCAGCAAGCGCGCCACGTCGTCGGCATCGCCTTCGCCGACCGCCATGGTGCCGTCCGGTGCCGGCGCGCGCGGCGGATCGCGAAAGATCGAGAGTCGCCGGAAGAGCGCGTCGGGATGGAAGTCTTCGAGCGAGGAGATCTCCAGCGCGCCCGCTGCGCCCGCAATCGACGCCGGCAGCCCCAGCACCGGCGACAGCGCCTTGATCGCGGCGTCGACGCCTTCTCCGCCCTGAGGCACCTTGATGATCGGGCGCGTCGCCAGCGGCTCGCGCGCGGCCGCGCCGCCGCGCGACCCGCGCCCGGCGAAGTCGCCAAGCACGAGCAGTCGCCGTGTCCCGTCGGCCGGGCTGCGACGCCCCAACTCACCACGCTTCCCCAGCTGCAGCTCGAAATCCATTGGGGGCACCCTACCGGGTCCGAGCGCCCCGCTCAACTGCCCCGAGCCCTAGCGTCGCCGCCGGCGCGCAACCACCAGTGCCGCGAACAGCATTGCAATCGGCAGCACCAGCGTCCCGCCACGCTCCGCCGCCACGGCGCACTGACATCCGCCCGCCGCGCCCGTCTCGCCGCTCCCCTCGCCCGCCGCGCCGGTCGCCCCCGCTGCGCCAGTTTCTCCGCCAGCGCCCGTGACCGCGGATCCGCCCGCGCCCGACGATGTCGCGCCCCCGGTTCCTGCGCTCGCGCCGCCGCTTCCCGCGCTGGTTCCGCGCGCGCCACCGGCACCGCCGCTGATCCCTCCGGTCCCGCGCGCGCCGCCCGCGCCCGTCAGACCGCCCGCACCAGTCGCACCGCCGCTGCCGGGCGCGCCGCCGGTGCCGGGGATCGGCACGCCGTTGAACTCGTACGCGCCGATGTCGGGCGCCGCACCCGCCGGCCGCGTCGAGGGGTGAAAGCAGCCCGCCACGCCCTTGGCGGTCTGCGAGATGTAGTCGTAGTCGATCGTGAAGGTCCACCACGACGGCTGCCCCGCCTGAGGCGTCTGCGCCTTGATGCACTTCGGATCGAGGCCGATGTCGGTGGCGGGCGCGCCCGTCGCCGTGCCCTTGTCGATCTCGGCCGACGCCGTCGCCACCAGATGGAAGTCGAGCGCGCCGGGATTGGCGAAGAACGGCGTGGCCCCGTTGGCGTTGACCAGAATATTGGCGGTGCCGCTCATGACGTTGACCGCGGGCATCGTGTTGTTCCAGCCGCTCGCCGCCAGCAAATTATTGCTCACCACCGCCCCCTGCAAGCCGTTCGAGAAGTAGATCTCGCCCGGATTGGCCGGCGTGCGATCGATCGGGTTCAGGCCGTCGTGGTAGCAGGTGTTGTTGATGATGTGCGCACCCGGCGTGTTGATGCGGATGCACGACCCGCCGTTGCGGAAGCCGATGTTGTTCTCGAACAGCGCGCCGCTGCTGCTCTGATCGAGGATGAACCCGCTGCCGTCGGTGGCGCCGCCTGCCGGCGTGCTGTGGGTGGTCGAGACGTCGATGTTCTCGAACGAGACCGTGCGGCGCACGATGTTGGTGGTGAAATCGCCCGACACGTGGAACAGGTTCACGCCGCTGGACCACGACGGGTTGGCGTTGCCGTTGTGCGCGACGATCGACTGGTCGATGAGCAGCCCGGTCGCGTTGTAGAACGTGACACCGTTGATCTTGTTATTGTCGGCGATGCAGTTGATGAACTGCCAGTTGCCGTTCGACGTGCCGACGTCGTTGACCCAGCCGTTGCCGAAGCCGCTCGAGCTGAAGTTGCGCGACGCGATGCCGACCACGCGGATGAACTGCGAGCTGGTGCTGCCGAACCCGGTACCGAAGTCGCCCAGGGCACCGTCGAAGATCGGCAACTCGCCCGGGTAGGCGCTGAAGGTGATCCAAGCCGAGGCCGTCCCCGACACTGGCTGGCCGCTGCGCAACGGGATGCTGTACGTGGCATAGGTGCCGCCGCGCAGGAAGATCGTGTCACCCGGTTGCACGAGCTGGACGGCGCGCGCGATGGTCGCGAACGGCGACGCCGCGCTGGTTCCGGCGTTGTTGTTGCTGCCGGCCGCTCCCGGGCTGCCCGCGGTCGCGACGTAATAGTCGGTGGCGCCCGCACGCCCCGCCGCAAACAACCCGAACGCCAACGTGAGAAACGATAGAGCTGAAGAGGGGCGCAACTTCAATTCGGGACGTGCTCCAGAGCCTGCTCGGCGGTGTGGCGGAACCGGCCACGCGGATACTCGCGCAGGTAGCGCTCGGCGAAGCCGGCGGCGCTGGGGCTGTGGCGCGCGGCCGCCGCCTCGATCGACAGGGCCACCGCCTCCTCGGCGAGCGCGCCGTGCGGATAGCGGGTCAGGTATTCGGCGAGCAGGCGGCTCGCGCGCGCGGGATCGCGATCGGTGCGCAGCGCCTGGATCGCGTCGAAGACCCGCGAAGGATCTTCCGACGAATGGACGGCGCGCGAACGGGTGGCGACGTGCGCCGGCCGGCGCAGCGTGACCCGGACCGGCGCGGGCTCGGGCGCCGCCGGGGCATCGAGCATCTCGTCGACGGTGTCGCCGGCGAGATCGTTCTCGGCGACCGGCGCCGCCTTCGACCGCGCGTGCTTGGTCTTGGTTCCGACCTGCGCGAGCGGTTCCGCCGGATGCGCGGTGCTCGGCGCGCGGCGTTCAATCCAGGCCCGGCGGCCGATCGTCGCGGTGGCGGTCGCGCCGGCCAGCGAGAGCACGCTGATCACGAACACGGGGCGCAGCAGCCGCGACCCGGTCGCGCGGCGGGTGGTCTGGCGCAGCAGGACGCGGTTCAGCACGCGCTGCTTGCGCGCCGGCGTCACCACGACCGGCTCGCTGGCGCGGATCAGATCGGCCAGAACCTCCTCGGCCGGATCGAACGCGTTCCTCTTCTCGGATAAGCGATCCACTATTCCAATCCTCCTCTCGTTCCTTCCCGCCATTTCAATAACAAAGCCGTCAGCTTCTTGCGCGCGCGGTGAATGCGCGCGCGCACGGTGTTGATCGACACCTGCTGGATGCGCGCGATCTCGTCGCCCGTGTAACCGTCCATCTCGAACAGCACGAACGCCGCGCGCTGCGCTTCATTGAGCGTCGACAACAACCGCTCGAGAAACTCCTGCTTCTCCTTGGTCTCGAGCACCATGAGCGGTGTCGGCCCATTGGCGGGCACGCCCGACGACAGCGGTACGCTGCGGCCAAAGATGTGGCGGATCCAGCGCAGCCGCCGGAAGTCGCGCACCTGATGGGTCGCGATCCGGTAGAGCCAGCCGGCAATGTTCTCGCCGTCGAAGTCCGGCAGCCGCCGATGAACGACGACGAAGACCTCTTGCACCAGATCGTCCTGATCGGCGGACGACGCACCAAGAGCGCGCACCCAGCGCGCGACGTCGGCGAACCAGGCCTCGTAGAGCGCGCGGAAGTCGTGCGTCTCCACGGCGTCGCGACCGACCGCGGTCCCGACCCGCCGGGCCTCGCGCGCAGCCGGGGTTTTCCATGCGTCGCCCGGGGACTTCCCGGGGACCTGGGCCGGTACCTGATTCTGGTTGGCGGCCATCGATTGCTCCCGGGAGTCTACACCAGGTCCCACGAACGCCGACGAGCTTTGCTCGCGTCACCCGGTTTTGATTCGCAATAAGCGTGACGAGGGCCCGCTCCCTTCGGGTATGTTGAGTGGGGTCGCGCGCCATGTATCTCGACATTCGTGTGATCCTGCGCCCGGTCTGGCGCCCGATGGTCCTGTGCGTCGTGCTCGCCGCGGGGAGCGCGCCGGGCCTGCCCGCTCTCGCCGCGCCTGGCGACGCGGAGCGCCCCGGGGCCGAACGCTCGCGGTCGGCCCCGGAGATCTCGTCGACGGGCTCGTGCCCCTCTGCCGATGCGATCTGGACCGCGATGTCGTCGCTGGTGCCGAGCGGCGCGCTGGAAGCGTTGCCGCGCGCGGCGGCGGTCGACGTCGCCGACGCGGGCGACACCTACCGGGTCCGCCTGACGGTCGGCAATACGCAACGCGTCCGGGTCTACCGCGACGTGGCGCGCGATTGCGAGCAGCGCGCGCGTTTTGCGGCGGTGTTCGTGGTGCTGACCCTGATGCCGCCGGAGCTGCTCATCGAGACGCCCAAGCTGCCCGCGGCCGAGCCGGTCGCCGAGCCGCTGGCGCCGCCCGAGCCACCGTCACCGCCGGTCCCTGAACCGCCGCCGCGACGCCTGCGCTTCGAGCTCACGGCGCTGGGGGATACCGCGCCTGCCGTGGCCTCGGCGCCGGAGATGACCGGTGCGGGGGGCGAGCTGCGCGCGGCGATCGGCGGCGGGCGCCTGGCGGGGTCGTTTGCGATCGGCCTACAACCGCGCACCGACTTCGCGGTGGGTACGGTGCGCGCGCGCGAGCAACGCATTCCGATCGACGCGGGCATTCGTTGGCGGCAGGTGCAACGGTGGGTGGAGATCGACGGCGAAGCCAGCCTGGTGGCCGCGATCTTTCGCGCGCAGGGACTGAGCCCGGTGGCCCCCCGAGAAGCGACGCGCGTCGACATCGGCATGCGCGGCGGCATCGTGCTCCGCGTGGGCGCACGCGACGCACGGATCGCGCCGATCGCCGGCGTGCACGCGACCTATTTCCCGCGCCCGTACGACCTTGCGATCATGCCGGCCGGCGTCGTCGGCCGCACGCCGACGTTGCGCCTCGGTGCCACGGCCGGGATCGCGGCGTCATTCTGACGGCGCACGGTCAACCCCCGGGGGCGTCGACCGCTGCGACCGGCGCGTCCGACAAAACGCGGCTGGGCATGCGTTCGGCGATGCCGTCGCCGAGCGTGACGTCGTTGCGGACGGGGTCGGTGGGAGCCTTGCTCATGTCGTCGCAGCGGCCGCCGTTCTGCGAGTCGTCGAAGGTCCAGTACGCCATCAGGCCCGGCTCCGGGCCTGGGCCCCGGTGCAACATGTCTTTTTGGATGTCGGCGGCCGAGCGCACGATCGACCATACGCGAACCTCGTCCATGAGCCCGCTGTAGAGCTCTGCGGAACCGTCGACGGTCCCCAGCCAGACCTGGTTGGGCGTGCGTTCATCGCCGGTCGCGGTCGACGAGGCGGCCATGGCGCCGTCGACGTAGAGGACGTGCGTGGTCCGATCGAACGTATAGGCGACGTGGTGCCATTCCCCGGCCGCCGGCGCGGTCGGCGCCGCGACCAGGGTGCGGCCCGAAAATGTCCGCCACACGGTGATCGTGCCGCCCCGGAGCCCGATCTGGATGCCGCTGTCCAGATCGAGCCGCAGGACGATGAAGTCCTGCGTGGCGGTCGTGGCGACGTAGTTCACCCATAACGAAATCGTCTGCGGCGCGCTGGCGGCGGGGAAGCCGGCGTTGCCCGAGGTCGCATAGTCGTTGACGCCGTCGAAGCTGAGGGCATAGCCGGCGACGTTGCCGTCGACCAGCGGCGGCACGTCGAACAGCGCGACGTCGGGCGGCGCGTTGCCCGCGTCACGCGCGGCCGCGCCCGCGCCGCAACCGGCGCCAGCCAGCGACGCCAGCAACAACGGCGCGAGCCGCGACGCACGAAACGCCATCGCCCTAGATTAGGCAAACCCAAGCGGGCCGACAACCGCGACCGGGGGTATGGCGGGAAACAACGGCAATTTGTGACGGTTCGTCGATCGAAATCACAAATGCGTACCAGATTTCGCGGGCGCTCCCCTTTAGTTGGTGCGCTTGGCAACCACGAATCGGGTAGGCTCGAAGATTGTCATGGTCGCGCGCCGTACACTGCTGGTCGTGACTCTGCTTGCCGCACCGGCGTGCGGGCAGCGGATCGATCTCGGTTCGGACCTGGTCTGGACGGCGCTGCACGAGACCGCCGATCTCAGCGAGTGGGCAACCCCATCCCCCGGTGGCTCGATGACCGACGCCAGCGACGCCTCGGTCGTGATCTCGAGCGACTTCGCGCACACCGGCAAGTACTCGGTGAAATTGACCAACGGCGCGGTCGGAGCGGTGCACACCGCGCGGCTCTGGCACCAGGGCGACTTTCCGGAGGAGGCGTTTTACAGCGTCTGGTACTACCTGCCGCGCGCGTATCAAACCAAGGTCGACTGGACAATCTTGCAGTTCCGCACGCCGACCGACGACCCGACGGTGATCTCTCAGTTCCTCGACGTCGATCTGCGCAGCCTGCCTGGCGGCGAGATGATTTTGAGCGTCTACGATCACCGCCCGCAATACCTGCGCCTGCCCACGCCCGATCCCGCGATCGAAGTGCCGGTTGGCCAGTGGTTTCAGATCGAGGTCTTCTTTCGCAACGTCGCTGACGACACCGGCCGCTTCAGATTGTGGCTCGACGGCAAGCTCTACTACGAGATCTCGAGCCGCCCGATGTCGGGCGATCCCACCGTCTACTGGACCCCGTGCAGCGTGACCGGCGATCTCTCGCCGTCGCAATCCGAGCTCTACGTCGACGACGCGGCGATCAGCTACGACTGGCTGGGGCCCGACTCGATGCTCTGAGCCCGACCCCAAACGCAGCGCGGCGCGCGTCCTACCGCGCCTACCGACAAAAATCGTCGCCGGTGCACCAGTCTGCGGGCGTCCCGCCCTTTACTGGACAGGATGCGGATCAAGCCCTCGCACGCGCTGGCGTGCATCGCCACCCTCGGAGCGGGGCTGATGGCCTGCACCGGCAACGTCGGCCATCTCGGCGGCAGCTCGCCACCCGGCGGTGGGAGTACGGGCACGGGCAATACGGGAACCGGCGCCGGTGGTGACAGTGGCGGCACGGGTGCCGGGCCTGGCGGTGGCGGGAACACCGGCCAGGGCGGCAACGGTGGCGGCGGATTCACCACGCCGCTGTCGACTTACGCGGCGGTGCGCAAGATCAAGAGCGTGCTCACCGGCCTCGCGCCCACCGACGCCGAGGTGGCCGCGGCGACCGACGCCACCGCGCTCAAGGGATTGATCGACACCTGGACGGCGACACCGCAGTTCCAGGACAAGATGATCCTGTTCTTTCAAAACGCGTATCAACAGTCATCGCTGGCCGTTCTCGACTACGAGTTTCAACTGCGCAAGCGGCCGGGCGCCTTCGATCTGCCGTACGCGATCTTCGGCGACAACGCGTTTCCGATGCTGTTCAAGAACCTGAAGGAGAGCTTCGCGCGTACGGCGCTGGAGTTGATCGCCGAGGGCCGGCCCTTCACCGACATCCTCACCACGCAGCGGTTCATGATGACCACGGCGCTCAAGAGCATGTACATGCAAATCGAGATGCCGTACGACATCCATACCTTCAATTTCCAGTTCAATCACGGCACGCGGCCGGCGCTGACCGACACGCTGGATCCGACCAGCGCCAACTATCTGGTGTTCGGCTACGTGGCGCCGACGACCACCACCGGCAAGGGCCCGTCGGGAACGACCTGCGCCGGCGACGCGACCAAGGTCTCGACCTACCCGGGCAGCACCAACCTGTTTCACGTGCTGCTGGGTGTGATCGATCGCGATTCGACGAACAACGGTCAGGGCTCGACCAACCTCGGTTGCTTCGAGCATGCGATCCAGCCTTATTTCACCGCGCAAGATCTCTCCGATTGGCAAATGGTGACCATCACCAGCACCGGCACGCCGATCGTCTCGTATAACCTGCCGGCGCTGCGCGCGGCGACCACGCTGCCGTCGCGCCTGCCGCGCGTGAGCTTCTTCACCACGCCGTCGTTCCTCGCGGTCTGGAATACCAACGACAGCAATCAACACCGCGTGACCGCCAATCAAGCGTTGCTGGCCGCGCTCGGGGAAGGCTTCACCAACGCGACGGCGTCGATTCCGAACCCGCCCAGCTCGGTCGGGCTCGACGGCCAGCACGCCGTCACCGGCACGGTCTGCTACGGCTGCCACAAGAGCCTCGATCCGATGCGCCTGTTCTGGCAGAACCAGTTCGACTTCAACGACCAGGTGCCGGCCAAGGTGACATCGACAGCGGCGAGCTTCGGGTTCGGCGACGTCATGCAGAACGGCACCAGCCTGGTCGACTTCGGCACGTTCCTGGGCCAGGTCACCGATGCGCAGGGCAGCCAGTCGGTCAACCGGTTCGCGCTCGCGACCACGCAGCACCTGTGCTTCTTTGCCAATTCCGCGACATGTGAAGAGACCGACCCGGAAATGCGGCGGGTGGCATTGGCGTTCCAGAGCGCCAACTACGACTTCAAAACGCTGGTGCGCGAGCTGTTCGCGTCGCCGCTGGTGACCGCCTGGTCGACGACCGCGACGTTTGCCGCCGATGGCGTCACCATCAGCGTCGCGCGCCGCGACCAGCTGTGCGCGGCGCTGTCGAACCGCCTGGGCAAGCCCGACCTGTGCGAGATCCTCACGCCCACGCCGACCGGCGT
>Ga0265339_10001815_pt1 | contig 15661 bp, 12 predicted proteins | sample 4CB219metaG_FD_202085 | JGI IMG/M metagenome (GOLD analysis project Ga0265339, IMG submission 202085) | Rhizosphere microbial communities from Carex aquatilis grown in University of Washington, Seatle, WA, United States - 4-CB2-19 metaG | ecosystem: Host-associated > Plants > Roots >... | reverse complement strand
ATAGTCGGCGCGGGTTTCCCCTTCCGTGAAAACGATCACCGTCTCGTGCGGCTTCACCGCACAGAGCTCAAGCTCGTCCTTGAACAGCCCGATCATTTCATACTCGGTCGCCATGACACCACCCGCTCGTTCGCTTGCGAAAATTGCTGCACGTCGCCGATGCACTGCGGCCGTCGGCCCGACCACGGCCGGGCGCGTTCCAGCTGGCCCGCGAGGGCAAACAAGAGGCTGTCGCTGCCGTACGCCGCACCAAACTGGACGCCGACCGGCAATCCCCGGAGGGCATCCGGAAGTGCCGGCGTCCAGTAGAGCGGCACGCTCATCGCCGGACAGCCCGAAGCATTGAAAATCGCGGTGAAGGGAGCGTGGGCCCAGAAGTCCGCGAAAAACCGGTCGAGCGAGCGACCTCTCCCGGCGAGTTTCCCGAGCAGTGGCGCGACGGCCGCCGTCACGGGCGATAACATCACGTCGAACCGCGTGAAGAACTGGCCCAGCGCCCGCGCCGCCATGTGCAGATCGTTCACCGCGGCGAGATAGTCGACGCCCAAACAGCGCCGACCTTCCTCTATCCATTCGAGATCGACCGGCTCGACCAAATCGCGCGTCAGACGATCGCCGTGGGCGCCAACCATGACCGCAAGGCCGACGCCGGCGATTGCGCGCCATGCCCGGCCAAGCCGCTCGCTGGCGAACGGCCACTCAGCCTCTTCGACCCGATGTCCCAGGTCGGCGCACAGCTCGGCGGCATCCGCGACCGCCGCCTGACAGTGACTGTCGACGGCATCGACGCCGCGGGTGATCCAGCCGATCACGAGCGGGCGCGGGTCAGCCTCCAGCGACTGCAGGAAGGGATTCTGCGGAGCCTCCACGGCGTAGGGATCGCCAATATCGGGACCCGACGTCGCATCAAGCAAGGCTGCACTGTCGCGAACGCTGCGCGTGATCGCGTGCGCGGTAGCCATGCCGGCATTTCCCTCGGCAACGCGCGGCCCCAGCGGATTTCTGATCCGCGTCGGCTTGAACCCGAAGACGCCGCAGTGTGCCGCCGGCACGCGGATCGACCCGGCGCCGTCCGAGGCGTGGGCCACCGGTACAATACCCGACGCGACCGCCGCGGCCGCCCCGCCCGAGGACCCACCCGCCGAGCGGCCCGGCGCCCACGGATTTCGCGTCGGGCCGAAAGCCTCCGGCTCGGTCGTGAAGCTCAGGGAAAACTCGGGTGTTTTCGTCCGGCCAAACGGCACAAAGCCGGCCGCCTTCAGCCGGCGCGCCAGCGTATCGTCCGTCTGGCAGATCGCGCCGTCGAACAGACGCGACCCCGAGGTCAGCGGCGTGCCCATCATCGACAGGCCGGCATCCTTCAGAACAAGTGGCACGCCCCGGAATGGCCCAGCCGGCAATCCGTCCGCGATGCATGCCTCGGCTAACTCAGGGAATTTGTGGACCACCGAGCCGACAACACCGTCGCGGAATGACACTTCCGCGAGCGCACGCTCCAGCAACGCACGCGGGGTAACCTCGCCGGCCTCGATCAGGGCGGCCAGTCCGATCGCATCCTGCGCGCGGTAGTCGGCTCCATCCATCTCTACGATCTCGAAAGCCTACTCACCGGCCACCGCCTGCACCGCGGGGACGTCCTCCTCGTCGTCGGCACCGTAGCGCTCCTGAAGCTCCACCATCCGCTCCAGGCCGATGAAGGAGTTGAATTCCTCGAACGGCGTGAGCCGGCTGGTAATCGACGACGGCGTCCCCTCGCGCAGGAAGGTCTGCATCATTTCCTTGACCGCCTTGTGCATGGCAAGCAGCGGCTCAACCGGGCACAGCACGAAATCGAACCCAAGCGCATGCGCGTCCCTGAGCGAGATCGGCGGGGATTTGCCCGAGGGCACCATGTTGAACAGAACTGGCTTGCCGAGCGGCTTCAACTCGCGACCAATGCGCGCCATCTCCTCAAGGCTCTCCGGTGCATCGACATAAAGACCGTCCACGTCGACTTCGGCGTATCGCTTCAGCCGGGCGATCGCATCGTCGATGCCGGTCACCGCAACCGCATCGGTCCGCGCGACAATGAAGAAGTCGGGGTCGGTCCGCGCATCAAGCATCGCGCGGAGCTTCTGCTGCATCTCCGGAACTGGAATCAGCTCCTTGCCGGCGAAGTGACCGCACTTCTTTGGTTCGACCTGGTCTTCCAGATGAAGAGCAGACGCGCCCGCCTCCTGCCAAAGCTGCATCGTCCGGCGCGCTTCCAGAGGACCGCCATAGCCGGTATCCGCGTCGGCAAAGATCGGCACAGTGGTAACGCGGCAGATGCGCCGGATGTGCTCGAACATTTCGGTCTGCGAGAGCACGCCGAAATCGGGCTCACCGGCGAGCACGGCCGAAGCGGTAAATCCGCTGACAAATATAGCCGGCGCCCCCGCCTGCTCGGCGAGCAGCGCGGTGACGGCGTCGAAGGCGCCCATACAGACGAAGGGCGGCTTCTTGAACAGTTCACGAAACCGGGCAGAGCGGGTCACGCACGTCTCCTTGGGCGATGCACCGGGCTCAAGGCCCGATGCGATGTTTTTGGTTCTGGAAAATGAGCTTCAGCCGAACGAATGTCCGGTCGCGAACTCCTCCCGCCTCTCGCTTCCACGCAGCCGGGCGGCGGAATATTTGACGATGGCCATTCCCGACCGGGAATGTTAGATACGATGTTAGCGTAAACATTCCAAAGCCCGCTGTCCCCGCCCCGCGTCGCTGACGGCCACGTCGGCATCCCATCGGAAAGAGCGACCGAACGGTTCGACGGCCGGAATATTGGCTTACGCATAGATTCGCACCGGCGCCCGGCCGGCCGTGGACTGGGCCGCGCCGCAAGATGTGACAGGGAGAACGCATGCCGGGTTCGGCACAGAACGGTGGGGATAACTGGCGGCGCAAGGGCGCCGGCAGCAAGGGAGCCGGGTCTGCGCCGCGCAACCAGCCGCGCGGCGCGCGCATGTCCGATGTGGCGAAGATCGCGGGCGTTTCCGCAATGACCGTTTCGCGCGCCCTGCGCGATCCCAAGATTGTCAATCTCGAGACGCTGAAGCGCATCCAGTCCGCCATCGAGAAGGTTGGGTATCTGCCCAACCGGATCGCGACCAGCCTTTCGCTGCGTCGCTCCAACGTGGTTGGCCAGATTCTTCCCAGCCTTCGCGACTCGCTCTTCGTCGACACCATTCAGGGCGTCGCCGATACACTGGGCAACAGCTACAATCTGCTCATCGCCGACAGCGGCTATTCGCTCGAGGGCGAGGAGGCGGCGATCGAGGCATTCCTGAGCCAGAAGGTCTGCGGCCTGCTCCTTCACAACACCGATCACACGCCGCGCGCCCGCCGCATGATCAAGGAGGCCGGTGTTCCCTGCGTCGAGACCGGCAACCTGATCAAACAGCCGATCGACATGGCCGTCGGCTTCTCGAATTACGAAGCGGCCTTCGCCATGACCGAATACCTCATCGGCAAGGGCTATCGACGCATCGGCTTCATCAGCCTGCCGATCAAGGACAACGAGCGTGCGGCCAAGCGGCGCGAGGGATACGTGCGCGCGCTTCAAAAGCATGGCCGCGCGGTGGACAAGTCGATCATCATGGAATCGCAGCCCGGGCTGCGCAACGGCGGCCTCGCCTTTGCCCATCTCGTCAAGTCCAGGAAGGACCTCGACGCTGTCTTCTTGACCGGCGACGTGCTGGCCGTCGGTGCGGTGCTCGAGGCCGGCCGCCAGGGCTGGCGGATACCGAAGGATGTCGCCATCGCCGGCTCCGACGACAACGAACTGCAGGAGAATCTCCTGCCCACGCTCACCTCGATCCGCTTCCCCCGCTACGAAATCGGTCGGCACGCCGCGCGACTCCTGCTCGATCGCATCGAGACCGACGCGACGGATTCCGTCATCATGGACCTCGGGTTCAAGATCATGGAGCGGCAGAGCGCGTGACGGCAGCCGGCCAGAAGGGTTCGATCCCCCTGCCCCGCCCCGTCCGATCGTCTGTTCGCTCCCGGCCATTCGTGCCCTCTTGACGATAGTTCCGGCGCCTAGCGCGCCATGTACTGAATCTTGCCGAACATGACCTCGCGCTCGGCGTCGGTCATGGTGATCTGGGGCGGATGGTCGCCCACGACCTTGAATGCACGCTGCACCGCCGGCCGCGCGCCAACGGCAGCAGACCAGCGCTTCAGTGAGGGAAAATCCTCGATGTCGATGCCGCGTCGTTCCGGAAAGCGCATCCACGGAAACATCGCGATGTCGGCGATCGAGTAATCACCGGCAAAATATTCCGCCTCTGACAGCCGCTTCTCGACGACGCGAAACAGCCGCATCACCTCGTTGGCGTATCGCTCTTTCGCGTAGTCGACCTGCACTGCCGCGGTATGATGAAAGTGGTTGTACTGCCCGATCATCGGTCCGATGCTCGCCATCTGAAACATCAGCCACTTCAGGCAGTCGTAGCGAGCCGCGCCCGACGCTGGCATGAACCTGCCGTACTTGTCGGCGAGGTAGATCAGGATCGCGCCACTCTCGAAAAGCTCGATCGTCTTGCCGTCGGGACCGTCGCTGTCACGCAGCGCCGGAATCTTGTTGTTCGGCGACAGCTTAAGAAACGCCGGCGCGAACTGGTCGCCCGCGTGGATGTTGACCGGGTGCACCTGGTAGTCCACCTGCAGCTCTTCGAGCATGATGTGTATCTTGTGGCCGTTTGAGGTGGCCCAGGTCCACAATTCGATCATCGTCGTCTTTCCGATCTTCACAGTTTGCCGGTTACGGGCGGGCCCTAGAGGGGCGCATTGCCGGCGGTCGTCTCGAAACCAAAATAGGCGCTCTCCAACGTCCCATCGGTCAGCTCGCTGCCCTTGCCTTGCAACACGATCTGGCCGTTCCGCATGACATAGACTCGGTCAGCGACTTCGAGCGCCCGATGCGTGCTCTGCTCGACGACAAGCAGCGTGTTGCCCTCTTCGCGGAGCTGATTGAGAATCTCGTAGACGCGGTCGACGATCTTCGGCGCGAGTCCGAGTGATGGCTCGTCGACCAGCATCAGCTTCGGCCGCGTCATCAACGCGCGCGCGATGACAAGCTGCTGCTGCTCGCCGCCCGAAAGCTTGCCGCCGGGCGTCGACAGGCGCTGGCGCAGGAACGGGAAATGCGCCAGCACCCGCTCGAAGTCCTCGGCCACCGCCGCTCGATCCCGCCGCATGTCCGAGCCGATGCGGATGTTCTCTTCCACGGTTAGCTGCGAAAAAACGTGACGCCCCTCCGGAACCAGCGAGATGCCGCGCCTGGCGATCTGCTCCGGTCCGAGGCCACCAATTGATTCGCCATTGAGCCGAACGGTCCCCGACACCGGCTTCTGGGCGCCGGCAATGGTCATCATGGTCGTCGATTTGCCCGCGCCGTTGGGCCCGACGATGCACACAAATTCGCCGCTGCCGACTGAGAAGCTGACGCCACGCACCGCGGTCGTGCGTCCGTAGCGGACTTCGATGTCGGAGACGTCAAGCACGGGACTTTTCCGATCTTGTTCCGAGATAGGCGCGGATCACCTCGGGATGCCGCTGGATATCCGCGGCCGCGCCCTCGGCAATCTTGCTGCCGCTGTCGATGACGCAGATGCGATCGCACACCCCCATCACCAGCCGCATGTTGTGTTCGATCAGAAGCACGCCGCAGCCGAAGCGCTTGGGAATGCGCGCGATGAGCGCCATCAACTCGTCGCACTCGGCGTCGTTGGTTCCGGCCGCCGGCTCGTCGAGGAAGACGAAACGCGGCGCCATCGCCAGCGCGCGTGCCAGGCCGACGCGCCGCTCGTCGCCGTAGGCAAGCGAGTTGGCGCGCACGTAGGCCTTGTGGTCGAGGTTCATCCACACCAACACATCCCACGCGCGCTTGCGCGCGGCCGCGCCCGCCAGACCGGTGCCGATGGCGGCCGCTTCGAGGTTTTCCAGAACGGTGAGGTCGCGGAACAGACGCACGGCCTGGAACGTACGGGCGACGCCCCGGTCGGTCCGCTGCAAAGGACCGAGCCGCGTGACTGTCTCGCCATTGATGATCACGTCGCCTTCGGTCGCCTGCTGAAAACCGGTCAGCACGTTGACCATCGTCGTCTTGCCGGCCCCATTCGGCCCGATGAGCCCCACGATCTCGTTGTTGCCCATGGACAGGTTGAGATTCGAGATGGCGGCAAGCCCGTCGAACCTGACCGAGATATCGCGAGCCTCGAGCCGGGAGCCTGCCGTCGCCTCGGATGCGCCGGGGCCAGAAGCCTCGATGCGGGCGACGGCCTCGGCACGGTTGCGCTCAGCCGCGTTGGTCCGGCGCGCGAACGGCCAGGGTACCTCACGGCCGTTCGTGAGGCCCGAGCTGCGCACGATCAGGATGGCGAGCATCATGACCGCGAGTCCAAGCTCGCTGAACCCATGCGGCATCTGTACCGTGGAGTTTGCCACCTGCAGGCCCGCCTCGAACTGGCGCAGGACTTCCGTGATCACCGACACCGCCACCGCCCCGACCACCGCGCCGGTCAGGCTTCGCTGGCCGCCGATCATCAGCATGGCAATGAGAATGAAGGTTTCAGGGATCCAGAACGCGGAGACTGCGATCGATCCGATGAAATGCGCCTTGAGCAGGCCGCCGATGCCCATGAAGGCAGCACTCAGCCCGAACGCCAGAACGCGCTCGCGATAGACGCGGATGCCGCTTGCCCGTGCCGCGACGGCGTCGTCACGCGAGGCCCTGAGCGCCAGACCGAAGCGCGATTTCTGGTACAGGGTCGCTACCACCAGCGCCGCAATGACCCACCCGAACGCGACCCAGTCGTTGACGTAGATCGGGATGCCGACAAGCGTGCTCGCCCCGAAGGTCCAGGCGTCCCAGTTGGCATAAACCGTGTTGAAGATGACCATGACCGCGAACGTGCCGATGCTGATCGCAATGCCCCGCATGCGCATCAGCGGCAGCGCCGTAATCAGCGCGACGACGCCCGAAAATACGCCTGCCGCAATCGCCGCCGGCAGCATGGGGAACTGGTTGTTGGCCAGAAACCCCGGCAAGGAGAGCGCAAAGCCCTTCTTGAAAGGCGTCATCGTCAGCCACGCATCGGCATAGGCGCCGATCATGGCGTAGGTGATGTGGCCGAAGGCGATGATGCCCGAGTTGCCTATGAAGATGTAGAGGCCGATCACCATCACCACCTCGATGAGGATGTTGGTCATGGTGAACATGAGCACGGTGCCGCCGCACACGTTGATGAAGAGGGTTGCGCCAAGCAGGAACAGCCCGAGCACTAGCGGCTCCCAGAAGTAATGCAGGACGCGCAGCGGTCTGTCGTCGCCGGCCGCCATGGTCATGCGCTCGTCGGAGGTCGCCGTGGTCATACCCGCTCCTCGACCGACTTGACCTTGATGAGGCCGCTCGGGCGTATCAGGAGGATGAGGATAACGAAGGCAAACACGAAGGCATCGCGATCGGCGCGGATGCTGACCGGCAGCATGACCTGAAAGAAAACATTGGTGATGCCGACGAAGAAGCCGCCGAGCACCGCACCGAACACGCTCCCCATGCCGCCGATGACCGTGGCGACGAACCCCGCCATGACGAGCGGCGCCCCGACGTCATAGGCGAGGGTTCCGCGCTGGACCACGTAGAGCAGCGAAACGACCGCAGCCAGGAACCCGGAAACGCCGAAGGCGGCCGCGATCACAAAGTTGGCCCTCACCCCGAGCAGGCGCGCCATCGTGAAATTTTCCGACGCGGCGCGCATCTGGCGACCTATCGGCAGCTTGTGGAGGAACAGGGTCAGAAGGCCGAGCAGGATGATGGTCGAGGCGATGGTGACCAGCTGCAGCAGCTGCAGGCGGATCCCGCCAACCGGCACCTGGACCTGGAGAAACGGCCACAGATCGACGCCCTTTGACCGCCCGCCGTAGATCATGATGATGGCGTTCTGGATGAAGTAGCTGACCGCAAACGAGGCAATCATCAGCACCGAAGGATCGGCGCCACGCAGCGGCTTGAAGGCGACGCGCTCGCAAACGATGGCGATCAGGATGAGGATGGCGCAGATCGCCACGATCGTGGCCAGCGCCGGCCAGTTGCCGATGTACATGATCGCGGTCGGACTGGCGGAGGGAACGATGAGGGCGTAGGCGCCCAGCGAAATGAAGTCGCCGTGGGCGAAGTTGACCAGCCGCATGATGCCGAACACCAGGCTGATGCCAAGCGCCGTCAGCGCAAAAAGGCTGCCGAGGCTGAGTGCGTCGATGATGTTCTGAATGATGACCTGCAAGGCGACTCTCGCTGAACAGCTTGCATCCCGGATGTCGATCTCCGGCGGCAGACCATATGCCGCCGGAGCACTCTCAGCAGGCGACCAGCGCCGGGTGACTTACTGACCCTTGAAGATCAGCTGCATCGGGGGCGGGTCAGGCAGGCCGACGATGTCGACGAAGTAGCCCTTGCCGTCCTTGATCCCGACGATTGTGTACGGCCGGGTCAGGCTGATGTGAAGGTCAGCCGTGTAGCTCGTCGGACCCACCGCAAGCGGCTCGTCCTTGAACTTGTTGAGTTCGGCCAGAACCTTGTCGCCGTCGGTCACGCCCGCGCGGTTGATTGCCAGAGCGAACGCCTCGATGACGCTGTAACCGGCCAGCGCCAGCGAACTCGTCGGCTTCTGGCCCGTCACCTTCTCGAGCCGCTTGAAGTACTCGTTGACGAACGGCCGCGGATCGTCGCCGAACAGGGAAGCCTGCACGGTGGCGTAATGGTCGTTGAGGTTCGGAATGGCTTTCGTCCAGTCGTCGCCATCCATCGAGTCCGGGTTGGTGATCGGGGTCATGATGCCGGCCGCGCGAATCTGCTTCACCGCGCTGACGTCGCCGCCGCCGTAGGAGCAGATCTCGATGAAGTCGACCGGCGTCTTGGCGGTCACATCCTTGAGCCTGGTGATCTGCGACGCGATCGAGGCGTCATCCTGCTTGAAGACGTCGTCGCCGACAATCGTACCGCCATCCTTCTGGAAGTAAGACTTGAAGCCGGAACAGATGCCCTTGCTGTATTCGATCGTGTCGTCGTGCAGCACGTAAGCCTTCTTCCAGCCCTTCTTGGTCGCCGCCCAGTGCCCCATCGTGGCACCGATCGTGACCGAGGAATCGTTCATCGAAAACGCGTAGGGCCCGATGCCCTGAACGCCCATTTTGGCATCCGACGCGCACAGCGAGAACGTCGGAATCTTGGCGTCGTTACCGACCGTCGCCGCGCCCGCACCCATATCGTAGTCGCACGACACGACCATGAACTGGGCCCCCTGTGCCAGCACCGACTGCCCGGCCTTTGCGCCCTCGGTCTGGTCCGACTTGGTGTCGGCGAATACCGCACGCAACTTTCGTCCGAGCACACCGCCCTTGGCGTTGATATCGTCAATCGCCAGCAGCGCTCCCTTCGAGTCAGGCCCGTCGTACTGGGTCATCCAGCCGCTTTGCGCGATCGCAAAGCCGATGACGATATCGTTGTCGGCCGCCTGAGCCGAATACGACGCCCCCGCTAGCCCGAGGGTGGCAAGCCCACCCACCAACCACAATGCTGTCCTTCTCATCGCACGCTCCTTTGTAATCCAAGATCGTCGCATAGACACGCCCTGCTCTCCGACGACTTGATCTGGAATTGAACGATCCGAACTTCCGACTAACATCCAAGTTTATGTTAGCGTTCACATAGCAGGCCACTCGACGAGGCGCCGAAGCGCTCCGGCGAATTTGCCACCAGTGTCTGCGCCAACGCCATCCACCATGCGCAGAAGCCTGCAAAAAGCGCGCCCCGGCAGCGGGGCCATATGTTGAGAAAAATTGGGCGACATTGCCGAAAGCCCGCCAGCCAGGGGCAATCTGCGGGCGCGGCGAACGAGGGCCGGATCGACCGCCCGATGTGGCGTCGGACCATAAAGCCCGTCCGTACAGCCTGCTTCACCCACGCACGAACCCAGAAGCATCCATCGATCCAAAATCGCCGAAGGAAACCAATTCCTATGTTAGCGCGAACATGTCACAATTAACTTGCGATGACAAGCGAAAGACAGCGACTTTCCCCCTCGCAACACGAGCTGTCGGGTTTTGGCTCGCCGGCGCACCGTTGCTGCTGCCGGATGGGAGCCCGCGTCGGGTCGGTCAGACAGTCGTGGCAGCGTGAGGCTTCGGCCTATCGTGAATGGCTGTTCACGGCGCGATCCGGATAGGACCGTGGCGTCGCCGAAATGCTGTCGAGACGCTCGACCTCTTCGGACGCGAGCTTGAGCTCCGCACCGGGAAGATTGCGCTCGAGCTGCTCGACGGTACGCGCGCCGACGACGACGGAAGCGACGGCCGGCCGTGTCAGCAGCCAGGCCAGTGCGACTTCGCCGTGGGTCGCGCCGTGGGCTGCCGCGATCGCACCGACCGCGTCAAGGATCGCCCAGTTCTCTTCGGTCGCGCGGCGCTGCCAGGACTCCTCCCATTCATCGGGCGTCGAGGCGATGCGCCCTGCCCCCGCCGGCGGCCGGTCGCGACGATACTTGCCGGTGAGGAAGCCGCCACCAAGCGGGCCCCACGGCACGATGCCGACGCCCTCGCCGGCGCACATGTCGGAGAACTCGCTCTCGATGTCGCGCACGACCAGGCTGTACTGATATTGCGCCGCGACAAACCGCGCCCAGCCATGGTGATCGCCGAGGCCAAGCGCCTTCATAACTTGCCACGCCTTGAAGTTGGAGACGCCGATGTAGCGAACCTTGCCCGCGGTAACGAGATCGTCGAAAGCGCGGAGCGATTCCTCCAGCGGCGTCCAGGCATCCCATCCGTGCATGTAAAGCACGTCGATGCGATCGGTCTGCAGACGCCTGAGGCTCGCTTCGACGGAATTGAAGATATGATAGCGCGACAGCCCCGCCTGATTGGCATCGCTGCCCGTGGGCCAGCGCACCTTGGTGGTGACGACGAGCCGATCGCGCGATGCCCTGATCGCGCTGCCGACAATCTCCTCCGCCGCGCCGCCGGCATAAACGTCGGCGATGTCGAAATGGTTGCCGCCCGCCTCGAGGTAGCGGCCAATGATGCGGGCGGCGACGTCGGCGGGCACCCCGCGGTCGCTCTTTTCGCCGAAGATCATGGTGCCCAGTGCAAGCTCGGAGACAAGCAGGCCCGAGTTGCCGAGACGGCGGTGCTGCATGGGAAAATCGCCTTATGAAGTTCGCTGCTAGGATTTCACCGAACCGGCGAGCAGCCCGCGCACGAAATAGCGCTGCAGCGTGAAGAAGACCGCAAGAGGCAGGATCATGGAAATGAACGCGCCGGCCGTCAACAAATGCCAGTCGTCGCCGCGCGAGCCGACGATTTCGGCAAGCCGCATGGTCAGCACCTGCACGCCCGGCTGACTGCCGATGAAGATGAGCGCCACCAGATAATCGTTCCACACCCACAGGAACTGGAAGATGGCGTAGGACGCCAGCGCCGGCGCCGCCAGCGGAATGATAAGGCGAAAGAAGATGGTGAAGTGCGAGGCGCCGTCGACGACCGCCGATTCCATGATGTCGCGCGGCAGCGCCGAAATGAAGTTATAGAGCAGGTAGATGGCGAGCGGGATGCCAAAGCCGGCGTGCGCCAGCCACACCGCGAGGTAGGTACCGTTGAGCTTCAGCCGCACATAGTCGCTGAGCACCGGGACCAGGGCGAGCTGAAGCGGGACGACGAGCAGCGCCACCACCACCGCGAACAGGAATTTGCGCCCGGGAAAACTCATCCACGCGAAGCCGTATGCGGCGAAGGCCGCGATCACCACCGGAATGACCACCGCCGGAATCGTGACCGCCAGCGAATTGAACAGCGCGCCGGAGAGGTCGTCCCCCTTGTATGTGTGTTTCACGCCATTGATGTCGGTGAGCTGGTACTCCTTGCCGGTCAGCACGTCGAAATAGTTCTCGAGCGTGAACTTCGGCACACCGGTCCACTCCTGATCCTGGACCTCGATGCGGCCGGCGCGCTTGTTGCCGACCCATACCACGCGCTTGTTGCCGGGCGTCGCGATGCCGTCGCGGAACTGTTCGAAGGTGCCGGTAGCACCGGCCACGGTCATCGTCTGGTTATGGTCGCCGTTCGGCAGCGGCAGCGTCGAGATCGTCGCCCATTCGCGATGGGGAAACACCGTCCACCAACCGCTGGTCAGCACATCGTCGCGCGTACGGAACGACGATACGAACAGGCCGAACGTCGGCACCAGCCACAGCAGGCAGATGACGAGCAGCGTGCCGTTGACGATGAGATCGGGCAGCCGGTTGCGCACGGGTTCTGAGGTCGTCATCGCTCGCTCCGGCGCAGTTGGCGAAGGTTATAGACAATGATCGGCGCGACGGCGACAAGCAGGACGATGGCGATCGCCGAGCCGAGACCGAAATTCCGGTTGGAGAAATACTGATTGTAGAACTGGGTCGCGATCACGTCGGTGCCGTACTGACCTCCGGTCATCACGATGACCACGTCGAATATCTTCAGCGTGAAGATGATGACGGTTGCCGCCACCGTGATGACGGTGCCTTTGATCGCCGGCAGCATGATCTGGAAGAAGATGCGCAATTCCCCGGCGCCGTCGACGCGCGCCGCCTCGATCATCTCGCCGGAGACCCCCTTCAGTGCCGCCGAAAATAGCACCATGGCAAAGCCGGTCTGCGCCCACACCACGATGACGATGAGGAACAGGTTGTTCCACGGCTGTAACTGGGCGATCCACGCCTGCGGCTGGCCACCGAACGCCACCACGATGGCGTTGAGCAGCCCGATCTGTGAATCGCTGACGTCGCGCACCGCGTAGACGAACTTCCAGATGACGCCGGCGCCCACCAGCGAGATCGCCATCGGCATGAAGACGATCGATTTCGCCAGCTTCTCGAAGCGGCTGCGATCTGCCAACGCTGCGACGGCGAGCCCCAGAATGACCGTGAACGTCGCCCCGAAGACAAGCCACATGAGGTTGTTGCGGAAGGTCACCAGCATCGCCGGATCGGTGAAGACCGTGACGTAGTTGCCGAGCCCAATGAAGGCCGATCCATCGCGGTTGAACAGACTGGCGATCAGCGTCCGCACTGCCGGAGCCGCCAGGAAGTAGACCACCATGACAATCGCCGGGCCGATGAAGATGAATGGCTGCAGGCGCACCGCCCAGCGCAGCGGCATGAGTTCGATGATGCGGCTGGCGACAAAGAAGAACAGCGCCAGCGTCCCACCCGCCCACACGACCGCAACCGCGGCGCCGACGAGCTTGGGCGTGGAACTGTCCCGCAGGAACAGGAAGCCTTCGACAAACGCCCAGCAGCCCACCACGAGCACGACGAGCGTGATCGACAACTGCAGCCAGGCCGCCCCGCGCGCTGCATCTCGCGGCTGGATCGGCGAAAATGGTTCTTGGATGACAGCCATCTGCCCCCCGCAGGGGACCGCCGGCCGAAGAGGGTCGGCGGTCCGAGGTTAGCCTAAGCGGCTACTTCGTCGGCCAGGAAGCGTCGATCTTCGTGAGCGCCGTGTCGAGATCTTCCGTCCCGCTCACCCACGACGTCATTTCCTTCCAGAACGAGCCGGCGCCGACTTCGCCCGGCATCTGATCGGAACCGTCGAAGCGCACGGCCGTCGCCGACGCCAGGATCTGGGCCACGCCACGGTCGACATCGCTGCCATACCACGAGATATCGACGTCCTTTTGTGGCGCGATCGCGCCGCCCCCGGCAAGCCAGGTCTTCAGGTGGTCCGCACGCGTGAACCACTCCATGACCGCGCGCACTTCCGGACGATCGTTGAACATCGCCCAAACGTCACCAGCTACCTCCACCGGGCGACCGTACTGCGGGTCGATCGGCGGCAGGTAGAAGAAGTCGTAGTCGACGCCCGGCTTCAGATCGCGATCCTTCGGGAAGAAGCTGATGATGAAGTTGCCCTGGCGGTGCAGCCAGCACTTCGGCGGATCGGCGAACATCGGTGCCGGCGCGTCGCCGAAGGAGGTCGAGACGATCGCCTTGGTGCCGCCGTAGACCATCTTCGGGTCGAGCCAGATCTTGCCCACCACGTCAGCGGCGTGCTTGACCTCCGGTGACGAGAACTTGAGCTCGCCCTTGACCCACTTGTCGTAGTTGTCGGTTGACGTGGTGCGCAGCATCACGTCTTCAATCCAGTCGGTCGCCGGCCAGCCGGTGGCGGCACCCGATTCGATACCGATGCACCAGGGCGTGTCGCCGTCGGAGACGATCTGGTTTTCGAGCGCGGTCAGGTCATCCCAGGTCTTCGGCACCTTGTAGCCGGCCGCGTCGAACGCCTTCTTGGGGTACCAGACAAGGCTCTTGACGTTGACGCGTTCCCACACGCCGACCATCTCCGGTTTGCCGCCCAGCCCCGCCTGGGTCGCCATGTCGAGCCAGCTCTGGATGTACTGCCCCTTGAGGTAGTCCATGCTCATGAACTTGGTGAGGTCCACAAGCTTGCCGGTCTTGGCGATGTTGCCCATCAGGCCCGGCTGCGGGAAATCGGCAATGTCCGGCAGGTTGCCGGCATCGACCCGCGTCGAGATCGTCGTCTCGAACTGCTTGGAGCTTTCGTACTGGATTTGAATGCCGGTCTTGGCTTCGAAATCGGCGACGTTCTGATTGAACTTCACCTCGTCAGCGCCGGCGAACCCGCCGAACGCCGTGACCTTGGTTCCCTTGTATTTTCCGGCAAGCGCGTCGGTCAGTTCCTGCGGCATGTCAGCCGCCGCCGCTGCCACGGCAAAACCGGCCGCGGCCAAAACGCCGCTCGCCAGCAGCACGCTGGCCGCCAAGTAACGCTTATCCCTCATCGCAATTCCTCCCACATTCTGATGACAATTTTCCGATCTGGTCGTACGGGTCACTCCCTCCCGGTGACGACCAGCGCTTCTCTCTCTCCCGGCGACGCCTGGCGCAGACGCCGACTGCTCCGCAGATGTCGAACACAACTAGACCGTAGTCCTCGCGGATACGTCGATCAAGCGTCGTGCGCGCGCATGGTCTTGCATGCCGACGCGGCGGGAACAGAAGGCGGCGAACGCCCGTCGCGCGGCTTAGCCCGCCGGCCGGTCGGGCGCGCGGCTGATCGCGAGCGCAACCAGCGTGCAGATCGCACCTGAGAGAAGATAATAGCCCGAGGCGATCAGGCCGAAGTGGCTGGCAAGAAACAACGCCGCCAGCGGGGCGAAGCCGGCGCCAAAAAGCCAGGCGAAATCGGAGGTGAGTGCGGACCCCGTGTAGCGGTAGCGGCGGGCGAAATTGGCCGCGATCGCGCCCGACGACTGTCCGAACGACAGGCCGAGCAGGATGAAGCCGAGGATCATGAAGGTCGTCTCACCGACGTCGCCGCCGTCGAGAAGTTGGGGAGCAAATCCGCTGAATGCCGCGATCGCGGCAGCCGTGCCGGCCAGAAGCCGCCGCCGGCCGATGCGGTCGGCGATGACGCCCGAAGCGATCATGCTGACCACGCCAACAGCGGCGCCGGTCAATTCAATGACGAGGAACCGCGCCGGCGGCTGGCGGGTGAAAAGAAAGATCCACGACAGCGGAAATACCGTCACCATGTGGAACAGCGCGAAACTGGCGAGCGGCGCGAAGGCACCGGCGAGAAT
>Ga0265339_10001809_pt1 | contig 15689 bp, 22 predicted proteins | sample 4CB219metaG_FD_202085 | JGI IMG/M metagenome (GOLD analysis project Ga0265339, IMG submission 202085) | Rhizosphere microbial communities from Carex aquatilis grown in University of Washington, Seatle, WA, United States - 4-CB2-19 metaG | ecosystem: Host-associated > Plants > Roots >... | reverse complement strand
GCCGACACGGCCCTGACGATCGACGGTCTGACCAAGGCCGAGCAGACGTTCATGGACCAGGTGGACTCGGACGGCAAGCCCATCGGCTTGATGCCGGCCATCATGCTGGTGCCGACCGCGCTGTCGGCCTTGGGCACGCAGCTCTTCAAGGCCCTTGAGATCCGTGACAACACCAGCGGCAAGGGTGCCTATCCGACCAACAACCCGCACACCGGTAAGTACCGCGTGGAGGTTTCCCGTTACCTGGCTAACGCCAAGTACACCGGCAACTCGGCGAAGGCCTGGTACCTGCTCGCCGAGCCCAACGATCTGCCGATGATCGAGGTCGCATTCCTCAACGGCCAGGAAAGCCCGACCATCGAAACCGCCGCGGCGGATTTCGACACGCTCGGCATCCGAATGCGCGGCTACCACGACTTTGGCTGCAGTTTGCAGGACCCGCGGTCGGCGACGAAGGCCAAGGGCGAGGCGTAAACCGGCCACCAGCCTTATGGCACAACTTTAGGAGAACCACATGGCAACTGCAGTTTTCGTTCAGGATGGCGAGTTCATCGACTACACCCCAACCGCTGCCGTCGCCGCTGGCGACGTGGTGGTCCAGGGCGAGATGGTGGGTGTGGCCAGGACGCCTGTCGCGGCCAATGCGCTTGGCAGCCTGGCGATTGTCGGCGTCTTTGAGTTCGCGAAGGCCAACCCCGACGCTACGTTGACCATCGGCGTTAACGCGTACTGGGACGCCACCAACAAGGTGGCCACCTCAGTCAGCACGGCCAACAAGCTCATTGGCAAGGTCGTCCGTGGCGCCGGCAACACCGACACCACCGTCCGTGTGCGACTGCTCCAGTAGAAAGAGAGCCTGGCACGCCGAAGAACGACCCGACCCGGGCCTCTGCTTCGGGGCCAAGCTCTGAAGAATTATAGCGAGGAGTCTCGTGGGCGACCTGATGGAGCATGGAGCGACCTGGCTGGCATCCCAGCACGCGGGCCGATACTCGCGTGCCGTGACGTACCGCCGCGGTGACGCCAACGTGAGCATCCAAGCCGCACTTGGTCGGACGGTCTTTCAGGTCGACACGGCCTTTGGAGTCGAGCGGAATGAGAGCCGTGACTACCTGGTGAAGGCGTCGGACTTGGTGCTGTCTGACACCGTGACTCTCCCCCAGGCCGGCGACACGATCACCGAAACAGACGGCCAGACCACGTACACGTACGAGGTCAACGCTCCCGGCCAGGAAGCGGTCTACAGCACCGACAGCTATCGAAAGCTGTTGCGAATCCACACGAAGCTGATCGGGAGAGGCTGATGGTGCCCCCAACGAATGACTTTACAGAAGGCCAGATGGCCATTATCGAGCAGACCGCCTGGCGGGTTGGAGAGGTTGTAGCCTCCAGGCTAAAGGATGACTTCAAGATCATCGTTGATCTACACGCCGCCCGATGTCCGCAGGCCGAGAAACTGGCGGCTCTGGAGGCGTCCATCACGCAGGAGCGAGCCGCACGCAAGGGCTTCCTCCGCGGCGTGGCAGCCCTGGCCGCCGTGGTCGGCGGCGCGTTTGCATTCATCGTGACAAAGATCGTGGAGCATGTGTTCAAGTGACCCAGCAGGCTGAGATCATCCAGATCGCAGACGCCGTCGTGAGCTACCTAAACGCAGGGCCGTTCACGTCGCCCTTGAACGCGGTGCGGTCTTACCTGCCGACAATCGAGTTGGGCGATGCAGCCACCCTGCGTGTCACGGTTATCCCGCGAGAATCAGATGACGTCCCCGAGACCCGCACCCGGCGAGAACTGACCTACAAGCTGGACGTTGGCGTGCAAAAGAAGCTGGCGAGCCTCGACGAGATAGACGGCCTGATGCTGCTGGTGGAGTCGATCATCGACTACCTCTGGGCATCGAAGCAGTTGCCATCCATGCCCCAGGCAATGTTGCGGGCCGTCGAGCATACGACCATGTATTCGGCAGACCACCTGGACCAGCTGCGGCAGTTTACCAGCGTCTTCACGCTGACCTACCGAGTCGTGAGGTAAGCAATGAACAACATCATCATGCGATCCGTCTCCGTCGGTGCAGCCTATGCTCCCCTGGTATCGGCCAAGCTGGTCGCCAGCGTCGTGATCCAGGCCCCGGCATCCAATCTGGCTGTCGTCACCTTCAAGGGCGACGACGGCAGCGACGTCACCTGGCAGCCCGGCGACTGGTACGAGTTCCACCACATTGACCTGAACAGCGTCCAGGTCAAGGGCACCCTGGGCGACAAGGTGCTTCTGGTCGGAGGGACGTGGTAACATGCCCAACAAGAACACACCCCCGGCTGTCAACATCACCTGGACCGGCAATCTACAGCCCCTTTTTGCTATTGAAGTGTCACCGGATGCCATGATGCTACCGACCGGCAAGGACGGAACCCTGGCCCTTGCCCCCGTACTAGGCCCAGGCATTTGCGGATTCAGTTACGGAAGCAGCACAGGCCCAATAACCGAATTTGCCGCGCTGGACAAGTTGACCACCCTGAGCGTCGACGCCAACTGGGTCAACGGCAACGCAACCGGCATTTATATAAACGCCGCGAGCTTAACCTCGCTGGCCTTTCCCAACTTGCAGTTGGTAGCCGGCCAGACTAACCACGGGATTTTTATAACCGCAGGAGGCAACCTGGCCACCGTAAGTCTGCCCAAGTTGAAAGGCGTTTTCTTCATGGGCATGTTTGCGGCCGGCATTAACATCGCCTACGCCTCCATAACAACCCTGGACCTGCCCGAACTGACCCACTTGGAGGGTCTAGGGATGGTCATTGGCATAAACCTCAACTCGGACCCCGCGCTAACGACCATTAACGCGCCCAAACTTGTTACGGTCGTTGCCGGAAGCAATGCACTTTCCGTGGTAAACACCACGGTCAACATTGCAAACTTGACCTTCGGCACCATTGGGACAACCAAGACCATAATCGGCGGTTTTCAACTGACAGGCCAGAAGCTGACGCAAACCAGCGTCGACAATCTCCTGGCCCTTTTGGCGAGCCTTGACGGCACAAACGGCACAACCCAACACGCCGGATATGTAACAAACATAAGCGGAGGCACCAGCGCCGCCCCGACATTCACCGGGCAGACCTCGACATCCACCAGCGTAGCCACGGGTGGCGGTGTCTGCACGTTCACCACCAGCAACACGAGCCCGGCTTACGCGGCCGACGACTTGGTGACAATCACCGGAGCGACCACGCCAGGATATAACGGGACTTACAAGGTCCTCGCGTCTCCCGCCCCGGACGCTGCCCACTTCACGGTCGCTAACGCGACAACTGGCACGCTTGGTACCGCCACGATCAAGCGTACCAAGACCACGACCGAGAGCTATTACAACTGGCAGAAGGTTAGCCTGCGAGCCTCCACCACGATCACCACTAACTAAGGGCGAGCCCGATGCTTTGGAACCTCATATACAGCGACACCGCGGTCATCGCGTTCTTTTCGGCCGTCTCGACCGCCCAGATTGGCTACAACGGGACCCTCTACAACCTGGAGCAGTTTGCCACGAAGGCCGCGGCCGTCGCCCGCGTGGCTGCCCTGGGCCTGGCTCATGACACAGACGCAAACGGCGACCCGATTCCCCCGGCAGGCCAGTGATAACCTATGTCGTTCTTGATGAAACAACTTCCGCCCCTGAAGCTCGACAGCGTCCGCATGGGCGTCAAGGCCGAGCTCAAGAACTGGTTCTTTGACCGGGACCAGATCGTCCGCCTGCTGGACAAACGGACGTTCGGCGTCTTGGGCCACTTCGGCGGCTTCGTCCGCAAGTGGGCGTTGAACAGCATCAAGAGCAAGCCCTACGGAGCAATCTCCAAGCCGGGGCAGCCTCCATACGACCATATGGGCTATTCACACAAGCTGGCGAACAAGCGCCGGCGTGCGGCAGGCCTTCCGACAGAGAAGCAAGGCGGCTTCAAGGGCATCAAGCACATTTACTACGGGCTGGACCGCGTGCGGCGGTCTGTCGTGATTGGCCCCCTGGCCTCCAGCGGTAAGTCAGACGTTTTGCCAGCCCTGGAGTATGGCGGGACATCACGGGTCTTTACCGGCACCCGTCGCCGTCGCAAGGTAGAGAAGGTCGTACATATTCGGCCCCACCCGTTCATGCAGCCCGCCTTTGAAGGCGGCAAGAAGGAACTTCCCAAGTTCTGGGCCCAGGCCAAGGACTGATCGGCAATAGACCGCCCTGACAGGGCGACAACAGGAGAACGCCATGAGTGGCACACCCGCAGTCGTTAGGTATTCGATCAATGCCAAGCTGAGCTATTCGGCGGGCGGCGTTGCATCGCCGGCCTGGCTTCCACTGGACATCGTCAAAGACGTGACGCTGACGATGGACAAGAGCGAGTTCGACGTTACCACCCGCGCCAACGCCGGCTTCAAGGCCACGGCAGGCGCCATGATCGACGCGTCGATTGAGTTCGAGATGATCTGGGATCCGACTAACGCGGGCTTCCAGGCCTTGCTGACGGCCTTCACCACCAACGCCGCTATTGGCATTTCGTGCCTTGACGGCGCCAGCGGCACCGGCCTTGTGGCTGACTGTGCGGTCCTGAGCTTCACCCGCGAGGAGCCCTTGGAAGAAGGCCTCAAGGCAAAGATCAAGATCAAGCCGACCTATTCGGCGACCGCTCCGACTTTTGGCCCGGGCGGCGCGTAACGGACATCCACCACCTGGAGAGAACGCATGATGATGGTCATCGTGCTGTTAATCGTGATCGGTATTGGGCTGCAACTCTTGCAGCTCGGAAGGAGCGAAACCATGTTAGCAGGACTCGAAGCGTTGACGACTGCCGCAGCACAGCTCGCGGAGGTCGAGGGCCAGGTGATCGGCTTTATCCAGGCACTGGAATCGCAGGTCGCGGATCTGAAGGCCCAGGCCGGAGAAGATCCCGCGGTACAGGCACAGGCCGACAAGATCGCATCCATCGTCTTGGATTTCCGCAATGCGATCACCCCGGCTGTCTCGCCTGAGACTGCTGCCCCGTCTGAGCCTGCCGCCAGCGTGTAAGCAGCGAAACCAAGAGGAGAGTGCACAGTGAAGGTATTCAAAGACAACGCCGGTAGGACCTGGACTATCAGCGTGAACGTCGCGGCGATCAAGCGGGTGAGCTCCCTTGTGGGAGTGAACCTGCTGGACGCCGCGGGCGGCAAGCTCATCCAGAGCCTGATCAGCGACCCGGTCAAACTGGTGGACGTGCTCTATGCACTCTGCCAGCCCGAGGCTGTGCGCCTGGGTGTGACCGACGAGCAGTTTGGCGAGGCGATGGCGGGTGACGCCATCGACCTGGCTACCACGGCCATGCTGGAGGATCTGGCGGATTTTTTCCCGCAAGCGAGGGACCGGGACAGGGCCAAGAGGGTCCTTCGCCTGATCAACCAGATGACGGCCAAGACTCAGGACGCACTGGATCTGAAGCTGACGCAGACGGAGCCGCAGATCGAGAAGCTGATGGCCGAAGCATTGGCGAGCGAACCCTCGCCCTCTGCTACGAGCTTGCCGGGGTCGCCGGCGTCATCCCCGACCCCCTGACGCTGCGTGAGATTAACCAGATGGCCGATGGCCGCTGCCGCAACATGTGGACGCATACGGCGGCGGTCCTCTGCCTGACGGCCAACATTAACCGTGACACGAAGAAGCGGGCCGAGCCGTTCAAGCCCGCGGACTTCAACCCTTACACATACATCGACCGCAAGGCGAAGGGCGTCATCGTAGACGACCGCCTTCCCGGCACAGTGTCGATGCTCAAAGATGTCTTTTGCAGAGGAGAAACCGAATGAACCCGAGAGGCTTTTTCTGGCTGTTGTCGTTCACCATCATCGCGTTGATCTGCATCTACTCGGTCGGCTGCGGCAACGTCACCCTCCAGGGCGAGGCGATGACCGCCGCCCAGCAGTCGAGCCAGGACGCGGCCACGGCCGTGCAGCGTGCCAACGCCGATCCGGCGACCCCCGCCTGGGTCAAGGCATACCTGTTGGAAGACGCCAAGCAATGGCGGTCCTATGTCCGGTCGGCCAACAAGCAGGCGAATTGGGGACCGGCCCTGCCTGGCGATCCGGCTACGCAGCCCGCTGGAGGTGCCCAGTGACAACGGACATGGACACCAAGCTGGCCGACCTGCTGGTGAAGATCCCCGCCGACAAGCAGGCCGCTGCTGGCAGCCTGCTTGCGTACTACGGCCCCCAGCTGCTGAACATGGCCGTAGCCGACGCCGCGGCATACCTCAAGCGTCTCCTGGCCGGCGATCTGAACGTCGTCACCGAGCTGGACGCGAGCCTGTCAACGGACGAATGGCTGTCGAAGGTCAAGGCCAACACCGCCCGCTGGGAGAACGTCGCCCAGTACAACATCGTCCGCAACAACATGACCAACGAGTTCCTGTTGAAGGCGGCGCCCATCCTGGCCAGCATCCTGCTGGCCCTGGTGTTTCCCTAAGGAGCCCAACATGGTCGAAAAAACACGTATTTGGCTGCAAGGAAAGAAGGCGTACCTGACTGCCGCAATCGGTGCCATCGGCGCCATCGTCGCGTTCGCCGACGGCCAGATCGATGCCGTGGCCCTGTGCGGTGCGCTGTGGGCTGCGGCCCAGACGGCGTTCATTCGCGCGGGCATTGATAATGCAGCTTCGAGAAAGATGCAGGAAGCGAAGTGAGACAGTCTACCTGTGACATGGGGCCATAGCCGTCATGTAGGTGACAAACTCAGCCTCATTCGCTCCCCAATGGAATGACTTCTTCAACGCCGCTTTCTGCTTCGGATCTGGTTCAAAGCCGAACACTCCATTGATAACTGGAAGCGGCAAGGCGACGGCCGCACCGATATCAGCTGCTTTGAGTTCAACGAAGTCCAGATATTCTCGGAACATGTTGATGCTGTAGTCGGCATAGTGCTCTGCAATCATGCTTCCGCACCGGCTGCACTCGTGCAGCCAAGTGCTCTCGCCTTGATCACTGGTTGGTTCCGAGGTCGCTCGGTAGACCTTCTTGGGCCCGCGTAAGGCAAGATCGATGATGAGATGGGATTCGAGGCATGCTGTTGGAACCATTCCGTAGTCTTCAAAGTTGAACGTCACCAGCTTCCGGAAGCGAGGAAAGAGACATGGGCAGCCTCTACTTAAGTAGTGCTCATAAATGCCTTCGACGACCTTTTGAAGTGCTGGAATTTCCATAACCCGGTGTTACTCCTAATAGGACGGTAAGTCAACTGTAACCACTCTTCGGTGAATCGACAATATGTCTAACTCCAAAGGAATTCGTGCAGGCCGTGCCTACGTCGAGCTGTTCGCTGAGAGCGGCCCACTGGCGGCCGGCCTACGTTCAGCCGCCGCAAAGCTCAAGGCCTGGGGCACCTCCATCCGCGACACTGGGGCCAAGATCGCCGCAATGGGCGGTATAGCGATGACCCCCATGATCGCCGCCGCCAAGGGTGCCGCGTCTGCTGGCGCAGAGATGTACGAGATGGCTGCCAAGACTGGCATGACCGTCGAGGAACTCTCCCGCCTCAAGTATGCGGCCGACCTGTCGGGCGTCAGCATCGAGGACGCCCAGGTGGCCATCAAGCATCTGGCCAAGAACCTCACCATCACCGGTGGAAACACCAAGGATGTCATGGGGAAGATTGAAATGCTTGGCCTGTCGATGGAAGACCTCAAGGGCATGAGCCCCAACGAACTGTTCGAGACGGTGGGCAGTGCCATCTCCAAGATCAAGGACCCCATCGCCCGGTCGGCGGCCGCGATGCAGATCTTCGGTCGAAGCGGCACGGCCATCATCCCGCTCCTGGACAACATGGCGGAACTGGAGGCCCAGTGCGATGAGATGGGCTTCACGATGAGCGAGTTTACCGCAAAGCAGGGCAAGGAGTTCTCCAACGTCCTGATCATCTTGTACAAGGCGTTCCATTCGGTGGCTAACGCTGTCGGCAACGCCGTCATACCAGTGATTAAGCCCTTCCTCCAGAGCGCCATTCAGTTCATCCTGAGGATCCGCGACTGGGTCAAGGCCAACGCCGAGCTGATCGGCACCATCTTCCGCATTGCCTCCGTGATCTTTGGCGCCGGCATGGCGATGGTCGGGCTGGGCTACGCTGTGGCGAACCTGGGCAAGGTCTTCAGCATCGCATCTACCATCATCCCGATGGTTGGCACCGCGTTATCTGCTGTCGTCGCCATCATCGGGTTCCTTCTGACTCCCCTAGGTGCCGTGATCGGCCTGGTGGGCGCCTTGGCTGCTTACTGGGCCTACTCCACCGGCGCGATGGGCGAGGCGGCTGGCTGGCTCGGGGGCGTCTTCGACGGCCTGCGTCAGGACGCCGTCGCGGCCTTCGGCGGGATCTCGGACGCCCTGGCTTCTGGCGACTTCGCCTTGGCTGTCCAAATCCTTTGGAGCACGCTCAAGCTGTGGTGGGAGAAGGGCACCGGCTGGATCAGCAGCATCTGGAACGACGCGATGGGCTGGCTCACCCAGCGATGGTACGAAACCATCGGCGGCTTCCGCATCATCTTCGAGGAGATCGGCCACGGGCTCATGGTCGCCTGGATCGGCATCACGACCGGCCTGGCAGAAGCATGGCACACGTTTGTCTATGGCCTCCAGGTCGCATGGAATTGGTGCGGCAACATGCTCGAGAAGGCCTGGAACAAGATCAAGGGCGTGTTCGACAAGAACTTCGATTCCGACACCGCGAATAAGGCCGCGGACGAGGCCTACAAGAACAAGGTTAGCGCGCTCAAAGACGAGAAGGACAAGAAGATCGCGGGTCTGGACGAGCAGTACAACAAGGACATGGCCACCGAGAAGCGGCTCAATGACGCGAACCTCCAGAAGATCATCGACGAGACGGAAAGGGACAAATCCGCGGACCAGGCAGCCCGGGATAAGAAGCTAAAGGACAACCAGGCACAACTTGACAAGGCGAAAGCGGAGCGGGATGGCCTTGTCGGCAAGGCCAGGACGCAGCGGAAGCAGAAGGATCTCGACGACAAGCTGAAGAAGAAGCCTGGCGATGTAAAGTCCCTGAAAGATGTGATGCCAGGCGGCGGCTTTGACCCCAACGCACTCCAAAAGAGTTACAGCGTGGTCGGCAGCTTCAGTGGCGCCGCGGCGTTCGGCATGGCTGGCGGTGGCACGCACGCTGAACGTACTGCCAAGGCCACGGAAGCCACCGCACGCAAGCTGGGCACCTTGGTCGAAATCGCTGACGCCAAGGACGGACCCGTGTTCGGGTAAGAGGGCATCCAATGATCACTGTGAAAGAAAAGTTCGGTTCAGGTAGTCTCACTGACAACTACACCAGCCCCGCGGCTGAGCTGCAGTACATCGCCCACGCCGACGCTGGCGAAGACCAGGCCGCAGTCCTCTTGGCAGTAGAGGCCGTCTGTCCAGGCCAGACCAATGGCCTCTGGCTACTCAATGTCTCGCTGGAGCCGATGGAGGGCAATGGATGGTGGCTCGCCAGGTGCAGCTACGGCATCTATGAGTTCTCGTTCCAGTTCGACACCTCGGGCGGCACAAAGCATATCGTCGCGTCCAAGCAAACCACGCAGGCTTACGGCACCGGAGCGGCCAAGACGGACAATGGCGGCTTGATTGGTGTCACCGGCGAAGGGACGGTCGAGGGCTGCGACATTACCATTCCGGTCTACAACTTTAGCGAGACGCATTACATTGACGACTCCGATGTGACGCAGGCCTACAAGGTCGCCATCGCCAAGCTGACCGGCAAGACCAACCAGGCGACCTTCAAGGGCTTCGCCGCTGGCGAGGTCCTGTTTATGGGCGCCTCTGGCTCCAAGCGGTCGCATGAAGACTGGCAGATCACCTTCCACTTCCAAGTCAGCCCCAGCTTCACCATCGCCAACGGCAACGCACTGACCATCGGCACGATTACCAACGTCGAGAAGCTGGGCTGGGAATACATGTGGATTCGTTACCGCCAGGCCCCGGTCGGCTCGCTGAAGATGCTGGGCCAGGTCCCTGTCGCGGTGTACTGCGAACGAGTCTACGACGCCGGCGACTTCTCGGCCCTGAACATTGGAGTGTAGCATGGACGAGCTCAAGAAGGTCCGGCCCGGTGATCGGCTGCAAATCCCGGCAATGGCCTACAACGCCTTTTGCGACGCCGCAGCAGACTTCAAACGCCGCAAGAGTGACGACAACACTCCAGTCGGCGGCAGTTTCTTCCAGAATGGCATCATCCCCATCCAGAACACCACAGGTGTCTTTCAGGATCGCTTTAAGATCCTTGGCGTGGACGTTCCGATCTTCACGCCCACAGACAACCTGAACGAGTTTTGCAATCGTTTCTCGCTCAAGGGCGTGCTCCCGGTGGCCACTACGCATGTCGGCCGGTTCGCCATCCTGGCCGAGCCCGCGGACACCAATGCGGTTGCTATGGCGTTCCTCGCTGGTGTCTGCCCTGTCCAGGTCAACGTGACCGACGCCACGCACAACTTCGCCGAGGTGACACCAACAAATACCTCCAGCCTGACAAGCGGCGTCACTGGCAGCGCGACTATCCTCTGGAAGGAGACTGGCACTGGCCTCAAGTGGGCCGTCGTTCGATTGGGTCAATCTTCCCCTGTTGCCACGTCGGTCAATCCGGCTGTGATCCTACCAGCGGCCTTCGAGACGGAGGCGACACAAACAGACACATGGGCCATAACCAGCCCGCCTGCGGGCACGGATGGCGTCCAGGTCCGCCTCCAGACAAGGACGGCTTACAACGAGGTTGGAGACAAGACGCTCTACGCTTTCTACCGTGATTGTGTGTTTGACTCTCGCGGCTGCCTCAAGTCAGTTTCTGCCGAGACTCGGGTCGCAGTCGACACCCCAGAGGACTGCTGATATGGCGGATCACCTCAAGCGGTCGAGAACCACCGGGCATCTGCTCAAGAAGGGTACTAGCGGGCACCTGGCCAAGAACTGCAGGAGCGGGTTCAACTGCACGTCTCCGTCGATCAATGGCTGTTACTACTGCTCGTGCTGCGCCTCCCGGTACTTCAATATCTGCATCTCTGGCGCGACCGGCGATTGTGCCGTGATCAACAGCTCGTCGTCCGGTTGGACGGTCGACAACGGCGGCAGTGGCGGGAGTTACACTTTTCAGAATGGCAGCGTCAAGATCACGCTGACTCTGTCCACATACTACGACGCCGTTTACTACCACCAGTACGGCGGCTACTGCCGAACCTGGGCACTGAAGGTCTACCGCAACAGCGGTGGTTCGTGGGTCGAGTGCCTGAACACCAACGGGAGCGACGACTGGACTAGCACTCCATCACCGCCGTTCTATTCCCTCGGCCAGAACTGCGACATTTCTGGCACGGTCAACGGTATCACGTTCACTATTCGCCCCGCTGAAAACTGGTTTGCCACCAAAATGCGATTGACCATCAGCGGCCACACCAACTGTTCGGCGTCGTGCCTGCACGTCACCGAGGGTTATCCAGGCGCGCCGAACACGCAGTTTGGATACCAGGTCAACAGTGTCTCGCTCGACGGCATTTACGAAGTGCCGCTGGATCAAATCGACCACGGATCCTGCTACTACCGGCTCAAAGGCGTCGGGGCGTATTCATACACGATCTGGAGCAATCTCGATTGCACCGGCTCCGCAAGGACCGTCACCGGCAAGTTCAACATTCAAATAAGCCTGGATAGCCAGATCCGCGTCCGAGTTACGCAGGACACCACCAACAACCCGTCAGCAGGCGACGATTTCAGTTCGTGGTCCACCACGCCTCACGATCTGATGTGCAAGACGCTGAACCTCACTGGCCAGGTGAACTACGACAACCGCTGCCCTCTGGCCTATGGCTCCTGGAGTAATGCCTGGGTCCGCACAGGCAGCAACGCCACCGCCACCGTCGTCGGGATCCCATAAATGGAAAGCTTCTTCGACAGTGTCGAATGCCGTTCCGGCTCGCACTGCCAGACGTGCCGCGCCAAGATCGGCGGTAGCGTCTTTCGTGCCTCCATCGCATACTACTTCACTGTGGGCCAGGTGGACTGGGAGTGTCCACACGGTCGGCCTTGGGGACTGGATTGCCAGGCAGAGTCGCTTCCCATGGTCGCCACGCGGTCGGTTGAGATCTGCCGGGAATGCGATGAATTCAACGGGGCCGTCTGCGAGCTGAAGTTCCCCAACGGCTGTTGCATCTGCACATGGAACAAGTTCCTCCAGGAAGGCAATTGCCCGATGCCAATACCACGGTGGACGAACACGCTCTCTGCGGGCTGTGTTCGGTGATTGCGGATTTCTCCCGAAGCGATCTGGTACGGCGATGCTGCGTGCCACTACATCACACTTGCTGCCTGTACTGCCGGAACACCAGTATCTTCTGGGGCAATAGATGGCCAGCCGTTAACCAGCACTATCTTCATCGCACGGCCCACCTTTACCCTGCATTACATAGCAGGCTAGGAGAAAGTCATCCATAAATAATAAGGTCCATCTTACGGCGAATAAAGCACTTAGAGTTCTACTATACGAAAGTCTCCGTAAATTCTCTGGCAATATACGGAAGTCTTCGTAGAATGCGATGTCAACGAGGTAGGTGCATGAGCGTCTGCCGCAAAGAAGGAGCTACAAAATGCGTAAGCGTCCCTCTCCACATCCGACCGAAGCTGAGTTTGAGGTCCTGACGGTCCTCTGGCGTGAAGGGCCTAGAACAGTTCGCCAGATCCACGAGATCCTGCAGGTCGACGGCCGCGACACCAGCATGACCACTACCCTTAAGACGATGCAGATCATGATCGAAAAGGGGTACCTCACCCGCAGCGACACGCGGCCCCACGTGTACTCCGCCAAGCTGGCCGAGGACGCGACGCAGGCTGGGTTGCTGGAGGACCTGGCCCATAAGGCATTCAGCGGTTCAGTCAGCAAGATGCTCATCCGCGCCGTCAGGGACGTGAACCTCAGCGAGTCCGAGCTTGCCGAGATTCGCCGGCTGATCGAAAACACGCCAAGCGACGAAGGGGGTTCCAAGTGAATCTATCATTTCCTTATCCTAGCGATGAATTGATTTACCGGCTCGGCTGGATGCTGATCCACTCGCTTTGGCTTGGGGCAGCCACGGCTGCGCTATTCGCTGTCGCCATGGCGGCCTTGCGGCGTCGCACGGCGAGCCTCAGGTACGTGGTTGGGTGTGTGGCCTTGATTGCATTCATGGCCAGCGCCATAGCCGCGTTTGTGTTGTCCACGCCGCCTGCTAAACCCGCGGCCCAAGTGGCTGCCAAGCTGACTCCGGCCTCGCCAGATAACGGTGGGGCGGCGGATGCGGAAGTTGTACGGCACTCTCCGCTGACGGCCATGCCAGTGAGGCAGGAACCCATCAACCTGGAACGCTCGCTGGAGCACCGGGGCACGCCGACACACGCCAGGCCTATCAAGGCCGCAGCGGCCACGCCCGAAAACAAGACTGCCGCCCCGGTGCTCAAGCAGGAACCTTCGTTCCTCGCCCGTGCAGCCCAGACGCTCGAGCCGGCTTTGCCGTGGCTTGTGCTGGCCTGGACCATCGGCGTGTGCATTCTTGCCCTGTGGCAACTGACCGGCTGGATCGCCGCCCAGCGCCTCAAACGATTGTCCATTCGTTCTGCGGACGCCGACCTCGTTGCCCTCGTCGGTCGCCTCGCTGGCCGGCTTGGTATCAGGCGGGCAGTGAAGCTGTTGGAGTCGGCCTTGGTACGTGTGCCGACCGTCATCGGTTGGCTGCGCCCCGTGATCCTTCTGCCGCTGGGGTTCGCGACCGGCCTGACGCCGGACCAGATCGAGTCCATCCTCGTCCACGAGTTGAGCCATATCCGCCGGTACGACTATCTCGTCAACCTGCTCCAGTCGCTGGTGGAAACATTGCTGTTCTACCACCCGGCCACCTGGTACATCAGCCGTCGCATTCGCACCGAGCGCGAGCACTGCTGCGACGATCTGGCCCTGGCGATCGGCGCTAACAGGCGTAGCTACGCCCAGTCGCTGCTGCACCTGGCCCAGCAGTCCAAGGCCCTCGACCGAAGGGGCCTGGCCCCAGCCGGCATGACGGCCACGGGGAAGCCATCAGAACTACGAAGCAGAGTCGGCCGCGTGCTAGGCACCAAGGAGCAAACGTCCCGCTTGGCCCGCAGCTTGCCGGTGGCGTTATGCACTCTGATGCTGGTGCTGATTGGTGGTACCGCGTTCCTGGGCTCGTGTGCCAACAATGCATTCGACAGTCGCCAAGCGCCAGGCGCATTGGGATCGACGTCGTCGGCCAGGGCTGATGCTATCGAACAGATGAGGCAACGCATCGCCAACTCCCGTTGGCAATGGGACGGGGCCGGCGGAGAGACGGTGTTCTTCAACGCCAGCGGATATGTGGAGCACGAAGGGTGGAGCCGTCGCGGACTGGTCACTCGATGGGAAGCCGTCGACAGACGGACCGTCCTGCTGACCATCGAGAGCGGCCGAACGCGGGATCTGCAGGCCGTACTCAATTTCAATGAAGATATCTCCGCATTCGATGGCCATAACTTTCACGCTGGTTCGAGATTGGCCAAAAGTGTGCGATTGGACAAGCAGCCCCCAGACGACAAGCGTGCCCAGGCAATCGATGCCGCGTCGGGCGCGTCCACTTCGCCATGGCGTGTGAAGTTGCCTTCCGGCGCGTCGGTGGAATTAGTGGCCTTGGCCAAGAATCCGCCGCGGAGCATTCAGTGGTGGCGGCCGGACGGCGCCCAGATGGCACACGCACCGGCCGAGTTCCCCTCTCTGTCCTGCACTGGGGTTGAGGTCGTCAATCCCTCAGGCGCCATCGCCGTCCTGGTTTCGGACCACCCGGAACAGATCCGCGAAACGGAGAAGGATGCTGCGTTGAGGATCAGTGCAGGCAACGAGTGGATGATGATTCAAGGTGCCTTGCTTGCATCGCCGACGGACTCACCCGGCGGCGCAAAACACATGCTGTTTGAGCTTCCTGGCTTCTTCACCCCAGGAGAGTGGACGACCTTTGAGGTGGGAATACCTGTCGGGCCATGGAAGACTGTGATGGAACAGACTCATCCTGGCCAGTGGGGCAAGCGCGCGCAAGAGTCTTCGCCGAAATTCGAGGCGGTGTTTGGAGTTCCCTACGAAAAGGACATAAGCTTCGGAAAGCTGTTCAAGGAGACATGCGTCTTCGTGACGGTCAGCCACACTCTTCCCTCGGGGCTTCGGACCCGCGTGACGGCCGTCTTGAACGACGGCAAGGAGACGATGGGCCTGACTGATTCTGATGTTGGCGCTGCAAAGCAAGGCATGTCAGGCGTATCGACTCATGGCCTTTCCAGCGGCACATTGGAACAGGAGACGTGGGGCTTCCGAGGCGTTCACATCAAGGACATCAAGGCATTCCGCCTCCAATCGCGGCCTTTAGAGTGGGCTACGTTCAAGAACTTCGCATCTCAACCTATCAACTCGCCGGCGACCAGCAGGCCGGTGTCTTCGGGACAGCCAGCCATGTTGCCGATGATGCCGATGGGCGGGCCAGCAGGTGTTGCCCCGGCAACCAGCAGGCCGGTGTTTTCGGGACAGCCAGCCATGTTGCCGATGATGCCGATGGGCGGGCCAGCAGGTGTTGCCCCGGCAACCAGCAGGCCGGTGTTTTCGGGACAGCCAGCCATGTTGCCGATGATGCCGATGGGCG